>Ga0310342_100001819_pt1 | contig 13487 bp, 10 predicted proteins | sample S15DNA20500_MG_FD_206155 | JGI IMG/M metagenome (GOLD analysis project Ga0310342, IMG submission 206155) | Marine microbial communities from station ALOHA, North Pacific Subtropical Gyre - S1503-DNA-20-500_MG | ecosystem: Environmental > Aquatic > Marine > Oceanic | place: Pacific Ocean: North... | reverse complement strand
CGCTCTGGTCGCATTGGCCTGGGCGCGTCCGATGGCGATCTCTTCCTTGTCCGCGCCAATGATCGAGAGGGCAGGGGTGGGGGGGACTGCGGCTGAGAGCGACGGGGAGGGGTGACTCTGCAGGGCTGACCAGTCTTGCCAAGCAAAGCGTCTGCCCATCGCAGGCGGGCGGTTCGCGGCGAGCAGTGCAGCCTCGATCGGGATGGTGCCCACCCCACAGAAGGGATCGAGGAGTGGCTCATCTCCCGTCCAGCCCGCTGCCACCAGCAGGCTGGCGGCGAGGTTCTCCCGGAGCGGGGCCTTGCCCGTGTCCTGACGCCAGCCCCTGCGGTGGAGGAGCTCGCCGCCAGCATCCAGGGCCAGCCGCACCTGGTCATCCACCACCCGGACGTGGAGACGCTGGGCCGAAGTCAAGGCCCGGGGGCCCGCCGGAAGCTCCTTGCACGCGGCCTGGAGTGCCCGCTGAACCGTTCGCTTCAGGCTGTCCTTGAAGCGAAGCTTGGAGCTGCGACTGGAGATGGTGAGGGCGACCTCCGTCTCCCGAAAGAAGAACGGGCGCCAGTCCACGTTTCTCACCAAGGCTGCCAGCTGGCGCGGGGTAGTGGCGGGGCCCTCGGCCAGGGTCAGCAGCAGTCGGGCCGGGGTGCGAGAGCGGGCACTGAGGAGCGCCCCCTGGTCGATCGAGGCTTCAAATGTGTAGGCCCCAGGGCCGATTGTTCCCTGTGCTCCGAGGCCCTGCAGTTCCCGGCTGACGATGGGCTCAAGGCCCGGTGTGGCAATGGCGGTCCAGGTAGGCATATGGCGGGAATAGCGCGGCCTCACTCGTGCGGCAGCCGCAGCCCTGTTAGTTCCGGTCCATGCCTGTGGCCATCATCACTGGAGCCTCCTCTGGAATCGGCGAAGCTGTCGCCGAAGAATTGGGCCGTAGAGGCTGGAAGGTCGGCGTCATCGCTCGTCGCGCCGACCGCCTTCAGGCACTGGTGGAGCGAATCGGGTCGGGGGCTTCTGCGGCGGCCGCGGACGTCACGGATCGTGAGGGACTCCAGGACGCGATTGGCCAGCTCGAGCAGACACTTGGCCCCTGTGACCTCCTGATTGCCAATGCGGGAATTGGGGAGACGGTGTCGGGCACCCGATTCGACACGGATGCGGCCCTGCGGGTCATCGACGTCAATGTCAATGGGGTCATCCACGCCATCGGTGCGGTGATCGGGGCCATGGTGGAGCGCGGCAGCGGACACATCGCAGTGACTTCGAGTGTGGCGGGCTACCGGGGACTTCCGGGATTTGGAGCCTACTCTGCCTCAAAGTCCTGTGTGACCACCCTTGTCGAGTCTCTCCGTGTGGATCTCAGGAACCGCGGCGTGTCGATGACCGCGATCCACCCCGGATTCGTGGTCAGCGAGCTGACGGCGAACAATACGTTCTCCATGCCGTTTCTGGTGAAGACGGAGCGTGCGGGAAAGATCATTGTGGATGGTCTGGAGAGGCAGAAGTCGATCATCTGCTTTCCGTGGCAGATGCGCTGCTTGATGTGGCTGGTCAAGCACCTGCCCGACTGGCTCTATGACAGGGCGGTGGGGGCAGCCTCACCGACCAGTCCCAAGCACAAAACACTTCCTACAGAAGGTGGTACATGACGCCGTTTGGTATTCGGAACAAGCTCAAGGCTATCGTCAAAGAGTTCCTCGGCGGTGGCGAGGGCACCAAGGCTCCCGCCGCACCCGAGCGACGGCGATTCTCCGTGATCTTTGAATTGCCCGATGGCACTTCATTTGAGGCGGAGGCCAAGGAGCATGACTCTCTGGTTCTGGCCTCGGGTCGTGGGCCCCGCCCCATCTCGACCGGCTGTGCCGACGGTACCTGCGCCACCTGCCAGGTCGTTGTGGTGACAGGCGAGGAGATGTTGAGCCCGCCGGACGACCACGAGGAGAAGACCAAGAAGGAAAACGGGGTGGACCCCTCTCGACGGCTGGGCTGTCAGGTGGCCGTTCTTGGCCCTGGGGTTCACGTGAAGATCATCAATGTGCTCGGCGAGGAACTCGTCGAGAGCTGAGGAGACCGCCTGTGCGCATCGACTGCACCAATCTGATCGGGGGCGAGTGGACCCCTTGCGCGGACAACGCACCCAACCGCTGTCCGGCGAACACGGACGAGATCCTGGGGCAGTCCCCTGTCTCTGGTGCAGACGAGGCCAATGCCGCCATCGCTGCGGCGGAGGCGGCATTGCCCGGCTGGCGTGAGACCACGGCGCCGCAGCGCGGTGCCCTGCTGTTTCAGCTGGTCCGCTTGCTCGAGCGAGACGCGGACAAGCTGGCCGAGGCACTCAGCCGGGAGGAGGGCAAGATCCTCCGGGAGGCCAAGGGTGAGGTGGGCAAGACCATTCGCTATGTGGAGTTCGCTGCAGGCGATGCTCGACGGATGACCGGCATTACCTCGGAGAGTGAGCTGCCCGGGACCACCGCGATGACCATCTGGCGACCCCACGGGGTGGTCGGGCTGATCACGCCGTGGAACTTCCCGGTCTGCATTCCGCTCTGGAAGATTGCGCCTGCCGTCGCCGCCGGGAACACGGTGGTGCTCAAGCCTGCACCCGAGACGCCTGCCACGGCCCACCTCATCGGTGAGCTCCTCGCGGAGGCGGGCTTCCCCGCAGGGGTGGTCAACATCGTGCACGGCGATGTGGCGCCGGCCCAGGCCATCCTGGATCACCCGGCGGTCAAGGCCATCAGCTTTACAGGCTCCACCAGTGTGGGGCGCATCGTCGAGAAGCGCTGTGGCGAGCTCCACAAGCCGGTTCAGTGTGAGCTCGGCGGGAAGAACCCCCTCATCGTGCTCGATGACGCGGATATCGACAAGGCCGCCGCCGCCTGTGCGCTTGGTGCCTTTGGCTCTACCGGTCAGCGCTGCACGGCGACCAGTCGGGCCATCGTCATGGAGAGTGTGGCGGACGCATTTGTGGCCAAGGTCCAGGATCTTGCTGGCCAGGTTCGTGCGGGTCACCCGATGGATGAGGCCACCACCATGGGCCCGAGCGTGTCCGAGAGGCAGCTCGATCAGGTGCTCCGGTACATGGAGATCGGGCGAGGCGAGGCGGATCAGCTCTGTGGCGGGACCCGCCTGACGGATGATGGGCTGGACAAGGGCTACTTCCCCGCGCCCACCATCTTTGACCGGGTCTCTGCGGATGCGCGCATTGCCACCGAGGAGATCTTCGGTCCGGTCCTGAGCGTGGTTCGAGTGGGCGGTCTGGACGAGGCCATCGAGGTGGCCAATGCCGTCGACTTTGGCCTGACCAGCTCCATCTTCACATCGGACATCTCGAAGGCTTTTGTGGCCATCGAGCAGCTGGAATCAGGGATGACCCACGTGAACAATCCCACCATTGGCGGAGAGGCCCACATGCCCTTTGGCGGCATCAAGGCCACCGGCGTCGGTCCCCGCGAGATGGGACCGGATGCCTGGAAGTTCTATGCGGAGAGCAAGACCGTCTACATCAACCACGGCGGTGGTGCCCGGAAGTCGAACCTGTACTAGTCCAGGCTTCTCAGCTTTCGCCAGGCCTCTCGGTTGACCTCCCAGACCTCGCCCTCATTGTCCCCGCTGTTGTGGTGGCAGACATCTCGGCCCACAAACTCGGCACCGGTCTTCTCTTTGATGCGCCGTGACGCCACATTGGACACCGCGTTCTTGATGACGATCTTTGGCAGATCGGTATGGGTGAACACCCAGTCTTGAATCGCCGCGATGGCCTCGGTCATGTAGCCCCGTCCCCAGAAGGGTCGGCCCAGCCAGAAGCCTCGGTTGCCGTGCTCGGTCACTTCGGGCCACAGATCCACGGTGCCGATGAGCACACCGGGACGCTCCCGCTCGGTGATGGCCCAGTGCCAGGTCGTATTGGCTGCCAGCGCAGGCTGGACACGGAGCTCCCAGTGCTCAAGCACCCCATCCTCCGGGTAGGGCCAAGGGACCCGGGTGCTCAAGTGCTTGATGACCTCCCAGTCTGAAAAGTATTTCTGCCACGACGGGATGTCTGCCTCGATCGGAGGCCGCAGGGTGAGGCGTGGGGTGTGCAGCGTGGGGGTGGGCAGAACCATGCGGTCCGATCTAGCCTCGGCGTCGCACCGCTGCCGGTAGTAGTGCCAGCAGGAACGCCAGGCCCCCAGGACTGGGAACCGCGGTACAGCCGCAGCCCTTGGGCTCGTCGCCAGTGCTGGCGCCAGGGATGGGATCGGGCTTGTGGTCTGGCTCTCCGCTGTCATCTACTGCGGGGGTGCCCGTGTCTCCGACGCCCGTGTCTCCGGTGTCTCCGGTGTCTCCGGGGTCGTACCCTTCATCGATCTGGCCGTCGCAGTTGTTGTCGATGCCATCGGCAACTTCAACCGCCGCGGGGTTGATGCTCGCATCATGGTCATTGCAGTCCAGTCCACGAAGCAGGTGAGTGACAAAGTCATCGCCATCGACGTCCAGTGGATTCCGACAATCTTCGGGCGCCGTACCAGCGCTACAGGTGCAGGTCTGCAAGCCGTCGTCTTCAGTCACTTCAGGTTCCGGGGCATTCGTCCCGGTCAGCGTCAGTGCGCCGGGCCGCGAGCGGAGTGAGATCGAGGAGCCAGCCAAGATGTCTCCATTCAGCGTGAGCGTGTCGATACCGGTCATGTGGACGGTGCCTTCATAGCCAGTGGCGTCAATTTTTGTCCCCGCTGTTGTAGTGATGTCGCATGCGTACAGGTCGACCAATGCGCTGAGGTCGCTTGGTGCCACGACCCCTCTCACGTCAAGGTCCTCCGAGATCTCCAGGGTGCCGCCCAGACTGGCCATGAGCACGGACCCGCCTGAACCTTCGGTGCCCTGCTTGTGGACGTTGATCTTTCCGTCTGAATCCAGATCATCCACTGAGACAATGCTCACGGACCCCGGCGCACCACGTGAGAGCAGGCTGATGTTTCCGTTAATGGTGACTGTTTCGAGGCTCACGATGTCGACCACTCCGGCACTGCCGTGAAGGCCACCTCCATTCAGAGAGACCTCCGAGTCGATGGTCACGGTCTTCGTGGTATCCATCCACAGGGTGCCGCCGTTGCCACCATGTGGGGCTGCGTTGGCGGAGATTTGGCCACTTGCTTCCACCGTCCCCACCCGTGCGAAGACGATGGCCCCACCATTTCCAGCGTCACTGGGGTCTCCGTCTGCACTGATATTGGTGTTGAACTGTGCATTGGTTGTGTCGGTCACCCAGAGCGCACCACCACTGCGTCCGTCAAGAATTAGATCTGGCACCGTCCAGCCGTCCTCTGGGTTGGGCCCGACCGTGATCAGTGGTGCGCCGCTCAACATGATGGTTCCGCCGCCTTGAGGGCCCGAGACATCAATGGTGCTGTAGATGTTTATAGTTGTTGCCCCACCCCGAGCGTGGATGAGCACCGTTCCGCCTGCACCACTCCCCTCGCCGTCTGAACCGCTCTCGTCGCCGTCTGATTCGATAGCGGTGCTTTTGGCAGAGATCTCAGATTTGATCCAAATATGTGAGCCAGCAGTCAGGTCGATGGTACCGGCTGTCGAGTCTGCACTCGAGGTGTCCGCCAGCAGGTTGCCCGACACGGTCATCTCACCTTCAGCAGAGACCCAGAAATCGCCACCGCCGTCTGGATGCGAGAAGTCGATGGTTCCGTGGTGAACCATTCTTCCAGACAGCTCAATGTTGATGCCTGCGCCCGGTACTGCCCCGATGAGCGTTCCAGCAGTGGAAATGTAGAGATCATGCGCGCGAATGGTGACCCCTCCACCCATGACCTGAAGACTTGCCCAGGCGTTGATGTTCAGGTCCAGGGGGTCTTCTCCCGTCGTCAGATCGAGTACGCAACCTTCCGCCAGCTGCACGACGTTAATGATGTCACATTCGCCAGACTCCAAAAACCCAGCATTACAGACATCTTCCACTGAACACACGTCCCCCCAGGCTACGGTTGGCGTCAGCATGAAAAGTAGGACCAAGATCCACTGACGGGGGCGGGCCATGTGACTCCTGATTCTTACAGCTAGATTCTGCTCAGAAGGGTAGCATGCGTACCGGAGAAGTGACTGCAGTATCCGAGGCACAAAGGAGTCATGACATGACAGGTCTATTTGGTTTGGGGTGGTTGGGTTTCAGCAGTGTGGCGTTGGGGCTTGGCCTGGGCTTTGCTGCATCAGCGAATGCCGGACTGCCGCCGACGCTCAAGATGTTGGATGGGTCTGAGATGGCGACCTCCGAACTGGGCGGGAAGGTGGTCCTGGTGGTCAATGTCGCGAGTAAGTGTGGGTTCACCAAGCAATACGATGATCTGCAGGCCCTGCACGAGAAGTACCAGGATCAGGACCTGGTGGTCCTGGGTGTGCCGTGCAATCAGTTCGGAGGGCAGGAGCCTGGCAGTGCGGAGGAGATTCAGTCATTCTGCCGAATGAACTTCGGTGTCAGTTTCCCCCTGCTCGAGAAGCAGGACGTCAATGGGTCGGACCGCAGTGCTCTGTACCAATTCCTCATCGGCCGCGGTACGCGGGTGATGTGGAACTTCGAAAAGTTCCTGATCGGTCGAGATGGCAAGGTGATCAGTCGGTACCGCTCGGTGACCGATCCGAAGAGTGGGCGGCTGATCAAGGCTGTGGAGAAGGCGCTGGCTGCGGGGGGCTGAGGCTCAGTACCGGGGCTGTACAACCCGAATGTCCATCAAGATCTGAAGCTGGTCGAGGTCCACGGGATCTGGCGTGTTCCGGAGCTCTGTGATGATGCATTCGGACAGTGGGTGGTCGGCGGGGTCTGCGCTGAACCGCCATTCCTGACTCCAGAGCCCGTGGATCTCGAGCCAGTCATCGTCATCGGTGACCAGATCTCCCGCGGCACCTTCCCAGCAGGTCCAGGCTGATTGCTCGATGGCGATTCGCCAGTCGGTAGACACCCGTTGCGTGTGTGCTCCGATCCGGGCCCGCATGTGTCCAATCTCCCAGAGGTGGTCGCGCTGCGCCTGAGCGGTGATGTCTCCAGCGAGTATCTCGGCCTCGAATCGGTCCGACCAGACCTCCGCGTCATGCCAGTTTTCCTGCATGAAGTGCTGGTCGGTCAGAAAACGGGAGAGCTGACCCCGATCGCCATCGCCCAGGGTGTACCAGGAGTGCTGGAGGAGCTCGATATCCGCTGCCGGGAGTTTTCCGGGAGAGAGATCCGCGAGTAAGCGGACCGCTTGCTGCTGCACTGCCGGGTCTTCCGAGCTGGCGAGGGTGTCCAGAATCAATGTGGTGGCGCGGGTCTCATCGGTCCAGCTCGAGGCATAGTCCGCGTACTCGCGTGCCGCGTACAGGCGTGCAATGTCGGCGGAAGGTGCGAGCGGATCCCAGCGGATGATGTCACTGGTCAATGCAAGAAGGTTCGCGTTGTTGCGCTGAGCAGCCGGAAGGTTCATCGCGCTCTGGAAGGCTGCGGAGCCCGCGGGTAGCTTGTGGGCATCCTTGAGGATGGCCAACACCTCGGCCTCATCCTCTTCATACTGGAGATTGGTGAGCAGGCGCTCGGACTCAAGGTCGATGATGTCGACCCATTCTTCGTCAAAGCCCTGCAGGTCCGGGTCGTCCTCGACGGCATTCAGGAAGTCGTCAATGGTGTCCCTGGGGTTGGGATCCTCGTCATCCAGGAGGGCCAGGAAGGCATCTGCAGCAGCAGAGTCTGGCAGTTCGAGGTCATCGGGAATGGGCAGGAAGTCGGATGGCTGGAATGCCTGGGTGCTCAACACTTCCTGCATGAGTGGGCTTTCGGGGCGGAGATGAACGACGAACATTGCGCCCTGAATTCTCATTCCGGGCTGCCAGGCCAGCATCTCGGACTCAGCGGCTGGCTCGGGTGCCGGGATGTGCTTGCGCGTCACCGTTGCGCTGGGAGGTGCCGCAGGAGTGACCGCCTCGGGACCCGGTGCGTGCGAATCAGGTGTTCCGGAGAGCCCCGCCCAGAGCAGGAGGGCGAGGACGGAGAGTCCGGCGACACGCTTGGATTGGATCATGTAGCTCCGCAGGGGAGGGGGCCTCTGTATACAGCGTGGCCCTGGTTGTGCCGGGTGGCTGAAAGAAGCATGTAAAGACCCGCCCGGTCGTCGGACCGGGCGGGTGGTGGATGGATGGATGACTGTGGACTCAGTCGCGCTTGGCAGTCCAGGTAGTCTGACCGTCTGTGGCTCCCAGGCGCTTGGCGGTGAACATCAGTCGTGCCAGTTCCCGGTCCTCCTGGGTCTTGGCGGAGTCCTTCACCATCACAGCAAGATCGGAGAGATCGACCTCGGTTGCGTGGGGGGACTGACGGAGCACCTCAGCGAAGGTGGCGGAGGCATAGGCCAGCCGCAGACTGCGCTCCGCGGATGCCATACCCTTGGCCATGGTGCTGCCCTTGAAGGGGAAGGAGAGTTCCTTGGCCTTGCCGTCTGCACCCGGCTTCTCGTAGCGGAGCCGAACCGTGGCCAGCTCTTCCTCACCCTCGTCCGCCAGAATCACCTCATACAGCGCTGTCACACTGTGGCCGCTGCCCACTTCGCCCGCATCTACGCGGTCGTTGCGGAAGTCGCGGTCTGCGATGTCCCGGTTCTCGTAGCCAATCAGCCGATAGGAGCTGACTGCGTCCTTGTTGAACTCCACCTGGATTTTGACGTCCCGAGCCACCGTGATCATTGAGCTTCCGATCTTCTTGGAGAAGACCCGATCCGCTTCCTTGCGGGAGTCGATGTAGAAGTTGTTGCCGTCGCCTTTGTTGGCCAGCTGTTCCATCAACGTGTCCCGGTAGTTTCCCATCCCGAAACCGATGGTGGAGAGCGTGACTCCCTTGTCGGCGTAGCCCTTGATCTGAGAGAGCATTGCATCCCAGCTGGTGCGGCCCACATTGGCGTCGCCATCGCTGAGGATGACCACTCGGTTCTCGGCACCCTCCTCGAAGCTCTTCATGGCCATCTTGTAGGCCAGGTCAATGCCAGAGGACATCGCGGTGGAGCCGCCGGAGTTCAGGCTGTCGATGGCCTGGTGGATGGTTCGGCTGTGACCCACGCTTGTCGGTGGAAGGATCTCGGCCACTCGACCCGCGTAGGTGACCAGCGCGATGGTGTCGTCCTCGCGGAGGTTGTCCACCATGGTGTGCATGGCCTGCTTGGCCAGGGGCAGCTTGTCTGGGCTGGACATGGACCCGCTGACATCCGCCAGGAAGGTGAGGTGGACTGCTGGACGTTCTTCCGTGGAGAATCGCTTGGCCTGTACGCCCACCCGCATGATGTGGTGACCCTTCCGGAAGGGATCTGGCATCGCTGCCATGTGGACCTGGAAGGGCTGACTCTCGGGACTGGCGTAGTTGTAGTCCAGGTAGTTGACGAACTCCTCCACCCGCACCGATTCCCATGGCGGCAGCGTGCCGCCATCGATCTTGCGCCGGGCGATGGTGTAGCTGGCCGTGTCCACGTCGATCGAGAAGGTGGAGAGCGCATCCTTCTTCACCATGGTGAACGGATTGACACCGTGATCCGTGTACTCCTCTGTGCTGCGCTCAGGTAGCAGGACGGGCACGGGCCGCTGCATTTTGGATCGACCATATCCGCCACTCCCCGACCCGTAGCCTGCATTGCCAGCCACCCCAGGTCCGCGAACGATTCCCGTCGGTCCGCCCGGTGCTCTGCGCGAGGCCCTCTTGCCCGATCGCTTTGCCTTGACGGCTTCCGGAGTGCTCGACCACGTGGGGGCCTCAGGAGCCTCGTCCTCACTGTCCAGCGATTCGCTCTTGCCCTCAAAGGCCCACGCCTCTGCGTCCTTGGTGGAGGTCGTGCTGGCCTGGGAGGTTGTCGCGGGATCTCCTGACGGGCTGCTCTCGCCCTCAAAGGCCCACTGTTCTGCATCCTTGGCGGAGGTGGTGCTGAGCTGCGAAGCAGTCTCGTGACTGTCTTGGTCCAGCGCATCCTCCTGCTTGCCAGAGAGGCAGCCGGCAAGAGAGAGAAGCGCGAGGGTGGGAATGAGTTGAGCCATGAGAAGTCCTCCGTTTGGGGTTCGGTGGCGCAACGTCAGCGGTGGCCCAGGCCTTTCACCCGCGCGTGATCTTTTTTTCTGAATGCCGTGCAGCACTCCTGTGTCGGTCGAATCTATGTTCGACTCTGTGCACTGCTCGGTCCGCCGGTCGGGCAGCGAGTTTTCGCTCCGTGGCGAATTAGCGAGAGAGGGACGCGGCGCCGGACACACCGCCCAGGCTGCAGTCTCCGGTAATGGTGTCCTGGACGAGCTCCCCGACAATCTCCAGCTGGAGATCCAGGTCCCCGTAGGTCTCGTCGTCATCGGCTTCTGCGTGGATGGTCAGCTCCACTCGATCGCCCAGGTGGCTGCCGTCGATGGGACCCGACCATCGCACAGTATCCTCACCAGTGTCGGTCCCAGGAGAGATATCGAACAAGCCGCTACCCTCCAGGACATCTCCTGTGTCCAGCGTGATGTCCAGTCGGAACTGGACCTCCTCGGGCCAGCCCGATTCATCGATGGCACAGGCGCCAGACCATGTGCCTACCATCTCATCTGTGGCGGAACATCCGGCGAGGAAGAGGAGAAACCAGGAGCGCATTTCTGCCGCTTAGCCCGTGGTCGTGGGCGCCGGCCATCTGCGGGCCGATTCTTTGGTGGTTGGGCAGCGCGTGACCGGGACCAGGGCTCAGCTGACGCCGTACAGTGCTCCATGCCGGCTGCGCAGATGCGCCATCAGATCGGCGACTGGGTCTCTGTCTCCGACGGCCTCCTTGAACAGCTCGGGTGCGTCCCGCACATGTCCGCGGTCATGCACATTGGTGCGGAGCCATCCCAGCACATCCTCGAAGCGTCCGTTCTGTACGTCTGTCCACATCTCCGGCAGATCGGACTCCATCTTGTAGCGAAAGCTGGCGGCGTACAGGTTTCCGATGGTGTAGCTGGGGAAGTACCCGAACAGGCCGGCGGACCAGTGCACATCCTGGAGCACGCCCTGTGCGGGCCCTGGGGCACGCACGCCAAGAATTCGATCCGTGGCAGCATCCCATGCCTCCGGTAGATCCGCGGCCTCGAGGTCTCCGTTCATCAACGCGAGCTCCAGCTCGAAGCGAACCACGATGTGGAGATTGTAGGTGGCCTCATCGGCCTCCACCCGGATCAGAGAGGGTTGCACCCGGTTGGCCGCTCCGTAGAGTCCTTCCGCTGTGATGGACTTGCTCGGCCATATCTCTTGCATGATCGGCGTCAGCCACCGAAAGAAGGGCAGGCTCCGGCCGATGACGTTCTCCCAGAAGCGACTCTGACTCTCGTGCATGCCCATTCCGGCAGCCTGCGCAAGGCCCGTGCCGGCCCAGCGTTGGGGCAGTCCCTGCTCGTACATGCCGTGGCCAGCCTCGTGGATGGTGCTGCCCAGTCCACTCAGGAGCTCTTCCTCACGATAGCGGGTCGTCAGCCGCACATCGCCAGCCCCCAGGGAGACGGTGAACGGGTGGGCGGCTACATCGAGACGACCATCCGAGGTCCGAAATCCGAGGTCCTTGAGGATGCGCTGACTCAGTCGAGACTGGCCAACGACGTCGAAGCGCTCCGTCAACTCTGCCGGACCCGCCTTGTCTGCGACCTCCTGGATGAAGGCCGAAAGTGCATCCGAGAGCCGGCTGAACATGGGACGCAATTGGGCGGTGGTCGACCCCGGGTCGTAGACGTCGAGGAGGTGATCATAGGGGTGCTCGGCCTCGCCCAGATGGGAGATCTCCTCTCGTCGCAGTTCCACCAGGGTCTGCAGGGCAGGCTGAAAGCGGGCGAAATCGTCGTTCCCCTTGGCGTCGAGCCATGCACCAAAGCCAGTGTTGGATGCCTCCGCCAGTCGCTGGACGAGATCCACAGGCACCTGGACTGCGCGCTCGTGGCGTCTGCGGAGATTGCGAACCGCTGCTTGCTGGACCGGATCTGCCGTCTCAGCGAGTGTGTTCAGCCACTCCCCTACAGCAGGATCGGCGATGCGGGAGTGCTGGAGACCTGTGATGGTGGCCAGGTGCTTTCCACGGTGCGGCGCACCGCCCCCTGGCATCATCGTTTGCTGGTCCCACTCCAGAAGCTGAGCCACTTCATCCAGGGCCTCGAGTTCACCGACTCGCCCCCGCATCAACTCCCAGGCCGTCGCCATCGTCGCCATCGCGCCCTCCAGGCAGCGCCTCATAACCCGTGAGCGGTGTGGCCGGTTAGGGCAGAGCCGTTGCTGGGCTTTGCGGTGCTTCGCAGGGCTGCGCATGTAGACTGGGGGCTCATTGCTGCGATTCGATGATGATGCGCGCACCCTTGAACTGAGCGTCCACGATGTCCTGGATGCTGGCCCCCCTCGCGGATCGCTGCGGATGAATGTGGCGTGGTCCTCTCGCGCTCGGATGCAGGCGGGCACAGCGGTGCACCAGCGCTGGCAGGACTCCCAGGCCATCGAGGACCCAGAATATGCCCGAGAGGTGCGGATCCGGCACCGGATGGTGGTCCTGGACAGGGAGGTCACGCTCGTGGGCCGGATGGACGGTCTGACACGCGAGGGCCAACGCTGGCTGGTAGAGGAGATCAAGTCATCCGCGCTGGACCGCCGCCGCCTGGAGGCACTGAGTCTCTCGGACATGCCGCGGGCAGTCCTGCAGTTGCGGCTGTACCTGCATGTCCTGTGCGGCCGTGGACACGAGCCCGTGGGGCGCCTGGTGGTGATCTCTCTTCACGACGGGACCCAGCGGGTGCTCCACATTGATCCCGACCCAGACATAGCGGCGTTCTTACAGGCGCAGATTGAGTGGATCATTCTCCGCCACGAGGAATCAATGGCCTGGAATGCCCGTCGCCGGTGCTCGACGGTGCCCATGCCTCATTCGACCTGGCGGCCGGGGCAGGAAGATCTGGTGACAGGGGTCCGGGACGCCCTGCATCGCGGGTCTCACTTTCTTCTCGCAGCTCCGACTGGCCTGGGAAAGACTGCGGCAGCGTTGTACGGCGCACTGCAGGTGGCCTATGCCAATGACAAGCGGGTCTTTGTGGCCACGGCGCGCACCACTCAGCAGCGGATCGTAGAGGAGACCCTCCGGGCCTTTGCCGTCGAGGGACTACCTCTGAGGGCAGTGAGCATTCGCGCCCGAGACAAGGTTTGCCTCAACGAAGTCGTCGCCTGCCGGCCGGACTGCTGCAAGTACGCATCCGGTCACCACGATCGGGTGGAACAAGGAACTCTTCGTGATCAGCTGTGGAAGGAAGAGGGGGGTATCTGGACTGTGCCGCATCCCGACGAGGTGGTGGATATGGCCAAGAGCCATACGGTCTGTCCATTCGCCTTGACGCTGGACCTGGTCAGACAAGCCGATGTGGTGGTCGGAGACTACAACTACGTGTTCGACCCCGCACGACGACTGGGTCCGCTTGTGGACGCGCCGGACGAGTGGATTGTCATTGCGGACGAGGCCCACAACCTCCCTGGGCGGGCGATG
>Ga0310342_100001818_pt1 | contig 13490 bp, 9 predicted proteins | sample S15DNA20500_MG_FD_206155 | JGI IMG/M metagenome (GOLD analysis project Ga0310342, IMG submission 206155) | Marine microbial communities from station ALOHA, North Pacific Subtropical Gyre - S1503-DNA-20-500_MG | ecosystem: Environmental > Aquatic > Marine > Oceanic | place: Pacific Ocean: North... | reverse complement strand
AAACCTAGTTAGAAGTAACGTTTAACTTTAGAAATTCTGATTGAAAAATTCCAGAAGCAATTAATTAATACAGTATTTTACTAGGGCTGTTTTTCTTTTGCTAATCTAAAGCCAACTTATTTTGAAAAAATATTCTTTTTTACAGGTCCAATTTTCAAGAAATAATATTTTTTCAGAACTTTTCAATTAAACCAAATAGTTTAGACTAATCGCTCAACATTGCCACACACACTGATAGCCTGACCTGAAATACTCCGACCTGTTTCTGAGCAAAGAAAGAGTGCCATATCTGCAATCTCACTAGCACTCACCATTCTGTGCAACGAGGACTGTTGTAAAACTTTTTCTTCCATATCCTCAAAACTGGTGCCTGATATTTTTGCTCTAGCTTGAATGACTGAATGAATACGTTCACCTTCCACTGTTCCTGGCAACAAAGCATTAACTCGAATTTTTTGATGGCCAAGCTCCATAGCTAAACTCTGTGTAAATCCAACTATTGCCCATTTAGAAGCAGCATAAGGAGTCCTCATTGGGTAACCTAACCTTCCCGCCACTGAGGAAAGGTTAACAATAGACCCTCCTCCAGCCTCTCTAAGCAAGGGAACTGCCTGCCTCACACAAAGAAAATGTCCTGTAACATTGACTTCTAGTGTTCGTGACCACTCTTCCGGAGAAATATTTTCAACCCGTGCAGTCGGACCGGCAATTCCGACATTATTAATTAAAACATCAAGTCCCTTTAAATTAGTTCTTACCTCCTCAAATAGGTTGTCTACCTCCATCGGAACTGAAACATCAGTTTGTGTAAAACCAATCCCAGGAAAATCCTTCAGCAAAGCAGGTAAATGATTATCAGAAATATCACAGACGTGAACTGCAGCACCCTGATTATAAAAAGTCTCAACTATTGACCGACCAATTCCAGAAGCTCCTGCCGTAACTAGAACTCTGGTTCCTTTTTGAAGTTTCATCAAATTACAATCCTTTTAATTCAAAATTGTTATGTAAGGGCAAAACTTAAATTTTTAAGAACTAATCAATAAAACCACCATTCAGTTAAAAAATATCAAGTCCATGTATCTCAATCATTGACAAGATCTGTCTCTCCTTCATAAAGCAGCTTAAGTAATTCAAGAAAACAATGATCACGCCGTGCAATTTTCTCATTGATCAATTCATCAGTATACTTGTAAATTCCATTTCCAGTTTTCACACCAAAATGCCCTGAATCAATTTTTTCTTTTAATATGGCTGGTAACTCCTGGTCAGATTTGATGTCTCCGACTAGATTTTGAAAAACCTTTCCTGTAGTTTCCAGACCAGCAAAATCGATAACTTCCAATGGACCAATAGCTGCAAGTCGAAGCCCAATACTTCCTTTTACTGCTCGGTCTATTTCAGAGGCGTCAGCAACACCAGAATTGAGAAGATCTAAGATTTCTCTCAACATGGCAATCTGAATACGATTAATTAAAAATCCTGGAATCTCTTTCTTCAGATGAACTGGAGATTTTCCAGCTTTCTTCAAAAGATCAAGTGTTCTATCGATTGTAAATAAAGATGTTTTTTCTCCTGGAACAACTTCAATAACAGGAACAATATGAGGTGGATTAAACCAGTGGGTAACAATTGTGCGGTCCGGGAAATGTAGATGAGCACTTAGTTGGGTTATGGGAAAACTTGATGTATTACTAGCAATAATTGTATTACGAGAAACCAAAGGCTCAATCCTACCAAAAAGCTCTTGCTTTATCTCTAAATCTTCTTTCACTGCTTCTACAACAAAATCTGAGTCTTGCAGGGCCTCGGCCTCACTTTCACAAATTCTAAAATTGGACAAAATACTATCGATTGAACTTTTGTCACCAAACCCTACCGTTACCGCACTATGGATATTAGCTCGAATGCGCTCTTTTACTGTATTTCGAACAGAATCTAACTCGTCAAAACCACTTACCTGAAAACCTTTAGCAGCAAATGATTGAGCAATTCCATGACCCATTGTTCCCAAACCTAAAACAGTTATCTTATGGATATTTAACAAAGATAATCACCTCTTATCTGATTTCAGAATTAGTTGTTAAAAATAGAGACTTCGATCGAAGGTTATGCCCACGGCTCTGGAGCAAGCACTTCAAGATCACTTACAACATCTAGTACTGCTGGCCGGTCTGCCTGTAATGCTTGACAAATAGCAGGTCCAATTTCTTCAGGTTGCTCTACTCTTAAACCCAGACAACCTAAAGACTCGGCTATCTTGGCAATATTCAAATCCTGAAACTGCCACATCTCTAAACCTGTATACTGTTTTCCACCATACGCACTAGAAAAAATTTCCGTCTCTTGATTTAGGGAATGGTTATTATTAACTATGATCACCGGATGAATCCCATAACGGATAGCTGTCTCTAACTCGGCAAAATGGTAATAAAATCCACCATCGCCAGTAAAACAAATCACTGGACGATTAGGTGCAGCGCACTTTGCGCCTATTGCAGCAGGCAACCCCCATCCAAGAGAGCCTGCAGCACGAATATAGGTTTGGCTGGGATGATGCAACTCTATATGGGTACCTGACCAAATACCGGCATGTCCTGTATCTGATACTAGGATTGAATCTGAAGGTAGAACTGCTTCAATTTCTTTACAGATTCGCTCAGGTCTCATAGGAACAACCTCAGAAGAACGTAATGCCCTTACCTCTGAACGCCACTCATCAACAACTTGTTGAACCCGTTCCAACCAAACTTGATTTCCTTTCATTGAATTGGGTTTAATTAATCCGATTAACTCATTTAATGAAACCTTAGCGTCACCCCATAAACTGCAGACATTGGGATAATTTCTCCCCAATTCTGATGGCTCAATATCTAACTGAATGACAGATGTTCCCTTTCGAGGTATTCGCCAATTATTAGTAACCTGCCCTCCTGTTCTACTCCCAATGAAAAAAACCAGATCGGCCTCAGCTACAAGACGATTAGCACAAGTGCGAGAATAAGAGCCTACCACTCCAACCGACCTAGGATGATTTTCTGGAAGAGTTCCCTTAGCATTTAGTGATGTAGCAACAGGAAGTGAAAGTATTTCTGACAATTTTCGAACTTCCAGTTGGGCGCCAGAAAGCATCACTCCTCCACCAGCTACAATAATCGGCTTTTGGGAAGTTTTTAAAAGTTCGGCGGCTATTTGTAACTTTTCCGGTTCTGGATAGGTTCTAATAGCGGGAAAAGTTGAGAACTGTTGTTCAAAAAATAGTTCCAAATCAGCCTCACCCTCAATTGCTTGTCCAAAATTACCTCCAACTTCTAAATGAACTGGCCCGGGGCAACCAGTCGTAGCAGATCGAAAAGCCTGACGCAGCAAATCAGGTAACCGTTCGGGAAGATCAATCTGAACATTAAATTTACTTAAAGGTTCAAACAGCGGAAAATCCTCTATTTCCTGATAAACATGTCGATATTTAGTTTCAGCAAAGCGCCCTCCAGTAATAGCTATGACCGGTGAACAGGCCAAAAAAGGATCACGTAAAGCTGCTGCCATATTGGCAGCCCCAATTGTCTGAGACATACAAATTCCTGGACGGTGAGAAATGCGAGCATACCCATCGGCCATGTAGACTGCAGCCTTTTCACTATGGGCAGTAATACGGACAATCTCCATCTCCTCCATTTCTGCCAAAGCTGGTGTCAAAATTGTTGGTACCAGAAAAACATGAGTTGTCCCATAAGCCTGCATCGCTTTGGCAAAGAATCGGGAACCAGTCATAGATGTCATTAATTTAACCTTAATTTAAAATTTATCAGAATTTGTCAGTACAAGTATCAGTGGAAATTTTACTTTGGTCTTAGATATCTTCATCAGATTCTTACTTCCACTAACTGGAACTTCTAAAGAGTAGTCATTCATAATCAAGGATTTCTCATAGGACTCCAACCTCTTATGAAAAAACTTCAACAGTCTTGTTGGCTTGTTGGGATTTTATTTAGACCTTTATGGAAACCAGTAGCACTAGTACTAACCAAACACTACGCTACCATAAGGTTAAATCCAGATTCAGAATTAAACCTAATAGGGGCTAGAACATAGTGGATATCACTTTTAAAAAGGTTTCATATCTTAGTGAAATCTCTAATACCAAAGCGTTTTATCGACCAAATTTTTCAACTCCTTACCCTGGGAAAATCGCCTAACATTGTCCAAGAGAACCTGCAAATGTCGCTCTGGGAGCCTTGGAGAATTCCCTGCTACATGGGGAGTAATGATTACATTTTCCATTTTCCACAAGGGATGGTTTACTGGGAGGGGTTCAGTCTCAAATACATCCAGACCAGCTCCTGCAATTTCACTAGATTTTAGGGCCTCCGTCAGGTCTTTCAGATCTACAATCGCTCCACGGCCAATATTGATTAAATAAGCTGTATTTTTCATACTTTGAAACAACGACCGACGAAAAAACTTTTCAGTTTCAGGTGTATGTGGTGCAGCAATTACCAAAAAATCACTCTCAGCAAGTAGATCAGCTAATCGATCCAAGTTCCAACACTCACCTGCTACTCCTTGGGGCAGCACTTTCTGCTTTGGGTCAACTGCAACGATCCTCATTCCAAATGCTGCACCACGACGAGCAACTTCAGAACCAATATGACCTAAACCAAATATGCCTAGAGTACAATCAGACAGATGTTGATGAGATTGATCAATACTACTTATTTTTGCTGGCCCAACCGTGAATGTCGGTCGCTCTGATTCACCACCAACCGCTTCCCAATGGGACTTCAATTGTTGTCGAATATACTGTGGAAAATTACGGGCAAAACAAAGAATATAGCCAAAAACATGGTCAGCAATGATGTCAGAAAATAATCCTCTCATGTTTGTCAATTGACAAGGATGCTCCACAAGTTCGGGGAATAAATAATGTTCCAGACTTGCAGTAGGGGATTGAACCCATTTTAAATGACTAGCAGCTGACAACAGAGATGGAGTTATTTTTCCAAAGAAAGCATCGGCTTCAACAATTTGTTCTACTGCCTGTTGTTCAGAAGCAATGTTGACAACTAACATCTCTCCAGCTGCACAAACAATTTTTTCAAGACGTTCAGGTTCAATTGCAGGGTAGATTAAAAGTTTCAATCAATCTTCTCCGTCATCTCTAAAACTAATGATTAATGAAGGAAAAAGCCACGGTCCTAAATAAAGACCGTGAAAAATAATTAAATTAGTTCTTTGAGAGGTTGTCCAGTAGTATCATCGAAGGAATTAGCAATTTTGATAGGACGGCCTACTGGAGTCATATATTCCTTGGTCCAGTCAATTCCCATGGCCTTGTAAATAGTAGCAAAAACATCCCCTACTGAAACTGGTCGTTCAGCAACAAAACCACCTTTTTCATCGCTTGCTCCAATTACCTGTCCGCCCTTTATACCCCCTCCACCTATAACCATTGACCAGCAAAATGGCCAGTGGTCTCTACCATTAATGGGATTAATCTCGGGAGTGCGCCCAAACTCACCCATCGCTATTACAATAGTTGACTCAAGCAGTCCACGCTGATCCAGATCTTCAAGCAAAGTAGATAATGTCTGATCCAAGGTAGGACAAAGTAGGGCACGTAGCTTCTTATCATTTTCCCCACCTGAACCTTTACCGTGAGTATCCCAGCCGCTATCAATATTATAACCAGCCGCTGTTACAAATCTTGAACCAGATTCAACAAGTCTCCGAGCCAGAAGAGCACTTTGGCCAAACCCATAACGACCATAAGCATCTTTGGTTTTTTCTGATTCTCTAGAGAGATCAAAGGCTTTTTTCATTGTAGGCGACAAAATCATTTCTAAAGCCTTATCTCTAAAAGTTTCTCGAGCTGCAGCTTCAACCAGTTTCTCTTTTTGACGGTATATTTCATCAATTACCTTCAAAAATCCCTTACGGTCTTGAATCCGTTTTTCTGTTATGGATTTTGGCAGAGTAAGATCGTTTAGTTTAAAATCAGCTTTAGCTGGATCGGGCACTAATAATGGGTTGTATTCAGCACCTAAAGAGGCAGCGCCTAAAGACCTGTCTTTGAGATGTGGAGCTCCTAGAACATAGGGCGGAATGTCATTAAGGGACCCCAACTCTTTGGCAAGAATAGATCCAAGACTGGCAAATTCCATAGATGGTACTGGACGATGTCCACTACTAATATAATCGCGTGCCAAACCATGGTCTACCTCCTCATGAGTCATTGATCGAATGATCGCTAACTTGTCCATATGATTGGCTACACGAGGTAAAATTTCCGAAATTTGAATTCCAGCTACATTGGTACCAATAGGTCTAAAACCACTATTTGGTTTAGGATCCCAGGTATCCACTTGGCTGGGTCCGCCTTCAAGCAGAAGCAAAATACAAGATTGAGCTTTAGCTGAGCCAGTCTGATTTCCCACAGAAGCCATAAGCTGGCTGAGTTCAAGATATTTACTTAGATTAATGCCCAATAAACTCAGTGATCCTAGTCGAAGAAAATGTCGTCGAGCAATACTGTCACAAAAGCTTTTACAGCCCGATCGGTTCATAATTTAATCTCTCTTAGTGATTATTTAAGAATTGTTCTGAGTTAATCATTGCCCATACTAAATCTTCAACAGCTTTATGTCTAGTATCCTGTGCCTGTAGTAGTTTTTCTAGCTGAACTTTTTCAACCTTCAAGGGAAACCGACACAGTGCTGACAAATACAGCTCTTCAATAATCGCAATATCTGTAGCATTCTCTTTCAAGAGTCTACCCATCCGACTCTCTTCTTGAGAAAGTTTAGTCGTATAGGTTGAGCCAGCTAATTGATGTAAAGCTTGATTTAAACTAGGACTCATATCACGCTCCGGAATCGAAGTCAGATCAGGTTTTTGATAAACATCAAAAAAACTTCCGTTCAATCCTTTTACCTGAGTAACATGGGTTATAGCTTTTAAAAGTAATTCTGTTTCAAGAGGTCTAGGAAGAGCCCTGGAATAATTACGCTGATCATGCTGGTTAGTTTCATTAGCACTACCTGAAAGTTGATAGGTCCTCGATTCTACAATCAGCCTGATTAAAGACCGAAGATCATAGCCAGTCCTAATAAAGTACTGTGCCAATCTATTGAGTAATTGAGGGTGAGTAGGCAGATTATTAGAACGAAAATCGTCGACGGGATCGACAATACCTCTACCAAAAAAGTAACTCCATATTCGATTTACAATGGCTTTAGAAAAATAAGGGTTCTCTGGTGAAGTCATCCACTCTGCTAAAGCCAACCGTAAATCGTCATGTTGATTCTCTGAAATCATATTTCCATCCAGAAATTGAGGCTGAACTTCCAGCTTATTTCGAGGGTGAATCACTTTAGCTCCCTTACCAAAAGTTCCGTAGCCCTCCGGATCATCCAAGATTACAAAATCAACCTGTGGGAACCCGGGATGCAAGTTACTAAGCCGCCCAAAAAAAGCAGTTAATCCCCAAAACTGATTCTGTGTCCAGTTTTCATAAGGATGGTCATGACATTGGGCACAATCTAATCGTTGACCTAAAAATACTCTGACCTGTTCGGCCATAGCATTCTGTGGGAGAGGTACTGCAGTGCCTCCCATGTCTTCATAGTGACGTGAAGGACCATCAAATCCCTGAGCAGCTATTCGTTCTCGAGCCAACTGATCGTAAGGCTTATTAAGACCAATTGCCTCGTGGATCCACTGCTTATAAATTGGATTTTTTGCTCTTAAGAAGTCTGTAAAGCGCCAAGACCAGTGATCAACAAACTCAGGAGACTCAAGCAAAATCTTTATGAGTCGAGTTCTTTTTTCAGAACTTGGAGTATCTAAAAATTCTCTTACTCTTGAAACTGGTGGTAAAGTCCCAGTTAGATCTAAGCATATACGGCGTAAAAATTCAGAATCTGTTGACAGTGTAGAAGGAACTAAGTGAAATTTGCGAGCCTTATCAAAAATATAATCATCAATAAAATTATGTCTAGCAACATTAGGGTAACTTATAACCGCTTTAGAAATTACCCCAACGGTCACACTAGCGGTGTAACCAGGAGCCAAAACTTGAACCTCTGTTTCTCCTACCCCATGCCCGGTTAACAAACCATTAACTGTAACTGAAACTATTTCTTCATTATTGGACAGATATCTTACCTGATTACTAACGTCTTCTTGTAAACCATTGGAGAGATAAGAAACAACCAAGAGCTGCTGGGTTCTCCCAGGTTTAAGAACTATTTGCCGGGGCATGGCCACCAAGTTTTCAACCTGAACAGGAACTTCTTTGAGGGGCTCCTTAACATAGGGCGCTCCCGTACGAATCCAATCTAGCATTATTTGATAATCCTTGGATTCTACTTGAAGACGTTCACCTCCTCCGTGGGGAACTGATGTCGTAGGCTTAAGCAACAATAAACTTTGAGCTGGTTGCTCTATATTAATTCTAGGAATTTTTTTCCCAGTTTTAGTTGTTAAAACATGAAATGTCCCACCCTCAGTGATCCAACGATAATCTTCTCGAGGGGAACTTGCATTCTTGGATAACTTGAATCCTCCTTTTCCTCCCACACTACCATGGCATTCAACACTGTTACATCCCCTTTTAGTTAAAATTCTTCCCACTTTAATGGGAAAATCAAAGGGAAGTTTTAAGTTCTCATTATTTACCCAAATCTTTGCTGTTATGGTCTGACCTTGAAATTCAGCTTTTACAAATGTCTGCCCTCCTGCAAGGGCAGTGATTTTCCCTTTCAAATCAACCCTGGCCAATTCTGGATGCATAATTGAATAACTACTAATCTTTGTTAAATCCCTAACTAACCCTTCTTTATCAGTCCCAAGAACAAGTACCTGCTGGGTTGAATTTTTTCCCAATAAATGAATTTTCTTCGGCAAAAGTTTCATCTCCATCAATCCAGAAATATCCGGATTTAAACCAGCTATCTGAAAATCCTTGCACCAAAGTGATACCGGAACATTAAAAAGAACCAGCAAAAGACAGATTTTGCATAAACGAATTATTTTAGAGGCTTCCATCATCTTCAAAAAGTAACTTTGGTTTTCAGTTAAAATGCCAAACATTTTTTAATCGCTTTCAGAAGCAACCTGATTTACAACTGAGTCACTACTAGGAGACTGCAGCACCATCATTGGCACTTCGTGAACAAAAATCCGTTCACCCATCTTTCTCTCCCATATTGGTCGAAAAGGGGCTTCACCCGACATTCTCCGATAACGGTTAAGTCTCTCAACCTGAACAGGTTGAACATTAAATTTGATAAACTGTGGCTTTAAGGTTGGTGGAGCATCGGGTGCAACTGCTAAAAGAACAGTAACAACCTGATCATTAGGTTTAAACCTTTCTTTTTCACCTTGATCCTGAGGAAGGTCAAGTTTTGGACCCACATCTGCTCCTGGAATCACCGTTACTCCAGTAGGAAGGTTTTCGACAACAACTGCTAATTCTCCTGTAAATCCTTCCTCACGACTAATTACAACGTTTATCTTTTTTATTTCCCCAGCAAAAAGGTTTACTCGATCAAGCTCAATCATCCAGTCAAGCATCTCTCGACCCAAAATATTCAAAACCTCCGCTACCTCTACCTCACCCACATGAGGAACCTGAGGACGTATCATAAGCCGATACTTAAAATGAGAATTTCCTTTTCGACGAGTGACATCAGCAATTTTTAGGAAAAATTTACCACCATTTTTCACTTTAAAAATTGTTTTAGCTTCCGCTGTTTTCCAAAACCACATGTTCTGAGAAGCCTGTCTTTTATAAAGATTGTCGACCACTTTTTTCCCATATTCATCAATAACTGTGACTCGTGGATTGAAAAAGGGGTATGGGCTGTCAGGAGTTTCAATTTCAAGTGCTAGGTCTGCACCATCTTCTAATTTAAATGCAAAGAAGTCAGTGTCAGCTGGCTGATCAATGGTACCTTCAAGAATAGACGGTATGGAAAAACTCAATGACTCTTTTGGACTATCATTAGGTTCTTTTTCATGAAAAATGGAAACTTTTTCATCAAAATTTTGAACATCTTCTTCCTGCTTGATCGGTAAATCCATAAAACCCTTCAACTGTTCTTCCATCAGTGCCAAAGAAGCTCTTTCTAGAGATTCTTCAGAACGTCTTTGGAGACTTCTCATTCGATCAACTGAAAGTCTTCGGAAAAAATCCCTCTCTTTCCATCGATCTCTTGCTAACTTGTCCAAACCATTTCTTCTAATCAAAGCAGGAAGCTGTGAAGGAGAAGCAATTTGCAACTGGTAAGAAGCTCCAAGTTCACCGCTAACCCTTAAGTGATACCAATCACTTTTTTTGAAGCGATAGACTAATCTAGGTTTAAAGTTTGCAATGTATTTATGGAAAACGATAGTATTAGTAGCACCTAACTTAATGTCCCGGCGATGATCAAACCAACTCTCATTTGGACCATATAATTCAAGAGAAAACCCCGGAGCTCTTCTGACGTCTCCTAACATTCGCTGTACACCTTCAACTACCTCAAAAGCCAGCTCCTGATTCTCGAGTCCTCTAAACTTGTAATAGTCCGTCTCACCTTCTTTATCTATCTTGCCACTAATGGCTACTGGAACAGTTAAAGATTGCGCTTTTTCTTTAGTATCATGGCTTTTTTGAATCTCAATGATATTTTTTACAGGAACTACCCAAAAAATTAGGGCATTTGAAACCCCTTTAGACGAAATTAACCTTAAAGCATGCGGTCCTATTTTGGCATTTTGATGAATTTGGACTCGTAACTTAATTTTCTGACCAGTAATTTCATTAACCTTGTATAATTTCCCCTCCCTCAATCTTGCCATTCCTATTTCTTGACTAATGACCCTAACCTCAATGGCAGCTGTATCGACCCAAACATTTTGGGTGTCTTCCAAATTGCGTCCTAGAACCTCAATTACTACCTCCGTGCCAGGTGATCCTCCAAGCGGAAACATATAAATTACTTCAGGATCAGTGGGCTGGATCTTAGCGCCACCAACAGCATTCAACAATCCTACAAGTATTAGAACCATTAACGGTCTGTAGCACTGCTTTAAAGTTATGTAACTGAAATAAAACATTTTATTGTTTATTCCATATAAAATTGCAGGATATTTTTGAATCTAGAAATTATTTGGAATTTCCGCCGAGAAAACAGAGTCATTATGGGCTAAATTCTGCAGGTGATTCTGGCGATAATGCTGTGCAAGTAAATCCCTTCCAAAGTCACCTGAAAAGTCTCTCCAAACACAATGACTGTGATTGTTTTTATTTTGTGTATTATCATACTCAATTAAAAACTTTGGTGACTGCACTCGGTAGTAGTCTCCTAAACCAGGCTGGACCGAACCAGCCCAAGCAAAGAATAACCGGTCTCGAGGCGTTTTGTCTGCTGAATTAATTCGATCCTGAGCAATATCTGGAGAGAGTACCCTAGCGTATTCATAGATTAGAACCATTAAATTTTCAAATTGCTTTTCTGTCATCTCAGAAGCTGGCAGACCCATAGGTTGTCCGTCTAACCGAGCACGGGAATCTGCTTTGGTTAGAATATCCGGATAGGCCACCCCAGCAACCAGAGCCCGCTTAAGCTGTTTTTTGCTTAGTGATTTAACTAAAGTTCTAGCTATATCTTCCTCTTTAGCAAGAACTCTCATTCCCTTGTTAGGACCTGCAGGAACCTTATGGGGATTTGCTCCAAGAAACGTTGGACTAGATGCGATAAGTCGACCCTTTTTAATGGTAAAATTGAGAGAAAGATGGTGTCCTTCTACGCGAAAACCCCAAGTTCCTTTTAGTGAAGGTTTTCCAAAAATACTGAAATAATACTTTTCAATGTCCCTCATTCCTGTAGTGTCATTATCCAGAACTCTCAAGATTTCTTCCAGAGTCTGAACTGCAGTAACTTTCGCAAAACCTGCCCTACTTAGCCCTGCACTCAATAGCGCATCAGCCAATTTACGCTGTCCAGGCTCCATGTGTTTATAACTAATTCCTTTTCTTGGATATCCATATTCCTTAGTGAAAAACTTATCGGGGAAAAAGTGCCATTCCGTTCTACTCTTGTCACTAAACTCTAACACTGCCATAGATTGACCCCTTACTGAAAGTGAGTCAATAAACCGACTAGCTGTTTCATACATTAAAATCTCAGTATTAGGCCGGTTATGAGCAGCTATCAAAGCTACAAAACAAACAACCAATGCAATCATTCGAAAACTGGTCAGCTTAGTCATATTAAACCTCTCCTGACATAGTTCATTTCGACTCACTTTAGATAATACTGCAATCTAAACGTTTATCAAATGAAAGGCTTTGTAATTAACAATTATTTAAGGCCGTTCTTATTTTAATTATTCAGAGTATTGATTTTTAAAGACCTCTCTGAATTAATACTAGGGTATTCTGACCTCCTAGAAACATTCATTCCATGCTAGAGCTAGCCTAGTTTAGAATTACCTAACTAATTTACTTAATTTCTCACTTGACTCAAGTAATTCTTCGTTGCTGGACCAAGGACTGATTCCAAAGCAATAGCAATGAAGCGAGCCCCTTTTTCTTTCCATTCTAAAGCTGTTTCAGGATTTCGAACCATTAGGCCTAAAGCAGCTTCTGATTGACTCACGCAGTCCGCAATTCTTTGCATAGCATCCTGAACTTTTGGATGTTGTCCCTGGCCTGGAAGCCCCATCGATTGAGATAAATCAGAGGGTCCAATAAAAATTACATCAATTTCATTTATCTTAAGAATTTCTGGTAATTGTTCAATTGCCTGGAATGTTTCTATTTGAAGAACTACTAGTGTTTCCGAATTAGCCTCCTGTACGTAGTCTCCTAATGACTTAGTCTGACCAAAATCCGCCGCACGAACACCTGCTAATCCACGAATCCCTAAAGGATAGTATTTTATTGAATCAACAGCTGCCTTCGCTTCAACAGAAGATTGAACCCATGGAACTAAAACTCCCTGGGCACCAGTATCCAAGAAACGTAGGATAATAGGTTGCAAATTAGTTGTAACTCGGACAATTGGAGTCACACCTCGTAACTCTGCAGACCGCGTCATGTTTTCGCAGTCTCGTGGCTCTATTGTTCCATGTTCAGCATCAAAAACTAAAAAATCCCAGCCCTGGTATCCTAGAAACTCGATGAGAGCTGGATCAGGATATCGAACGAAAGCTCCGAAAACAGTTTCACCAGCTTTTAGTTTTTCTTTGGTTTGGTTTTTCTGCAAAATAACACTCCTTATCTAAGTTAACCTTGATAGTAAATCTACTCCTACCATCATCCTAAACTGAATAGCAAGTGAATCCCCAAATTAAATTGTGACTATTTCTCATAGTCGGGACAAACGGGTTGCCTAGATTTATAGGATTCCCATGCAGCTAGTCCCATAACCAATGCCCGACGACCATCATTACAACTAACCCTGGGAACTGCATCTTTTGTCACTGAATCGATAAAAGATCTG
>Ga0310342_100001816_pt1 | contig 13491 bp, 13 predicted proteins | sample S15DNA20500_MG_FD_206155 | JGI IMG/M metagenome (GOLD analysis project Ga0310342, IMG submission 206155) | Marine microbial communities from station ALOHA, North Pacific Subtropical Gyre - S1503-DNA-20-500_MG | ecosystem: Environmental > Aquatic > Marine > Oceanic | place: Pacific Ocean: North... | reverse complement strand
AGATGCCTAACTAATTACTACCTGGTGATTGCCCTTCAAGATGGATGTATCCGTGTAAGGCGTTTGACCCACCAATTTGCCATCCAGCGAAATCTCCGCAATGGTTTCCCTCTCTGTTTCATCAAAGACTTTTACGAACAGAATTCTCTACCTAGTTCACATCTGCCCGGATCTGGATCGAGCGGGCCGCGATTGAGACTATCGACTGTTCTGAGCTGACTGTAACCGCTCACCGGAAATCCTGGTAGCCCTTCTTTTTCAGTAATATTCGGTAGGTTCCGGTCGGACGAGAGATCAACTTAGGCGTTTGGCTGCCAAGAGATTGATCGTTAATCCAGATATCAAAGCCAGCTGGGTCGGAAGAAATGTCCAGCTGATAGATCTCACTCTGGCTGAGGGCTTCGACCAGCACGGGTTTAACCCCTCCGCTCTGATCCAGCCACGGTGTTTGCTGGCTATCGTATCGACCCTCTGACCATTGGCTTACTTTCTCCTGCGTGTAGCCGGCCAGGTCGGTGGCCGTTATTTTCCCCTCTGCGTTTCTGGCCCCGTCCTGCAAGCCCGCCATTAGGTAGTAACTAAATACTCCGTTCTTCTCTGCCCGTTCATAAGCCTGCTCCCCTATACTGCATACAGCGTGGCTGTCGCTGAGGGTTGGGCCGAGGCTGCTCCTGTTTTGACCATCCGGATTCCACGGGCGAATTTGGACTGGTTAGCGCATTGTCCTGATCCCCTCGCCCACTGCTAGGATCATTTCGACAGGCATCGATGATGGTCAGCGTCTGGCTGGCCCGGATCTCGGATAGAATTTCGCTCACCATTTCCAGCAGCACCGTGCTCTTTTCCAGCATACGCGTCGATCTGGAATCGCTGTTAATAGCTAGTGGAAATGATTTTTGCTCTCGATTGATACCGCGGCCAGCGTGGACAAAAATGAAGGGATCGCCTGTCTGGATGCAGCGAGATAACCTTTCTAGTTTAGCCACCGTATTGCGGCCGGTAGACCGATCAATGCCCGTACTATCGTCAGTCATCAGCAAGACATTAGCCGCCTTGAAAGCGCCAATCTGCAGGTCGATCAGTACTTCCCGCAAGGCTTTGATATCGGAGACACAGAAGCGGAGGGGACTAATATTGTTTTGGTAGCCGTTGATCCCACTAACAACGCATACTTCTCTGTTCGCAAGGGAAGTATTAGTGAACAGAAGAGTAAAAAAATCCCTAACCAACGTTTCATTTCGATCACCTGACAGATTAGATCGCAATTTACACAGGGGCCGAGTGAAGGTCAAGAACTTTTACTGCCTAGTTTTCAGTGGCCTGTGAGCAGAGAGAGATGTGATGTTCCATTGTTGATTCTGCTCCCATAAAATCAGGGGCAGCATACAGTTACTAGCTGAACCCACATTAGTTCCAGTTTGTTGTGGTCATTGTGTTTTTTCTATTTCGTAGAGAATATGCATCCAGGCAGGGTGTTGAGTTAGTCAACACCCTGCCCTATTAGGGGGTTCAAAACTTGCTTATTAATAAGTATGAAACAGAGCATAAATCATAATGAAAGTGAGGCAATAGAGTAAGTGAAGAATGGCTACTTAAACGGTAGGGCAGTACTACATAGCCGCCACCAGGTCTTACAATATGAATTTCAAATTCGATCCACCAGCATCCTCAACACAAGTGCTTACCCTCTTTAATAAAATTTGCAAAACCATCTCTATCTTTTGAGGCTTTATTCATGCGATCGATACCCTTTTTGATCGATTCAAGGTCAGTCGCAGTGGATAAACGTAGGAAATGCATATCCTTCGAGCCAATAGAACCGAAGGATTGACGGTCCATCGTTGCCACACCGTATCGATAGATCAGAAACATCTGAATCAACTTAGAAGGTCCGGCTTCCTCTTTTATTTCTGTTGGGAGGGATTTATGATGCTCAAAAACGTCCAAGTTTTCGCACATTCCCTGAATATTGGGAAAAACATAAAAAGCACCTTTTGGATTGGCGCAGGTAACTCCATCAATTGCATTCAATGCGGGGGTTGCGTAGTTTCTTCTTTCTTCAAAGTTTTTTACCATATGCAATACTTCAGCATTTGTTTTTTCGTTGATATAGGCTTCAACCCCTGCAACTTGGCTAAACGGTGGCGTACAGGAAATGATATTGATGTTAAAATTGGTAAAATGCTCTGCCTCTTGTTCGGTAGGCAATACAGCAAAACCTAATCTCCAACCCGTCATAGCAAAACTTTTTGAATGGCCGCTGACAACAATAGTTTTATCCTGCATCCCCGGAACGGAGGCGATGCTCTTATGTACTGAGCCATCAAAAAGGATTCTTTCATAAACTTCATCAGAAAAGACCCGAACAGAAGAATTGCATTTTTCATTAATCACCTCTGCAATGCTCCCAATATCCTCACCAGATAAGACACCACCAGTAGGATTGGAAGGAGAACAAATGATGATCAATTTTGTTTTGGAAGTGATCAACTGCCTTAATTCATCAGCGGAAAAGCTGAACCCCTTGCTCTCTTTTAAGTGCAAGGGAACCGGAGTCGCACCGACAAAGGTTACCATCGATTCGTAGATGGGAAATCCAGGGCTGGGATAGATTACTTCATCCCCAGGGTTTACATAAGTAAGCAGAGTGTAGCTAATAGGTGGTTTTGCTCCTGGCGTGATGACTACTTGCTCTGGTGCTACCGAAAAACCCCTGGTTTTTGAAATGTCGTTTGCCAGAGTTTCACGAAGTTGAGGAATACCGGCCGGAGGACAATAATGAGTGTTGCCATTCATTATATTGTCGCAGGCAACTTTACAGATGAATTCGGGAGTATCAAAATCCGGTTCACCTAGATTGAAACGAATGACATCCATTCCTTCTGCTTCGGCCTTTGCGATATCAGCGCCAACCTGAAAAGCGTTTTCAGTGCCGAGGGTAGCCATTCTGTCAGCAAATAAATTCATTTTTATCTCCTTTCTGTCTTAAATGTTTTAAAATCAAACACACTCAATAAATCGAATGATTAAAGAATTACCTTCCTGTTTCTATTTCTAACTAATACGTGTTTAGTCCTACCATTCCTTCGCATTAAGAATGCTTGGAGAGGCCTTGGGTGGATCGTCCACCAAAAACATCAACATCTCTGGGCCATTCCACACCGGATAACCCATCACCTACCTTCTGTCTCACAGTTCAGGCACCAGATCCCACAGAATATCCTCCAGAATACCCATGATTACCGGGGTCCTGTAATCATGGCCGAAGCTCATCTACATTAGAACTCACTCACCCAAGTAGGCCTCGCGAATCCGTTGATCAGCAATTAGTTCTTTAGATTCCCCCTCAATCGTGATTTTGCCAGTTTCCATTACGTAGCCATGATCAGTAATCATCAGTGCCAAATGGGCATTCTGCTCGACTAATAGGACAGTTGTTCCTGCCTGATTAATTTGTTGAATGATCTCAAATATCTGCTCCACGATCAATGGAGCAAGTCCTAAAGATGGCTCATCTAGCAGTAACAGTTTTGGGCGAGACATCACAGCTCTGCCGATGGCTAGCATCTGTTGTTCCCCTCCGCTGAGGGTTCCACCTCTTTGCTGACCTCGTGTTTTCAGCTGGGGGAAAAGAGTAAACACCTGTTCGAGATCTTGCTGGATTTCGATTTTATCTCGGCGCCGGTAGGCCCCCAGTTCCAAATTCTCAAGGACGGTCATTTCTGGGAAAATATGCCGACCTTCTGGCACCTGTGAAATTCCCATTTGCACCCTTTTTTCAGCTGTGACTCCCTCTAGGGATTGCCCTTGGAACCAGATTGCCCCCTGTTGTGGCTTTAAGATGCCAGAAATTAACATCAACGTAGTTGATTTACCGGCTCCGTTGGCACCAATCAGACAGGCCATCTCACCCAACTTAACCGTCAAAGAGACGCCTCTGACAGCCATGATATTACCATAGCTGGTGTGAACCTGGTCGAGAACCAGTACCGGTTCCTTCATAAGTAATAGTGTTTCTCTGTTAACAAGTTAGTGATTGCTTTCTGCCGACTGACCGAGGTAGGCCTCAATTACTCTCGGGTCAGATTGTACCATTTCGGGTGGTCCCTGACTGATTTTTTGACCGTAGTCCAAAACAGTAATCCATTCTGAAACTCTCATTACCAGTTTCATATCGTGCTCGATTAAAAAAACGGTGATGTTCCTCTCTCTAATACTTCGAATCAAGGCAATCAAATCGTTGGTTTCTTGCGGGTTCATCCCCGCAGCAGGTTCGTCCAAGAGCAACAATTTAGGGTTAGTAGCTAAAGCTCTAGCAATTTCTAGACGACGTTGATCGCCATATGACAGATTTCCAGCAATTTGAATTGCAAAGTTATCTAAGTTGACAAACTGGAGTAGCTCTTGCGCATCGATAGTAATTTGTAGCTCTTCCTCTCGATAAGCACGATTTCGGCTGATAGCTGACCATAAATAACCCTGCGACTGGGTATGACGGCCGATCCTAACATTGTCCAAAACCGTCATTTCTGAAAAGAGCCTAATGTTTTGGAAGGTTCGAGCAATACCATTCATTGCCACTTGGTGGGCGGATGTACCAAAAATATCTTGCTTCTGAAAAGAAATCTTACCTGTCGTCGGTGCCATTAAGCCTGTCACACAGTTAAAGAGGGTTGTTTTGCCAGCTCCATTCGGCCCGATCAAGCTGGCAATTTGACCGGGCATGACACGTAGATCCACCTGAGCTAATGCTACCACACCACCGAAGTTCTTGGTCAAGCCTGTGATTTCTAAGAGCGGATCTATATCCATTGTTAACTAAATCAGTAGATCTATTTAAGGGTTGTATCCCTAAGGGTATTTCTGGGTTGAATGCAGAATACCAGCTGGACGAAACCGCATCATCAGCACCAAAATCACTCCAAAGATCAAATAGCGTGAATCTGCTGGTAGCCGCACCCCCGACAGCACAATTCGCAATACTTCGCCCAAAGATCCCAAAATTGCAGCACCGATCAATGCACCTTTGAGAGTGCCTATTCCACCGAGGACGATCATGCACAAAATCAGGATTGACTCCCAGAATTCGAAAACCCCCGCACTAATATTGACCTGAAACTGAGCGAAGAATGCGCCACCTATTGCACCGATGGCAGCACTAATGGCGAAGGCCAACGATTTATATTCATGTAGATTAATGCCCATGGTTTGAGCTGCTTCTTCGTCCTGGCTAATCGCTTTCCATGCACGTCCAATCCGTGAGTTGTGCAGTCGATGGACAACAAGCAGCGTCAAAATCAAGAGAATCAAAATATGGTAGTATTGTTGCCAGTATTGCCAAAGTTCATGCCCAAACAGCGTTGGGGCAGGAATATCGTTGACAAATCCATTTGGCCCACCGATCAACCACTCCTCATTTTTAACAATACGGAAGAGAAGTTCGGAAAACCCAAAGGTTACTATGGCAAAATAGTCGCCTGTTAAGCGCAGCGTTGGTGCTCCCCGCAGCAGTCCCCAGATGCCCCCGTGGATGGCGGCAACTGGTAAAGCAACCCAATAACTCCAACCCAAGCGTGCCATCAGTAGACCCGCCGTATATCCACCAATGAGATAAAAACCGACATATCCGAGATCTAACAAACCGGTAAACCCAGTTACCACATTCAAACCGAGTGCTAGCAACATATACAGGTAGGCGGTGGAACAGATCCGCAGGAGATAGTCCCCTTGGTCTAAATAAGCGGTCGCCAATGGGACAAGACATAACAACAACAGAATCAAACCTAAACGGGTGGATAAAATCGAACTTATTGAGATCATAGCTTGTCAGTGGAGTATCTACCCCAACGGGGTTGGGCACACGATTAGCGAATCGACATCTACGGGGCCAGGCCGGTTAAGACCGTTTGGCACTGGCACGTCCAAGCAAACCGGCGGGGCGAAAGACGATAACCAAAATCATCAGAATATAGGAAATAGCAACCCGATAACCTGAGGAAATATAACCGGCTCCCAGTACTTCAGCGATACCGAGAACCACTCCACCCAGCATTGCTCCAGTGATGTTGCCAATTCCCCCTAATACGGCTGCTGCAAAAGCCGCCACCCCTTTGTAGTATCCCATCGTAGGTTCGATTGTCTCACGCATTCCAACCATTATGCCAGCCACCGCGCCGAGTGCAGATCCGATAGCAAATGTGGCCCCAATTATACGATTAGTATCTATTCCCATCAGACTCGCCGCCATTTTGTCTTGTGCACAAGCTCGCATAGCCTTACCAATCCGAGTCAGAGAAATCAAGCGGTTGAGCCCAACCATCAGCAAGATGGCTAGAATGATGATCGACAGGTCGAGATAAGAGAGTTGCGCACCACCGGGAATGATGACGGTTTGAGACAAAAAGTCCGATTTAGCGTTGGCCAGGTCCCGGCGAGGCTCAGCTCCCCAAATCATACGGGCCATATTCTGCAGGATCAGAGAAATCCCTATGGCGGTTATCAGAGCCGAGAGCCGGGGCGCGTTTCTCAACGGTCGATACGCAATCAGGTCTATAACCACTCCCATCAAGGCACAGAGCAGAATGCTAGCTAATACTGCCAGCCAGAGTGGAAACTTCAACACGACCAAGCAGAGAAAGGCGAAGTAAGCGCCGAACATAAAGATCTCACCATGGGCGAAGTTGATCAGTTGGATCACGCCATAGACCATGGTATACCCCACAGCAATCAAGGCATAGATCCCACCTAATACGAGACCATTGATGATTTGTTCCAAGAATAGTGTCACTTGAGGGAGAACAAAGAGCAAGTGTTTTGCGTGGGGGAAAAGGTATATAAATACCTTTTCGGGGATTGAAATTAGTCTAGGAACTGCACTTCGGCAGCAACAAATTTGCCTTTGACAACTTGCTTAACGTAGGCCGGCTTCAAGCAATCACCATTCTCGTCAAAGTATGTTAAGCCAGTGATACCTTGGTACCCTTTTTCTGGTGAGGTCAAAGATCCCAAGTGATCTCGGATAGCTTTCCGACTTTCACCTTTTTTCTCGATAGCTTCTACAATCATGCCAACCGCATCGTAGGTTAAGGCGGCCCAAGTATCGGGTGCTTTACCAAACTCTTGTTCAAAGGCTGTAGCTACTCGTTGAGCCTCTTCGTTGCCTTCCAAACCGAAAATAAAGGGGGTTGTAATGTAGATCCCATTAGCAGCCTCGCCCGCGATTTCCAGTAACTTGGGAGAATCAACCCCGTCTGCCCCGAAGAATTGTGCCGTGATACCAGACTCACGGGCTTGCGAAAGAATGAGCCCCGCTTGGCTATAGAGTCCGGCGATAAAAATCAGGTCTGGATTAGCAAACTTGATTTTGGTCAATTGAGCTTTATAGTCAGTAGCATCACGGTCGTAGGCTTCGTCTGCCACAATTGCCAAGCCAATTTTTTCGGCCGATTGCTTAAAACTGTCTCTCAGGCCGCGGCCATAGTCATCATTGTCGAAAAAGACAGCTACGGTTTTAACGTCGGTTAAAACGCCTTTGATATACTTGGCGGAAAAAGATCCTTGAAAATCGTCTCGATACAAGTTACGGAAGGTGTAGTCACTGCCTTTGCAAACGTTGACGTTGGTGGAACCAGGGGATAGTTCCACAATTCGGCTTCGCTTGTAGATCGGTTTGCCGGCTAAGGAACAGGAACTATTGAAGTGACCGACGACCGCTAAAATCTTCTTGTTGGAGGCAATTCGCGTTGCGACTAGACTAGCCTCTTTATCCTTGCCAGTATCATCTTCAAAAATCAGTTCGAGTTCCTTGCCGTTGATCCCACCATTACCGTTGATTTCTTTAGCTCGTAGTTGAGCGCCCTTCTTAATCATTTCTCCAAAAGCCGCCACGCTACCAGTGAACGGCCCAGCTACGGCTACTTTGATGGTTTTAGCTGCCTCAGCCTCTTGGGCTGTTGGCAAAAATGCTGCTGAGAAAATGAGTAGCAAGACCAAGCTTGATCTCAAGGCCGAGCAGATATGTCCAGTCCCCAATCGGTATAGAACTTGATGGGGGTCTGTTTCAATTAGTATTCGTTGTTTCATAAACATACTCCAGATCGTCAAAAAATTTCTTGTATATGGGACTGACTCTCAATCAGAACCGCTTAATTGGGCCAACCTAAAGTCTAAAGTTAAAATGATATTGTTTTGAAAATAGACTTTAATAATAACGGAAAGATGAAAGGTAATAGGAAACCTTTTCTATACGGTGACGTAATAACAGACCTTATGATAGGCAGGATCTTAATTCTCGACTGTACCTTTTTGTTGAAAGTCGAACCGGAAGTCGATTTCGCTGGTTTGGTCTGATCCGTCAACGACCACCACTCGTGGGACGATAACCCTCAGGTCTTTCGTGTCATCGGGTAGACGATCGAAGACCAGAAAGCCAACCCGTTTACCGCCGGGAAAAATCTGTCCCCCATCGAAGATCGTATCCCGAACAATTAAACGTGCATTTTTAGCCACAGGTGAACTGCGCTGGCGGCGAGAGTAAGTTGGATAATAACGCGAATAAGGATCATAGTAGCTATAAGGGTGATAGTAACTTCGTTGATAGGTCGTAGTAGCACGACTATTTGCGTATAAATCTCTAAAATAGTCATAGGTCAGTGAAGCATACTGATTACCTCTGTCATCAATTAAAACCACTGACTCGTCAACCATAACTCGTGGATGTTCCGCATTATAGACCAGAATCTCAAAGATGGTATATAACGGATCTACTTTGCCCCAGCGGCCAATGTGCAAGTAAGGATTAACCTCGTTCCCTTTGGTTAGGTCGAAAAGCTCAACTTCATCTAATGGCTCTAGCGAGATTTGAACCCCTTTTTGGATCACCGTAATGGTGCCAGTTTCGGAATCGATTTCTGCGTTGATTTGAACTCCGGAAGTGGGCTCTAAATAAAACTCAATCTTGGGCTTCGCACCACAGCCGCAAAGAACAACCACGCTTAAGGCTAAGCCAATAAACCGTAGGTGGGATAATAGCTTTCGACACACAGGAACCCACACCCCCTGAATTTTGGCTAGTTTAACACAGATTAGCTGAAGATGCAATTCAGCGATTCAAATCCGAGTAACAGCGCCATTAACAAGCCGATGGCCATCAAGGTTCGTTTTTCGCTCTTAAGCGCGCGTCGGAGAGAAAAATCGTGAGAAGAGCGTTTGGGGTAAGGGGAAAACCGAAGCCCAAATCTTGGGACAGCCATTAAATAGGATTGATACAACTGATCATAGGTCTGCGCTAAAAACTGTTCTTCGGTGATGATAATCGGAATATATTGGAGAAGGAATAAGATCCATAAAACAGGTAACAGCCAAAGTACCCCCGCAACAAAGCAGATGCCAGAACTGATCAGTAAGTTCCCCAGATAGAGTGGATTACGAGTGTAGGCATAAGGGCCAGTTGTAATTAGATTTCTAGCCGCATTGATTGTCCGTGTTCGGGTTCGCCCTCCAGCATATCCGACTGCCCACCCTCGGATCATCTCACCAATAATCAAGATCAGGACACCAATAATGACCAGTGGCAGACGAAATTGGTGATAGATGACGGCTATCAGAATCAGTGGAATTGGGGTATAACTTCTGAGCGAAAAAAACAGGTTACCGAGACGATTCAGTACATCGGACATGCTTATTAGCAATGAGCATTTACTTAGGTGTTGTAATCAGCAAGATCCCGCCAATGGCAGCATAAAGAACATTAGCGCTCCAACAAGCAAGGAAAGGATCTAGCTTGCCGTTCTCGCTCAAACCTTCGAAGACTGCAAAAGAAAATCCCCAGTAAATGAAGTTTAAGAAAAAGGCGATTACCAATCCAGCAAAGAACCCAGCTCTTCCAAACCGAATCGAGATCGGTGTGCCAATCAAGACGACCACAAAGGCTGCAAAGGGGTAGGCCATCTTGTGATGCATTCTAACCGACTCTCGACGGGTCGATTGCTTGGCTTTCTTCTTGTAGCGGATTCGCTGCTGGAGCTCTTTGATGGTCATACTCCGAAGATCTTTAGAATACTGTGCTAAATGCACAGGATCTTCTATCCGGTTGATAGTTTGTGCTTCGAAGGTATCAAAGGCAACTTCAGCCCCTTCATTAAATCGGCGGATAAACCCGTTCTTTAGTTCCCATGTTCCTATGCCCCATTGGGTCGTTTGAGCGTAAATCTCTTGAATCAACCGGTCTTGCTCATCAAAATCATAGATGGTCATACGATCAATGCTTTCGCTTTCCAGATCCAAGTTTAGAATGAAGAAGAGGCGGCCATTCATACCCTCAAAGACCACGTTTCGATTTCTTCTCAGCGGCATTTTTTGCTGAAGTTTGCTGGCAATGTGGTACGCGGGCGAAGCGATTCGATTATAGAAAATAGCAAAGCCAAGACAAATGAAGAAAGTGGAAACAAAGATCGGCATTGCAATGCGGTAGATGCTCACCCCTGCTGACTTCATGGCTATCAATTCGTTATTCTGTACCATGCGGCCTAATAAAAAGAAAGCGGTCAGAAAACTGGCGACAGGAACAATCTCAAGGATTCGTCGGGGAGCTTGGAACAGGATAATCTGAAAAGCAACCCAAGAGGTGGTTTCGTCACCGAATTGTTTAATGTCCTTGTCAAAAAGCCGAACGACGATGACCAAAAAAGAGAGGAAGATAACAGCCAGAAAGAAGGCTCGCAGATATTCCCAAAGAATGTAACGGTCGAGCGTATTCACGGTTTGTCGGTGGGGGGCGGCGAACCAATGGGAATTAAATTGGCTTGGTAGAGCCAGTAGAAGAGAAAGCCTACCCCACCCAATCCAATGATGATATTGGGCAACCACATAGATAAGGCTGGGCTGAGGATGCCATTCCGTCCGGTATTCTGACCAAATTGCAACAGCAAATAGTAGACCAAAATTAGACCATTCCCAATGCCAAAGCCGACCATCTTTCCACTCTTTCGGACAATTAACCCGAGTGGAACACCAATCAGACTAAAGACGATGCAAGCGAAAGGGATCGAAAACTTTTTGTAGTACTCGACTTCAGCATAAAGCAATTTGTCTGTCAGAAACTGGCTATCGGTGTTGTTAGATTGCAGCTTAAGTTCCTGGTTGATATAAGCACGCAAATCTTTAATAGTCATGCTTCTAGGCCGTTTAGTATTAGCTTTAGAGCGTTCAATATCTTCGGTCAGATCGAGTGAAATCCGATTTTGATTGAACGAAGTAACACGAAAAGCATTGGCATTGGTAACATCGGGGATGGATTCGTAACTTTTCCCATTAAACAATTTCAACCACGCACGCTCCTCTTCGTAGTCAACACGCGCATGTGTAGCGGTAATAAAACGAGGGCGACCCGACCAAATGGCATCCCACACTCGGACATTCTGTAGATCACCTGTTTCTGGATGGGTAAAATCAAACATCCAGATCTTACCGTCGCGTTCTAATTCTCTCATAACCGTGCCAGCTTCCAAGACAACCGCCGGATTGCGTCGACTGATATCACGTTTCAACGCCCAGTAGGCCTGATTTCCACGTGGCAACGCAAAATCCATAAAAAAAAAGTCAAAAGCGGAAATGCAGATGGAGACCACTAGTACCGGCCATAACAGTTGATGGAACCCAACGCCGTGCGCTTTCATGGCAGTGATTTCGTTGTCAGTGGCAAATCGTCCCAATCCGACTAAAATCCCGACTAAGGTTGACATTGGGATCGTCAAGACGAGTGTAGCGGGTAGAACATAGATTAAGAGTTCAAGCAGGTAGAGGGGGCTAATCCCCTTCTTTACGAATAATTTGGTCAGTCGGAAGATCTCTTCTAGCAAAAGCATCGAGGTGAAACAAAGCAGTGACAGTAGAAAGGGCGGAATCAGTTCCTTAAGTGTATATTTGGTTAAAATCCTCAACTTTATTTGTCCTACAACCCTTAATATGTACAGATTAATGACTTAAACTTAGAAAAAACGCTATATTCTACATCACGCTTCAATCAGCACGCAAGACTGTTGAAAATTCGAATCTAGACAGTTTGAACTGTTGGTGGCAAAGAACGAACTGTATCCGCGCGTACACTTGTATTAGTCAGATTGTCAAACCACAGAGTGAGTCGAACTTGGACTGGCAGAGATTCTGAAACCGTTGATTCTATATTAACGTTCAGTCCATCAAAATAACACCAGTACTCAACCGGCATAGGCGAAATGTAGGTCTTTGCTTGAGAAAAAACCTAAGGTTAGGATTTGACGAGATGAAATTTGTGGCACAAACCGATGTCGGCAAACACCGGGACCGCAATGAAGATGCTTTCGACTATGATTCAGATGCCGGGTTCTTCGTGGTTGCCGATGGCATGGGGGGGCTAGATGCTGGTGATATTGCCAGTCGAGCAACTGTCGCAATCTTTCAGCACGGGTTGAGTCAGCCTGAGGCGCTAACAAGCTGTAATAAAGCCGGTCGACTCGCATTGTTGCACAACTTAGCCATAGAAGCTAACGACCAGGTCTACACTTACGCTAATCTATACGATTTTCAGACGCAGATGGGAACCACATTAACCGCTGGGTTTGTATCCAGTTCTCAACTACTTTACGTCCATGTTGGTGATAGCCGAATCTACTTAATTCGTCAAGATAAGATCCGGCAGTTGACGAGGGATCACTCTCTGGTGCAAGAGATGGTTGATATGGGGAAGATCTCACTTGACGAAGCACGAACGCATATGCAGCGGAATATCATCAGTCAAGCGATTGGTCTAGAATCAGTGATTGATGTTGATTGTGGGGAATGCCAACTGGAACCGGGGGATATCCTTCTCGCTTGCACTGACGGGTTACACGATATGATTACTTCAGATTTGGAGATTGCAGCTTTAATTCAAACGGCGGAGACTTTGGATGCTGGTGCCTCCAACTTGGTACAGAAAGCCCTCGAAAATGGTGGGATGGATAACATAACTGTTGTTCTCGTTGAGATTGAATAATCTGTGACTCCGATAACTCATACCTACAGGATTAAAGGCTTTCCCTCACCTAATAGATCCCGATTGAGCCTGATCGGAAAAAGTACCCTTTACCACATCAACCTTAGCCCTCTTTAATTATTTTACTGCTCTGTTTTTCCTCACGAATTACGGCTCAGATTCGGTTGCAACAGATTTGACAGTAAAAAGAGCGATATGTTATAGTTGCGACTCGTTTATCCATTCAAGAATCACGTTTCCTGATCTGTTCTGGGGTCTCTTGCAAACTGAATTAGAAGCAGAGGTAAGAGTCAGAATTGAGCTTGACGGAAGCGGTTGTCTTCGCTAAGTTGAAGAATAACCCGGTTGTGAGTTAAGGAGTCTCTTTTGAACGTATCCATGAAAGAACTGCTGGAAGCAGGTGTTCATTTCGGCCACCAAATGCGGCGGTGGAATCCGAAAATGGCGAAGTACATTTTCGCTGAACGCAATGGGATCTA
>Ga0310342_100001815_pt1 | contig 13492 bp, 9 predicted proteins | sample S15DNA20500_MG_FD_206155 | JGI IMG/M metagenome (GOLD analysis project Ga0310342, IMG submission 206155) | Marine microbial communities from station ALOHA, North Pacific Subtropical Gyre - S1503-DNA-20-500_MG | ecosystem: Environmental > Aquatic > Marine > Oceanic | place: Pacific Ocean: North... | reverse complement strand
GCAGGAGTCGAAGGCGGACGACCGGGTGGCACGCGAACTGGAAGGGCTTTCCGAATACCACTCGGGTGAACAACTGGGAATCCTGCCCCCGGGAACCGGGTTCACAGCGGTCGGGAGGTGCCAAAGTCGATACGAGGTCGGCGGCGACTTGTGCGAGATGATGCCTCTTGACGACGGGCGAACATTGGTGGCGGTGGGGGACGCCTGCGGCCACAGCGTACAAGCCGCCTTCGTGATGACTGCCGTTCGAAGCGCGATGAGTACGGTGCTCGACGAAAGCGACGTCGGGGAGCTGTCTCCGGCCCGAGTGGTCACTCGCATCAATCGGGCTTTGTGCCGGGTCACTCCGGGCCACCAGTTCATGACGTGCCTGGTCGGTGTGATCGATGCCGGAAGAATGAGTTTCGAGTACTGCAATGCCGGGCACCCGCTCCCCATCCTGTCGCGTCAGGGGAAATGTCGCGAACTGGAGACTCACGGGATGCCGATGGGCATTTCATGCGATGCGGAATATTCTTCAAGTGACATCCAACTGCGTGGCCACGATGTGCTCGCGTTGTTTTCCGACGGGGTGATTGAATCGATGAACAGTCGGCACGAACTTTTCGGCAAAGGGGGGGTGATTTCCGCATTGGAGGTCAGTCAGCCCAGCGAACCGATCGAGGGCGTGATGCATCGGATCTGGGACTCGTGCCAGGAGCACGGTGACGGTGGAGCGAAGGACGACACGACCTTGTTGTTACTGCGGATGGAGCAAAAGTCGGTGCCCCGCGCCCCTCACCACCGCCAGACGCGCCGAAGCGGTGCGGGAGCAGATGCCGGCAAGGCCCGCGATCAATTCTCGCTGTAGTTGACGCGGCCCAGGGCATCGCGGCCCAACGGGTCGTCAAGAAATCGCCCTCGGCAGCCTTCGCAGAGATCGAAGCGAAGTCGCTGTACGCCGTTCTCTCGAGGGGCTTCCACCTGACCGCTCTCGATCGCCGCGACTTCTTCGGTGATCAACGCCAAGTGGTCGGTGTCGAAGTCGGTCTCGTGCAATTCGTCAGGATCGAATGCGGCAAAGACCTCAACCTTCACGACGAAGTGATCGTCGTGGATTGGGTCGCCACAGATGTCGCACGAAAAGTGACGCATGAGATGGTGCCGAATGGCTTCCGATAATCGACGATTCTATCGTTGATGAGGTCGGAGAAGAAAGTCACCGGAACCGGTTTTCGCCGGAGAGCCAAAATGGTTTGTCGACGCGGTGCGAGTCACTTTCCGGGGAGGCGGACGATTCCGTCCCAGTCGGGTGGTGCGACGCGGTTGTGCTGAGTGATCAGCATGGTCAGGAAGTCCTGCGCCCGATCCGATGCAGGCATCGCGTGCAGGCAGCCGTAGGCATCTTCCCATTCGCCTGCGAGGAAGTGGTCGACTCCCTCCTCAAAACGAGCAATATGGTCGTCGGTCAATTCCGGCCACTGGGACTGCGGCGGAAGCAGTTCGCTGACGGTGTGGGGCGTTTCGAAACCATAGGGGAGGACTCGAGCCAGGCGTCGCAATCGTGCCTCGTCGGCGCCCAGAGAATCTCGCACACGGTCGGCGGTGGCCTCGTCCATCAGGATCGGTACATGAAGTTGCCGGGTCAGGCTCTCGAGACGACTGGCGAGATTGACGACCGGACCGAACACGGTGACCTTGACCTGGTCGGACGTGCCGATCTTCCCGGCGACAGCTCGTCCGTGTGCGATTCCGATTCCCAGGGAAAACTCGGCGAGCGGATGTTCCGGGTCGCCGGAAGCCTGTTGGAGTTCTGAGCGAATTCCCAGAGCGGCGCGGCAGGCGTCCTGTGTGGCCGTGGCGCCCGGAAACGGCCAACCCCAAAAACCCAGCGCGGCGTCACCTTGGAAATCGCCGGTGACCCCGCCGAACTTGTGGATCTGTGTCGTGATCACGCCCATGAGGCGGCTGACACGATCGAGCAATGCGATGAGATCGTCGGAGGACGTCTCTGCGTGACGGGAGAAGTCACGCAGGTCACAAAACATGACGGTGACATCGCATTCGCGCGGCTCAAGCAGTGACGTGTCGGGATCGTCTCCGAGTGCCGCCAGGACCGGGGGAGCGAAGAACTGGCGAAAACTGGAACGCTGCCGTTCGAGGCGATTGACCCGCCGTATGGCGCCAACCACTTCGGCGATCAACTCGGTATATTTCACGTCCGATTCCAGCACGGGCCGCCCGGATTGAGCCGATTCCCCGGGGGCGCGGCCTGCCACATATATCGCCCTTTGCTCACCCGGGACCTCACGAATCGGGGTGCAGTAGGCCCAGTTGAATTCGCTGACGACGGTGTAGGGCGTTTCGGTCTGATCGGAGTCCCAGGTGTGGAGGATGCTGCGGGCCGAATCGCCGACGGCGTTGCGAACCAAACGGCTACTGGGCCGGACCGGGCCGGCAGTTTCCTGGCGGCGATCCCAGTGCAGGACGGTGATGGGTGGCGTGTCAGTTTCGTCGGGGTTGACCTCCACGATGGCTACGGCGTCGGCGTGAGTGACTCCGGCGAGCAGCAGTCCCGCCAACCGGTGATGCAGGTCGTCGTCGGAACGGGCACCCCAGATCAATTCCGGAAGACGGGTGAGAACCTCCAGGCGTTTGCCGGGATCGCGAAAGGGGACCTGTTCGAGTTGACCCGGTTCGAAACGGATTGCCTCGATGCCCTCGGGGTGGTCCGAGGCTGAATGCGAGTCGGTGCCGTGGCCGAGATGGAAGCTGGTTCGACCGATGACAAAAAAATCACCGGCAGCAAGCGAGGTGTCGGTGACGGGCTGGCCGGCCGCAAATACCGGGTTCGCTGCGGACCCTTCCGCGGTCAGATGAACCGTGTCGTCGTCCTGGGAGACCAGTGTCAGATGATGTCGCGACAGATGGGGATCCCACGGGATCGTCATCTCCATCTGTTCGCCACGCCCGATCCGAAGGGGATGCCCGGGCTCGAGACGGATCGAGGCTCGTTGGTCGGCGGAAAAGCCGATCGCGATCAACTCAAGCACTCGGCGGTCCCTCCCCAATGGCCTCAGCCGGCGGATGCGGACGCTGGGAGAGACGCGCGTGGTCGGTTTCGCGTTGCTCCGGATGGTGGTCGGGGTGGCTCAGGCTCTTGAGAACAAAGCCCCAGATGAGTGTCAGCAACAGCCCGCTGACCGTCAGAGCACCGAGCCATGTCCTGAGGACATTGCCCCGCATGGCCGCTACTGGTTGCAGGGCCTGGTCGCGACGTTCCTGGACCATGGCGTACCAGCCGGTGTTGCCGACTGGGCTGAACGCCGCCAGCCACTGGCCGGAAAAATTCTGGGGATCAAGTCTGCCCACGGGGTCCGAATAGTCGTCGCGGACCTTGCCGACGTCTTGGGTATCCGAGGCGGTGGTGAAGATCTTCTTTCGAAGGGACGGATGTAGCTTGACCACCGGGGCTTTGTCGATATTTGTCTGCAACCAGGGATGGTCGAGCAGTCGGCCGTCGCGAGAATCGAGGATTGCGATGGTGCGGTCGACCTCGTGGGCGGGGGTCGCACCAATCCTCGGTTTGTACTCGGCGTAAGGGGCCGAAAGGACGCTGCCGAGTTCCCGAGTTCCGGCGAGAATGGCAATGACACGACCATCGTCGTTTCGGATGGGGACAGAGAAGGCGACGATTGCGTGCTCGGTGGCGCGACTCTGGAACGCGAGCGAGAGGTGCGGTTGTTGGATGGGGGCGAGAGTTGCGGGCAATTCGTCGCGGGGAAACTCGCGGCCTTCTCCGTGGAAGTAGTCGCGATGAGCCCATCGTTTGTCGAGGGTGTCGTCGTTGAGCGGTCCTCGCCATCTCTGGTAACCGTCGATGTCCACGACGAACCAACTTGCGTCGGGGTTTCGTCCAGAGCGGGCACGGTTTCCGGTGGCCTGCAGGCGGGCGGCTTCGAGATGTTCGACCAGCGCGTCACGACCGGCCCAGTCTCGTTCGGCCGCTGAAAGCAGGAGGTCGAGGAGTCGAGGCGAGGCCGCGACATCGCTGAGTTCCTGTTGCCAACTGTCGAGTTCGCGTTCGACACCGCGAGCCATAATTCGCGACGAAACGGCGTCACTCTCCAGGGCACGGGTGATCAGGTTCTGCTGGGCGGTTTGTACGGCATCGTTAGTGGCCGAAATGCCGAACAGGAACATGGCGGCCACAAGCAGCAGCGGGAGAATGCCACCGGCAGCGATCAGTGGCCGTCGCGATCGCATTCGGTCCCTGGCTTCGAATGCGTCGAGAACCGACTGGGCGTTGGGGAAGCGGTTGTCGGGGTCCAGTTGCAGACAACGGTCGACGATGTCGGCCAGCCGCCGGTCGACTCCTGGTTGCCGTCGGTGGTCGGGATCCCGCTGTTGCTCGGCGACCAGTTTGCGGTAGACGGCCAAGCGATCGGCCAGGGATCCGGCAGTAGCGAGTTCTCGTTCTGAGTCGTGGTTGCGATGGGGCGGAACGCCGGTGAGGAGATGATAGAGCAGGGCCCCGAGGGCGTAGACGTCCCATCTGGCGTCGGGGTGGGCACCGAGGTCGGCCTGCTCCGGCGCCATGTAGTAGAGAGTGCCGAGAGCCGGATCCTGTTCATGTGAGAGCCGGGATTGCCCGAAATCACACAATCGGGGTGACAGGTCGTCATCGAGCAGGATGTTGCCAGGTTTGAGATCACAGTGCAGGATGCCTCGGCCGTGGGCGTGCACGAGTCCGTGCAGGACGCCTTCGGCGATCCGCACTGCCTCGGAAGCCGAGAAGGCGCCGTCGGCCAGGTAGCTGGCCAGTGAGCCGTTCTTGAGGTATTCCATCACGTAGTAGGGGGGATCGCTCTCCCAGCCGACGGCGAGCAGGCCGACAATGTGTCGCGAACTGTCCAGGGCGGCTAGTTTTTCGACTTCTCGGGCCAGCAGCGTCCAGTCGAGCCGGCCATGATGGCTGTAGACCTTGACCGCTACGAGTCGGCCGGTGTTCTCCTCGCGGGCGAGCCAGACTGACCCGAAGGCTCCATCGCCCAAACAGCGTTCGAACGCATAACCGGGCAGCACCAGCGCGGGGTGCCGCGACTGTCGGCTGAGGGTCTGCGAATTGGCTTCTGCAGACTCGTCCTGAACCGGCGTGTCGGCGCTGTTTGTTGGTGTGTCGGGCACCTTGGCAGATGGCTGTTGCAAGTGTGGGGCGATGAAAACGTGGTTACACGCGGAGAAGTCGCTGAACCTCCATTGTGTGTGTTACGAGGCGGTTCTGGCAACACGGTTCCTTCATCGTCGGGGCCCGACATGGACCGTTGTCGCCCGCGTCGGCGTCAGCTAAAATGGCGTGAATGATCCACGAAATGGACGAGCGAGTGCGGCGCACGGACGGCGCGCGAGACGCTCTCGCAGACAGATTTTGCGGGACTTGGCGCGGCCCCGACGCGGTGATGATCCCCGGCAAAATGATGGCTGACCAGGAGCAAGGCAGTGACTGACGGCCAGGAGATCGAGGCCGACGGCCCGATCGAACCCGATGGCGGCGGAGTTGTTGAGCCAGGCGAGAAGATCACCAGGCTGGACATCCAGGACGAGATGCGCGACAGCTATCTCACCTACGCCATGAGCGTGATCATCAGCCGCGCACTGCCGGATGCCCGGGATGGCCTGAAGCCGTCACAACGGCGGATCCTGGTTGCGATGAATGACCTGCGACTCGGGCCCAACTCGTCACGGGTCAAGTGCGCCAAGATCTCCGGCGACACCAGCGGGAACTACCATCCGCATGGTGACGGTTCGATCTATCCAACGCTCGTCCGCATGGGCCAAGACTGGGTCATGCGGAATGTCCTGATCGACAAGCAGGGCAACTTTGGTTCGTTGGCGGGCTTGCCACCGGCCGCCATGAGGTACACCGAGGCGCGGCTGTCGGCGGTTGCCTCAGAGATGCTTGCCGATATCGATCGAGATACGGTTGACTTCGTTCCGACATACGACCAGCGGAACAGCGAGCCGGTCGTGCTTCCGTCGCGGTTTCCCAACCTGCTGGTCAATGGGTCCAACGGCATCGCCGTCGGCATGGCAACCAGCATTCCCCCGCACAATCTCGCCGAGGTCTGCGAGTGCGTGGTTCGTATGATCGACGACCCGGAGATCACCGTCGATGAACTGATTGAGGAGATGCCCGGTCCGGATTTCCCGACAGGGGGTGTGATCTGCGGTGAAGCCGGAATCCGGCAGGGGTACCTGACAGGCCGATCGACGGTCGTGCTGCGGGCCAAGACCGAGTTCACGACCGAGAAGAAGAACGATGTGATTGTCGTGTCGGAGATTCCCTACCTGGAGACACGCGACCGGATCCGAGAGAAGCTCGAGGTGCTGGTCCGGGACGAACGGATCAAAGGGATCTCACGGATCGTGGATCTGACCGACCGCAATGTTCCGCCGTGGCAAGTGCGATTGCACATCGTGTTGAAACGGGAAGCCGATCGCGAGGTGGTACTCAACCAGTTGTTCCAGTACTCCCCGTTGCAGTCGACGGTGAGCCTGATTTTGCTGGCCCTGGTTGGTGGTCGGCCGCAGGTGCTCTCGGTCAAGAGATTGCTGGAGGAGTTCCTCAGGCATCGCGTGGACGTGATCCGGCGGCGAACGGAATTCCTGTTGGCGGAGGCTCGCAAGCGGAAGCACACGGTTGAGGGCCTGTTGATCGCCCAGATCGACATCGACAAGGTGATCCAGACGATTCGGAATTCCGAGAGTCGTGTGGCGGCCCGTGACCGGTTGCAGGAGATGGAAGTCGAAGCCGAACTGGTGGCCCGGGCGCTGGGCGAAGACGGTTACGCGGCGTTTTGTGACGAGCGGGAGGAAGCCGAGACGTACACGCTGTCGGCAAAACAGGCCGAGGCCATCGTGTCGATGCAATTGGGGTCGTTGGCCAATCTCGAACGGGAACAACTGCACGATGAGTACGCCGGACTGCTGGCCGATATCGCTGAGTACCTGACGTTGCTCTCCGACGAGGCCAACCTGCGAGTCGTTGTTCGATCTGACATGGTCGAGATTCAGGAGAAGTACGGCAATCCTCGGCGGACGGAGATCTCGTCGGAGGAAATCGGTCACGTTGACCGGGAGGACCTGATCACCGAGCAATCGATGGTGGTCACGTTGTCCAGCCAGTCCTACATCAAGCGGACACCGCTGGATCGATACAAGGCACAGGGTCGCGGTGGCAAGGGGATTGCCGGAGCCAAGAGCGGCGATGAGGATCCCGTGTCGCACGTCTTCGCCTCCAGTACACACTCCTGGCTTCTGTTTTTTAGCAACCGCGGCAAGGTGCATTGGCGGAAGGTTTACGATCTGCCCCAGGCCCGTCGGGCGGCCCGTGGGCGTGCCCTGGTCAACCTGCTCTCGCTCGGTGACGACGAAAGCGTCTCCAATTGCCTGGCGGTCAGGGAATTCGATGAGGAACGGTTTCTGGTGATCGTGACGTGCCGCGGCATCGTCAAGAAGACCGCATTGAGTGCGTATAGCCGTCCGAAACAGGGTGGCATCATCGCGATCAACCTGGGCGACGACGACGAACTGGTCGCCGTGAGATTGGTCGAACCGGGACAGGATGTCCTGATCGCCACTCGGCAGGGGATGTCGATTCGCTTCAGCGAATCCGATGCCCGTGGCATGGGACGGGCGACGCGAGGTGTCCGCGGCATCAATCTGGCCGAAGACGACAGGGTGGTCGGAATGGTGGTGGCCGACCCGGAACTGAGCCTGCTCACCGTGTGTGAACACGGTTATGGCAAGAGGACCCTGCTGGGGGATGGTGGCGGATCCGAGTCGGCAGGGGAATCCGCAGAGGAACCGGAGTCCGATGGAGGCCACTACCGGCGGCAGAAACGTGGCGGTAAGGGCTTGATCGATATCCGCACCACCGATCGTAACGGGCCGGTGATTGATGTGGCCGCCGTCAGTGACGCCGACGAAATCTTGATGATCACAGCCGGCGGTATGCTGCAACGTGTCCGCGCCGGGGACATTCGGCCCATCGGACGCAACACTCAGGGGGTTCGGCTGATAACTCTCAAGGAAGGCGATCGGTTCGTCTCGCTGGCGCGCATTCCCGGTGAACTCTTGGAGTGAGTGATGTCCAGTGTGCTGGTTACTGGCGGCTGTGGCTTCATTGGTTCGACCTTCATTCGATGGTTGCTGGAGGATGATCCCGAGGCTCGGATCGTCAACTTCGACAAGTTGACCTATGCGGGCAACCTCGAGAACCTGGCCGCCGTGGCCGAAGCGGACCGCTACGAATTTCGTCTCGGTGATATTGCCGATCGGGAACGGGTTGATGGACTGCTCGAAGAATTCGAGATTGATGCGATCGTGAACTTCGCTGCTGAGAGTCACGTTGATCGGAGCATCCTGGACTCGACACCGTTCATCCAGACCAACATTGTGGGTACGCAGGTGCTCATCGATGCCGCGCGGGCGGCCGGCACCGGCCGATTCGTCCAGGTGTCGACCGATGAAGTCTACGGGAGCCTGGGTGCCACTGGAGCGTTCACCGAACAGACTCCGCTGGCGCCAAACAGTCCCTACGCCGCCTCGAAAACCGCCGCTGATCTGCTGGTGCGCGCGGCTGTCCACACGCATGGGTTTCCGGGAGTCGTGACCCGTTGCTCGAACAACTACGGGCCGTATCAGTTCCCCGAGAAGCTGATCCCGTTATTCATCAGCAATGCGCTGGACCACCAGTCTTTGCCAGTTTACGGCGACGGCGAAAACGTCCGTGATTGGATCCACGTCGATGATCACTGTCGGGGAATAGCTGCGGTGTTGCGCCAGGGAGAGCCTGGCGACATCTACAATTTCGGTGGTCGGGCCGAGATGTCCAATATCGGCCTGACTCGTCGCCTGTTGGAACTGCTGGATCGCCCCGAATCGTTGATTCGTTTCGTTCCGGATCGGCCGGGCCACGACCAGCGGTATGCCATCGACTGCAGCCGTGCCGAAACACAACTGGGATGGAAGCCGACGGTGTCCTTCGACGAGGGCCTGGCGGCAACAGTCGAATGGTACCTGCAGAATAGTGATTGGGTCGAGCGAGTGCGGAGCGGCACGTACCGTGAGTATTACCGACAACAGTACGGGGAGCGTTTGGGGGACGAGTGATCGTTGATCGTGAGTTGACTGCTCGGCTAGGCACTGGCGAGGGCGTCGCGTATAATCCGGCTCCTGTGGTGGGCAGCCGGGGCCTGTCGGCACGGTTGAGAAGAGGCCTGGAGTCAGATCCGATGGAACATGAACTGCGAACCGCCTGCGAAGGCGTGATCGAACGGATCGTTCAACTCCGGGACTCCCTTTGACCTGGGCGGGATGCTCGGTCAACGTGATGCCATCAATGCCCGGATGGCCGCTCCCGGTTTCTGGGACAACCAGGAGGCCGCCCAGGAGCAGGTCGACGCGCTGAAACGACTCAACGCGACGTTGAAACCGCTTGAGGAGTTGTCAGCGGCCGGAGAGGACCTGGAAGTCCTGGGGGAACTGGCCGCGGAGGACGAGTCGGGGGCGACGGACCAAGAGGTGGCCGAGGCCGTCCGGGCTGTCGGACCTCAACTCGGACAACTCGAACTCCGGTCGATGATGTCCGATCCGTACGACCAGGCGGGGGCGTTTGTCCAGATCCAGGCTGGCGAGGGAGGGACTGACTCCTCGGATTGGGCCGAGATGCTCTTGAGAATGTACGGGCGGTGGGCCGAGCAGAGAGGATTTGGCTCAGAGATGATGGAGTTGTCTGCAGCTGACGAGGCGGGAATCCGCAGTGCCACGATCGCCATACGTGGTGCCTACGCTTACGGCTACCTCCGCGGCGAAATCGGAAATCATCGGCTGATCCGAATCAGCCCGTTTGATGCCGCCGGTCGACGTCACACTTCGTTTGCCGCGGTTGACGTGACGCCCGAGATCGATGAAGACCTGCAGGTCGAAATCAACTTCGAGACCGATGTCCGGGAAGACACATATCGAGCCAGCGGCGCCGGGGGACAGCACGTCAACAAGACGGATTCTGCGATTCGTCTGACTCATCTGCCCAGCAGCGTCGTCGTGCAGTGCCAAAGTCAGCGGAGCCAGCACAAGAACCGTGCGCAGGCCCGCAAGATGCTGGCGGCCAAGTTGTACCAGATCGAGGTCGAAAAGCGGAATGCCGAGCTGGCCGCCAAGCGGGGGCAAAAGTCCAAGATCGGGTTTGGCGGGCAGACGGTCCGCAATTACGTGCTGCATCCGGAACAATACGTCAAGGACACCCGGACTGGCTTGAAGGTGGGCAATCCACAACCGGTGCTCGACGGCGACATCGATGCATTTGTGGAGGAGTTCCTCAGGTGGAACATGGGACAAGGGACTGCGGAGAGTGATACCGGCGACGGGGCATAACCAGCGTCCCGACGGTGACATCTCGGCCGAGGAACAAGAGCATGGTGCGGCATCTTTCCGTGTGGCTGTTTGGTGCGACTGTGATCTGTGGGTGCGCGGAGCCGGCGAAAACGGTTCCCGAGACAACTGCCGCTGCGACAAACCACGCCGATGAGGCGAGTGGAGAGCCTGGTGGTGCCAAAGGCGGCGATTCGGCCTCGACAACCACCAGCTCTCTTGCCGACGGGAAGAAACCGGATGGGGGTGTGACGAGTCGTCCGGAACCGTTGCTGAGTCAATCGCAGTTGGCCGATGGTTGGGTGCAGTTGTTCGATGGCCAGACGTTGTTCGGCTGGAAGGCCAACAGCCAGGCGAACTGGTCGGTCAGGGCCGGGGCGATTCATGCCGACACGGGCCCCCCCGGCCTGCTCGTGACGACGGTGCCGTTTGCCGATTACGAGTTGACGTGTGATTTCAGGTTGGCCACTGGAGGCAACAGCGGGGTGTTTCTGCGGACTCCGGTGACGCCCGAGAATCCGGCGGCGGACTGTTACGAATTGAACATCTGCGATTCCCATCCGGCATTTCAGACCGCGAGTCTTGTTGCCAGGAAAAAAGGGCCCGCCGGCCTGAAGGTGGAAGGTGAGTGGCACACGTTCCACGTCCGGTTGCAGGGTCCGAAACTGACGGTGAAACTTGACGGCAAGCCGGTGCTGGATTTCACCGACAAGACAGACTCGCCACTCGCTTCCGGACGCATCGGGTTGCAGATGAACGGGGGAGAGATCGAATTCCGGAACGTGTTTGCCCGACCCCTGGGAGTCCGGCCGCTCTTCAACGGCGACGACCTGGCCGGATGGCGCGAGGTGTCCGGTGGCAAGAGCCGTTTCACGGTGGTCGACGGGGCGATCCACGTCGAAGACGGCGCCGGGTTTCTCGAAACCGAATCGACCTGGGGAAACTTCGTGCTGCAGGCCGAGGCGCGTACCAACGGCGACCGGCTGAACAGCGGCATTTTCTTCCGGGCGGAACCTGGTACCGCAGAGAACCCGTCGAATGGCTATGAGCTCCAAATCCACAACGGTAGTAAGACTGGAGACCGGTTGGTTCCGGACAACGCTGGGACCGGGGCGATTTTTCGCCGAACGATCGCCCGGTTTGTTGCCGCCGAGGACCGCACATGGTGTGCACTCACGCTGGTGGCCTCGGGCGCAAGGATCGCCGTGTGGGTCAATGGCCTGCAGGTGACCGACTGGCTGGACGAGCGTCCGGATGATCCCAATCCTCGTCGCGGTCGACGTCTGGAGGCCGGGCACATCAGCCTGCAGGGGCACGATCCCACGACGGACCTGGATTTTCGGGCGATTCGCGCCGCGACGCTGCCTTGAACCGGATCTCGCAGTCGGGCGCTGAGAACGCCCGGCGTCAAGCCGAGCGGCGTGCCTGGGAGACGTCAAGGAGTCTGACGAGTTCAACGGGACGTGCCGCCGCGGCCAGCTTGTCTCGGACGACGACCCGGAAGGGTGCGGTCATCGGGTCGAATGGTACGCCGGGCAGGTTGTCGGGGACGTTGGTCAGTAGAACGGCAACCTGGAGAGTGCCGCCTTTCAGGTCCGCACTCCATTCGGAGACGCGATTCTCGTTCCAGGGGTCGACGTCGACGAGCAGCAGGTCGGCCGCTGGCAGCGGTGCGGAGACACCGCCCGCGGATGACAGTTGGTCAGCCAGCGTGTGGGCCCAGGTCGGGTCCGGCGAAATGATGTGAAACCGAAATGCGGTTTGTTCGGGGTGATGTCGGGTCAGGTACTCGGAAGCGGCGATCTCGTCGCGGGAGGCGGTCCAGGGCAGGCCCGTTTCAACGCCGCCGAGGACGCGGCATTCGGCCGCCAGGCGAGTCGCAGCCGAGGTGTAGGGCACACGGACCGCCAGGGGCCAGTTGTCGCGGTTCCGGCCGTCACCCCGGCACCACGGCCCATAACAGACGACCAGGCGGGCCAGCGGCCAGGTCGAGAGCAGTTGCCGGATATCTCGTGACGAAAACTGGTCGGGAGTGTCTTGGAGAACGACGACCAGGTCCGGGACGTCGCTGTCGAGTTGCTTCATCGCCGTGGTGATTGTCTCGGCACGCCATTCGGGGTGGAGCCCGTGAAGCGGGCCAAGCCGGTCGGCCAAGCGTGCGGCCCATGCTGAGGCGACGCGGCCGATGAGCAATGTCCGAGGTGGGGTCGTCGTCACGGGGCCTCCGTCCCTGGTGGCCGATGAAATGAGCTGGGGTCAGCCGGTCGTTCGCAGTTTGGCAAAGCGGACGCAGAGAAATCTGAGAATATCTCGGACCGAGATCACGCCGATCGGGCGGTCGTCGTCGTCGACGACCGGAAGGTGGCGGTAACCCCCCAGGTCCATGGCGTGCAGGGCATAGCCGATCGAATCGTCCTGGCTGACGGTCACCGGGGTGCCGGTCATGAAGTCTGCCACGGGCTGAGTCATGCGGCTGATGTCGTCGGAGAATCGGTTCAGGACGTCTCGTTCGGTGATGATGCCGGTGAGGTTGTCTTCGGAGTCGACGACAAGCACGCAGCCCACGCTGTGTTGTGACATCGACTCGATGGCGGACGAGATGGGGTCGTCCGGACCCACGGTCAAGGGGGCCGCGGGGCAGAGCACCCCGATGGTATGTCGGGAGATGGACTGCTCGAGTTCACCACCGGCGGGAGCGAGCGGAGCCAGTGGCTGTCCGCAGGCCTCGCAGTTGTCCATCCCCTCGATGTTGTCGAATCCACAATCGGGACACAGCATCGGGGAATCTCCACGGCCGAACGACGACGGGTAAGACTTCTATTCGACGGTCCAGGTGTCTCCGCTGTTGAACAACGCCTCGAGGTCGCCGGGTCCCTTTTGTTCGATGGCCTCGGAGACTTGTTCGTCGAGCGCGATATCGTAGATCGGTCGTTGCACGCTTCGGAAGACCCCTACGGGTTCGGGAAACTCCGGGTGCCGCATTCGCGCGAGCATGAAGGCCAGGCTGGGCTCGTCGGCCTCTTCATCGTGGAACAGCAGGTCGTCTTCGGAGATCCCACTGCCAAGTTCGACGACCTCG
>Ga0310342_100001814_pt1 | contig 13493 bp, 14 predicted proteins | sample S15DNA20500_MG_FD_206155 | JGI IMG/M metagenome (GOLD analysis project Ga0310342, IMG submission 206155) | Marine microbial communities from station ALOHA, North Pacific Subtropical Gyre - S1503-DNA-20-500_MG | ecosystem: Environmental > Aquatic > Marine > Oceanic | place: Pacific Ocean: North... | reverse complement strand
AGCGCCGGGGCAAGGGCGAGCGGGTCAGCGTCTCGAAGAACGTCTTCATCCCGCTCACGAATCTCTGCCGCGACCGCTGCGGCTACTGCACCTTCGCGAAGCTGCCGGGCGATCCAGCCGCCAAGACCTGGACCCTCGACGAGGTCGCGGATGCGGCACGCGGCGCCCGGCGCGCCGGTTGCATCGAGGCGCTCTTCTGCCTGGGCGACAAGCCGGAGAAGGCCTACCGCTCCCACCGCGACTGGCTCGTGGCCCGGGGGCACGCGACCACCGCCGAGTACCTGGTGGAGGGCTGCCGCGTGGCCTTCGAGCTCGGCATGCTGCCGCACACGAACGCGGGGATCCTGTCCGTGCAGCAGATGGAGGCGCTGCGGCCCTGGAACGCCTCGATGGGGCTGATGCTCGAAACGACGAGCACGCGTCTGCGTGGCAAGGGGCACGCCCACCACGTGGCACCGGACAAAGATCCCGAGATCCGCCTGCGCATGCACCGCGAGGCGGGCGAGCTCAAGATCCCGTTCACGAGCGGACTGCTGCTCGGCATCGGCGAGAACGTCGCGGAACGCGTCGACACGCTGCTCGCGATCCGCGACGTGGCAGACGCCTACGGTCACATCCAGGAGGTGATCGTCCAGCCGTTCCACCCGAAGCCCGGGACGCCGATGCACGGTGAGGAGTCGCTGACCGACGCGCTGGTCGCCGGCTGGGTGGCGCTCGCGCGGCTCGCGATGGGTCCGGAGGCCAACGTGCAGGCGCCTCCGAATCTGGCGCCCGAGGTACTGGAGCTGTTGCTCCGCTCGGGCCTGAACGACTGGGGCGGCGTGTCCCCGGTGACCGTCGATTTCATCAACCCCGAGGCGCCCTGGCCGGAGCTGGCCGAGCTGCGCCGCCGCACCGAGGCGGCCGGTCAAAGGCTCGTCGAGCGGTTGCCCGTCTATCCCGAAGCTCTGCTGAACCGACGGGAGTTTTTTGACCCGCAGGTGCACGCGGCGGCGCTTCGCCTCGCCGATGGCGAGGGCTGGGCGAGGTGCGGCATGCAAGTGGAGGCCGCATGAGTCTCGAGCGGCTCTTCTCGGACGGCGTCGACGATGCGGAGCTGCTGCTCCAGCTCGAGGGGGCCGAGCTCCTGGCGCTCCAGCGCGCCGCTGATCTCGCCCGCTTCGAAGACAAGGGAGACGACATCACCTTCGTCGTCTGCCGGAACATCAACTTCACCAACGTCTGTTACGTGGGCTGCAGCTTCTGCGGCTTCTCGCGCCACAAGGACGAGGCGGACGCCTACGACCACCCGATGGAGGCGCTGCTCGAAAAGTGCCGCGACGCCGTCGCGCGCGGCGCGACCGAGGTCTGTATCCAGGGCGGCATCCACCCGAACAAGGACCACACGCACTACCGCGAGATCCTCGAATCGATCAAGGCGGTCTACCCGGACCTCCACATCCACGCCTTCTCGCCCGAGGAGATCGACTTCGGCCACCGCAAGAGCGGGATGGAGCTCTCGGACTACCTGCGTTGGCTCGTGGATGCGGGCCTCGGGACGATGCCGGGCACGGCGGCCGAGATTCTCGACGACGCGGTGCGAAACGAAATCTCCCCGCGCAAGCTGAAGACCGACCGCTGGATCGAGATCGTGAAGGCGGCTCACGGCATCGGCCTGCGCTCGACCTCGACGCTCATGTACGGCCACATCGAAAGCCCGCGCCAGGTGGCCGAGCACATGGGCGTGCTGCGCGAGATCCAGAAGCAGACGGGCGGCTTTACGGAATTCGTTCCGCTCGGCTTCATCCACGAGCGGAACGTGCTCTTCAACCACCTGGGGGCGCGCCCCGGCAGTTCGGCGCCCGAAGACCTGCGGCTGGTCGCCGTTGCGCGGCTCTTCTTGCGCCCCTGGATCACGAACGTGCAGGTCTCGTGGGTGAAGATGGGGCGAAAGCTCGCGCAGGTGGCGCTCATGAGTGGCGCCAACGATTTCGGCGGCACGTTGATGGAAGAATCGATCAGCCGCGAGTCCGGATCGGACCACGGCGAAAACCTGCCCGCCGAAGATATGCGGCGCCTCATTCGCGAAATCGGTCGCAAGCCCGTCGAGCGCAGCACCACCTACCGCGTGCTGCGCCGTTTCGACGACCCGGCCGAGGACCCGCCGTCGCTCGAGCCCCGGGTCGAGCCGGAACTCTCGGGTCCGACGCGTTGGAGGCTCGCACAGGAACGCGCCGCACAGTAAGGTACCGCCGTGCGGCGCATCCTGGTCGGGTCCGTGGTCGTGGTGATCCTGCTGGGTCTGCTTTTTGTCGTGCTGGTCCGCCAGCCGGCGGTGCAGGACCGCTTGGTGGAAAGCGTCTTCACCAGCCGGATGGCGGCGGGCCCGCCCGACGTCTTCGGGGACGACGCGCTGCGCGTCGTCCTGTGCGGAACGGCTTCGCCGGTCGCGGGCCCGACGCGCGCGGGGCCCTGCACCGCCGTATTTGCCGGCGGCGCCTTCTACATCGTCGATACGGGCATGCGTTCCTGGAACAACCTGGCGCAGTGGGGGATTCCGGCCGAGCGGCTCGGCGGTGTCTTCCTGACGCACTTTCATTCCGACCACATCGGTGCGCTCGGGGAATACGATCTCCAGAGCTGGGTGGGGGGACGCCAAAGCCGGCTTGCGGTGCACGGGCCCTCCGGCGTCGAGACGGTGGTTGCGGGCTTCGAGCAGGCCTATTCGAACGACGCGCGCGTTCGGATGGCCCACCACGGTGAGGCACTGCTTTCACCGGAAGTCGAGCGCATGCGTGCGGTGACCGTGCCGGTCGGCCAGACGCCGACCGGATCCGTGGTGGTATTCGAAGCCGACGGGCTGCGTGTCTCGGCCTTCGGTGTGGACCACAGCCCGGTGCGACCCGCCGTAGGCTATCGGTTCGACTACGGCGGACGGTCCGTGGTGGTGAGCGGCGATACCGTGAAGTCTGCCAACCTCATCGAAGCGGCGCGCGGCGCCGACGTGCTCGTGCACGAAGCCCAGGCGAACCACATGCTCGCGATTGGACAGGCGGCCGCCGAGAAAGCCGGGCTGAAGCGGCGTGCGAAGATTCTCTCGGACATTCCCTCGTACCACACCACCCCGGTAGAGGCCGCCGAAGCTGCGAACGAGGCCGGGGTCGGTCTCCTCGTGCTGACCCACCTGACCCCGCCGCCGCTCAACGGCGTCATCGAGTTCATCTTCATGCGCGGGGTCGACGCGGTGCGCGAGGACGTCGTCGTCGGCGACGACGGCATGCTGATCGAGCTGCCGACGGGTTCCGACGAGATCGTGATCGGTTCGCTGCCCTAGGCGCGCCGCACCCGCATGAAACGCGCGGCAAAGATCGTGGGGATCGTGCTCGGGGTCGCCGTCCTCCTCGCCGCCTTCCCCGCGTACCGGCTCTACGTCGAAATCCAGAAGGCCGTCAGCGAAGACCCCGCGGTCTACGCCGAGGACATCGAGAAACTCGTCGCGCGGACGCGCGAAGGCCCGGTGCCCGAGGACGCGGTCGTCTTCATCGGGAGTTCGAGCATCCGGCTCTGGTCTACGCTCGAGCGCGACATGCAGCCGCTGCCGGTGGTCCAGCACGGCTTCGGCGGCGCGAAGCTGGCCGATATCGAGTACTACGCAGAGCAACTCGTGAACCCGTTCGCTCCCCGGGCGGTCGTCGTCTTCGCCGGGACCAACGATCTCCAGCCGGGCGCGAGCAAATCGCCGGAGGTTCTATTCGAGACGTACCGGCGTTTCGTCGAGCGGGTGCGGGCGGACCTGCCGAATGTTCCGATCTATTTCATCGGGATCACACCTTCTCCCATGCGCTGGGAGATCTGGGACCAGGCGCAGGACACGAACCGGCGGGTCCGCGAGTGGAGCGCCGGGAATCCGACGCTCTTCTACATCGAGACGGGTCCCGCACTGCTTGGAGAAGACGGCGAGCCCGACGGGGACAACTACATGTTCGACGGGCTCCACCTCAGCGCGAAGGGCTACGCGATCTGGACCGGGATCATCCGCACCCGCCTCATGGAAGACCTGCAGGGCGGTCCTACATCTTGATGCCGGCGTCCGAGACCACCGGCATGTTGGTCCAGCGGCCGGTCTCGTGAACGCGGTACCAGCCGGCGGCGGCCAGCGCGCCGCCGTCCATGTGCAGCGTCGTGCCCGTCACCCACGCCGAGAGATCGCTGGCCAGGAAGACCGCGCAACCCGCGGCGTCGGAAGGCTTGCCGAAACGGCCGAGCGGAATCCAGTCCTTGGCGTGCTCGCGATATTCCGGCGCCACCCAGGCGCTCGGCTTCACCTGCTCGGTCTCCGAAGTCTCGGGCGCGATGGCGTTCACGCGGATCCCCTCGGGCCCGAGCTCCAGGGCGAGGCTCTGGGTGAACCCGGTGATGCCGGCGTTGAAGGCGGAGTAGACGGCACCGTTCGGGATGCCGCGGAAGGCCTCGATCGTGGAGACGTTGATGATGCTGCCGCCAGGTTCTCCGTTGAGCATCACGGGAAGGGCGGCGTGGGTGACACGGAAGACGTGCTTCAGGTTGATTTCGTAGAGGGCCTGCCAGTCGTCCTCGCTCGTCTTCGCGAAGGGTTTCACCAGGCCGAGGAAGTCGCCCACGTTGTTGACCAGGACGTCGATCCGCCCGTAGGCGTCTTGCACCTGCGCCACCATCGTGGCGACGCTCGGGCCGTCGCACACGTCCATGCGGCAGACGAGGTGGTCGTGGCCCTGCTTCGTGAACCACGCCGCGGCGTCGTCGGCCCGTTCCGGGTCCTTCTCGACGATGACGACCTTTGCGCCCAGTGAGCCGAACGCTTCGGCGATGCCGCGGCCCAGTCCGGCCCCCGCGCCGGTCACGATGGCCACCTTTTCCTTCAGGGAGATCATGTCCTGGCCCACGTTGGACTCTCTAGCGCTCCGTGTCCCGCAGCTGGTCGAGGCGCGCGGATAGCTCTTCGATCTGGTAGCGGAGCGGCGCGCGCTCGAGGATGCGGCGTTCGACGGTCTTGACGGCGTTGCTGACGGCCGGGTGGTCGCGGTCGAAGTGTCGCGCGATGGTGCAGAGGGGCTCTTCGGTGTAGCGCCGGCAGAGGTACATGGCGAGCTGCCTCGGGATCAGCACGTCGCGGCGCCGCGAACGCGAAGCCATGGCTGCGTGGCTCGTGCCGAAGAAGGCGGCCACGGCGTCGATCACGACCTTGGGCTCGAGGGGGCGCAGGGGTTCGGGCGCCGGCGAAAGCTTGTGGAGCGCCGCGCGGGTGAGGGAGAGGTCGAGGCGCCGCTTGAGCAGCGAGGCCGTTGCGACCAGCTGGATCAGCGCTCCCTCGAGGTCGCGCACGCTGCCGCGCACCGTGTCGACCAGCAGGTCCAGGCAGTCGTCGGGCAGACGCACGCCGCCCGCAGCCGCCTTCGCGCGCAGAATGCGTCGGCGCACGGATGCGTCGGGGGACTCGATCTCGGCCACGAGGCCCCCCGTGATCTGCGAGCGCAAGCGCCCGTCGAGCCCGTCGATGGCCCGGGGCAGTCGGTCGCCCGTCAACACCACCCGAGCACCGGCGTCTGCCAGGTGGATGAGTGTGTGGAAGAGCTCGAGCTGGGTCGCGCACTTCGAGCCCAGGAACTGCACGTCTTCGAGCACGAGCAGCTCGCACTGCTCGCGGTAGCGCCGCTTGAAGTTCGGCATCGTCTTGCCGCGAATCGCGGCCATGAAGTGGTTCGTGAACTGTTCCGCCGACTCGTAGATGACGCGCGCTGGCCCGGCCTGGTGCGCCTCCGCGATGACCGCGCGGGCGAGATGGGTCTTTCCGAGCCCCGGGCGCGACGACAGGTAGAGCGGGTTGAGCGCGGGCTGCTGGCCGCGCGCGAGCGCCAGGCTGGCCTCGCGGGCCAGCGCGTTGCAGGGCCCCACGACGAAGGAATCGAAGGTGAAGGGCAGGCTGGCGCGCGAGCTAGCCGGAGCGGCCCGGGCGGGCTCCGGTTGTGGCGTCGCGTTGGCGGGTTTTGGGGGCGCGGGCGTTGCGGGTGCCGCGGTGCGGGGCGCCACGCAGAGTTCGATCGAGAGTGCGCGTCCCGTTTCCGCCTCGACGGCACTCCCGATGCGGCTCAGGAAGCGCTCGCGCACCCGCTCCCGGTGGAAGGGCGTGGGGCAAACCAGAAGGAGACGATCCTTCTCGACCTCGACATCCAGGCAGCGCACCCAGGCGTCCAGCGTAAAGGCAGGGATGTCCTGTCTGAGCCGGTGTAACACACCGTCCCAGAACGGCGAAGAGGGGGGCATGCCGTCCCGCGATTCTCGGAAGTTTTAGACGTTTCTGCGCCGATTCCCACCATCACGATCTCGGCGCCCGCGGAGTACACCACTTCCTCGATGGGGCTGCAACGGTGGATACGGGCACTACAAGGGCGCGAAAAATGCCCTTGCGCAAAGCCTTCGATTTTGCATTTGTCGTCGGAGAACCGGTGTTTGTCTGCGCAAAGGCAATTCGATTCCGGGCAGTTCGGTGCAGGGTCTGAGGCGACTTCGTCGCATCGGGTCGACGCGGACCGGGAAGAGAGAGGGGTACTCGGGTTGAATAAAATTGAGTGATTTCGTTGAAATTCGAGATATTTCGATGTTTTTTGAGGGGGCGGTAGGAAGTCGCGGCAGGCGGTCAGTGGAGCGAACGGGAGCCCGCGGTTCCGCCCCCCGAGTCGGCCAGGCGGAATGCGAGCAGGCCTTCCAGCCGCTCGAAGCGCTCGGGCACGCTCGGGGCTTCGAGCAGTCCCTGCTTCTCGGGCGGCGCAAAGGACAGGGCGCTGCAGAGCGAGTTGACGAAGTTCGCATCGTCGACCCCACCAAACAGGTCCTCGGCGACGCGGCTTTCGGGCTTCCGGTCCGCGCGTTCCACCAGTTCCTGCAGCTGCGCGATGATCTGCACGCGAAGCTCGAAGACGCGCTCACGCGCCTCCTCGGGGTAGGGGTCCCCGAGCCACTCGACCTCGGCGGTCCGGTAGAGGCGCGGCGGTAGCGGCGGGGCCTCGGACACGATGCGGAAGCGGCCGCTGCCGGAGATCACGATGTTGAAGCGGCCATCGGGCAGCTGCTGGGCTTGGACGATGTTTGCGCCGCACCCGATCGGATACACGGGCGGATTCCCCTGCAGGTCGGCGACATGCGCCGGCGGAACGACCACCATGCCCATGCGGCGACTGCCCGAAACGACGTCCTGGCCCATTTGCCGGTAGCGCGGCTCGAACAGGTGGAGCGGCGCCTGCACCCCGGGGAAGAGCACCACGGTGGCGAGTGGGAAGATCGGTAACTCCTCGGTGCCCATGGAGCCAGAATATCACGCGCGACCGGCGGTCCCGGGGGCGCTTGACGCGGCGCACGGCGCCCGGAAGATTCCCTGCCGATGGAGGGGAAAGAGGCCCGTGTGCTGATGGCGCGGCTGCGGCGCGACGCGGAGCGCATCGCCGGCGAGTTCGACCTGCGCTACCGGGCGATCGAGGCCGAGCGTCCGGGGGTGAACGGCCACTACGGTCTCTGCACCTCGGACGCCGTCATCCGGATCCGGCTGCGGCACGCGACCCACAGGCGGGCGCTCAAGTACTCGAGCCTCGTCAGCACGCTCTGCCACGAGCTGGCGCACCTGCGCCACTTCAACCACGGCCCGCTATTCCAGGCCTTCTATCTCAAACTGCTCGAGTGGGCACGGAACGACGGAATCTACGCGCCCGGAAAAACGCCGGGCCCGGCCGGGCCGCAGCAGCTCGACCTCTTCCGGGCGATCAACCGGCGTTCTTGAGCACGTCGAGAGCCTCGAGGTTGTCGGGGCCGTCCTCGACCTTGCAGGTGATCCCGTCGCAGGCGATGGCCTTGTCGATGATCTCTTGCAGGAGGCCGCTCACCGTGATCTCGTCGTACTCGGCCAGCGCGTCCTCGAGTGAACTCTCGGACACGGTGAAGCCGACAGATAGCTTGATCGTGACGTCCATTGATGGGCGTCCTTTTCTCCGTAGGGAAGCCGCCGAGGGTTCTGGCGGCGAGCATTTAACTCTAAGTGACCGGAATATAATACGGAATTCCGTTGACCGCGGGCTAGGATACACCACCCCTTCCGCAACGGCATGGGTTTTTACGCGATTCCGTCACGATTCCCGCGGACCGGTCGCAGCGGCTACTCCGCCGAGGGGTTTTCCCCGTGGGCATCCTCCCTTGCGTGGAGGACTAGCAGCACAATCGCTCCCAGACCCACGGCCGTAAAGACGCGCAACGATTGGCGGTGCAAGCTGGCGAAGCGCTCCGAGGCCTCCAGGCTGCCATCCGGGCCAAACGCGCCGTCGCGGACGGCCTGGATTCCCGGCGTGATGACGAATTCCGAGTAGAGGCAGAGCGCAGCGAGCACCAGGGGTGCGAGCCAGAGCACGCGCCCGCGGCCGATGCCGGCGGCGATTCCTGCGAGCGCCACGCCGGCGATGGCCCCATAGAGGTTCAGGCCCGAAAGGATCGGTCCGACGAGCTGGCCGGCCAGCTCCGTGCTCGGAAGCACGCGGAACGCGGTCGTCGTGACGCCGAACGCGAACAGGAACCAGGCCCCGAGCCAGCCGCCGAGCAGCAACCAGAGGGCCGCGCGGAGTCCGGTCTCCCGCCAGGCCGTTTTCCGCATCACGCACCCCCCAGAATGAGGCCTTCGCGCACGAGCGCGAGACCCGAGTCCACGACGGCGAGCGAGGCCTCGTCGCCTTCGACGGCGGGAAGGCGCGCAGCGCCCAGGGTCCGGCGCAGCAGCTCGATGCCGGCGTAGCGAGCCGCGGCATCGAGCACGCCGGGCGAAGCGTCTGCTCCGGTCGCCGCGTAGGCGTCCCACGTCGCGCGCAACGTTGGGAGCGCGGTCTCGGGCTCGCCGCGGGCCGCCGCGGGCAGCAGCAGGTGGCCGAGGAGTTGGCCGACGTCGAAGGCGGGGTCTCCCACGTGGGCGATTTCGGCGTCGAGCAGCTTTGGTCCGGCCGTCGTGAGGAGCACGTTGCCGGGCTGCACGTCTCCGTGCAACAGCGCACCCTTCGGCTCGAGGTAGCGCGCGTAGGCGGCGTCGATTGTGGCGACGAGCGCGGCGTCCGCCTGGATCTCCCGTGCCCGCGCGGCCACGGCGGGCCGCAACGGGAAGTCGTTTTCCCGGTAGGGCAGGTGGAAGATGTGGTCGCCGTGAAGCCGCTGCATGGCGTGGTTGGCGAAGCGCTCGCAGAGCCCGGAGTCCGTGCACTCCGCGTGGAGGCGGCCCAGGAAGCGGGCCAGGGCGGCGGAAGGCTCGGAGACGTCCGCACCGCGGGCCAGCGCGGCGTCGAGGCGCTCGGTGTCGCCCAGGTCCTCGAGCACCAGGACGCTCTGCTCCGGGTCGAAGGCCAGGACGCGCGGGCACACGTCCTCCGGGTCCAACGGCGCGGCCACCGCGTAGAAGCGGGCTTCGATGGCGATCCGCTCGGTTGGCGCCTCGTACTCCGGGAAGCGCTCGAGCGTCGGCCGGGCCTGCTTCACGACGAGGGAGCCCGAGTTGCCGCGGACGCGGCGCACCCAGTTGATATTGCCGTCCCCGATGGGTTCGACCGAGAGCTCCGCGTCCGCCCCCCACAGACCTTTCTTCCTCAGGTAATCCGGTAGGTTGCCTTCGTCCAGTCGCAGCGGGGGGCTCACCGGGGTGCAGCCGACCGGCAGAAAAGATTCAAGGCACCGCAGCTTCTGCCGATGGAGAGGGCAGCTTCTGAGCCAAATCTGGGGGGGTGAGGCTCAGACGGGATGCCCCGGGGCAGTATTGCTCCGGGGCTCTTTGTATGCGGGCCCCGGATCAAGGCGCTGCTGATTCCTCGATGATCTCTACCTGCAGCGTTCGCGCCTCGTCCGAGTCGGCGACGTCGCTGTGGCAGGCCGCGCGCTGGCCGGCCTCGGCGCCCAGCGCGTGGCGCGTCTTGTTCGCCAGCCGCTGCACCTCTTCGGGCGAGAGCACCCCACGCCGCTCGAGAATCTCCTGCTGCTCCGGCGAAAGTGAGTCCGAGACTTTCGGCTGGGTCCAGGCGTAGGCCTCGTCCTTCCCGGACACGAAGTCCGTGATCTCGCGGCTGATCCGCACCGCGCACCAGTCGTGTCCGCACATGGCGCAGAAATCCGTGTCCACGTCGAGGTCTTCGTCGTGGTACGCGCGGGCCGTGTCGGAGTCATAGGCCAGCTCGAAGTGTTTTTCCCAGTTGAGCGCTGCGCGAGCCTTCGTCAGTTCGTCATCGTGGTTGCGAGCGCCGGGAATCCCCAGCGCCACGTCGGCGGCGTGGGCCGCGATCTTGTAGGCGATCACGCCCTGCTTCACGTCGTCCTTTTTCGGAAGTCCGAGGTGCTCCTTCGGCGTCACGTAGCAGAGCATCGACGCGCCGTGGTAGGCGGCGGCCGTGGCGCCGATGCAGCTCGTGATGTGGTCGTAGCCCGGGAACACGTCGGTTACGAGCGGACCGAGCACGTAGAAGGGCGCGCCGTGACACAGCTGGCGCTCGAGCTTCATGTTGTACTCGATCTGGTCGAAAGGCACGTGCCCCGGCCCTTCGATCATCACCTGGCAGCCGTTGCGCCAGGCGCGCTCCGTCAATTCGCCGAGCGTCGAGAGCTCCAGGAGCTGGGCCTCGTCCGTCGCGTCGGCCAGACCGCCCGGCCGCAGGCCGTCGCCGATGGAGAACGTGACGTCCCAGCGTCGCATGACGCCGCAGATGTCGTCCCAGAGCTCGTACATGATGTTCTGGCGCTCGTGGTGCAGCATCCACTTCGCCAGCAGCGACCCGCCGCGCGATACGATACCGATCAGGCGGTTGCGAACCGCCGGGAGGTGCTCGCGAAGCACGCCGGCGTGGATCGTGAAGTAGTCGACGCCCTGACGGGCCTGGTGCTCGAGCGTGTCGAGCACCGACCGCTCGTCGAGGTCTTCGATGCGGCGTCCGATGATCATGGAGTAGATCGGCACGGTGCCGATGGGGACGGTCGCGCTGCGGAGGATCGCTTCGCGGCAGCCGTCGAGGTCGCCGCCGGTCGAGAGGTCCATCACGGTGTCGGCGCCCCAGCGCTCGGCCCAGCGCAGCTTGTCCACCTCCTCGTCCGTTCCGCTCGAAACCGGAGACGCGCCCATGTTGGCGTTGATCTTCGTCGCGCTCGCGCGACCGATCGCCATGGGGTCGAGCGCGTGGGCGAGGTGCGCCTTGTTGGCGGGAATCACCATGCGCCCCGCCGCGACCTCGTCGCGCACCTGCTCGGGAGTGAGGTGCGGCTCTCGCTCCGCGACCCGGCGCATCTCCGGCGTTACGGCGCCGAGCCGCGCGTGCTCGAGCTGGGTGACGGGCTCGAAGCCTTCCGGCGCCCGCCAGGTTCCGTCGGCGCAGCGTACCCAGTCGGGCGGCATGAAGTCCCATGCCGTGCGGTCCGAGGGCTGCGGCATGCCCGGTGTGTCGGGCGAGCTGAAGGTGAACGGGCCGCCCACGTCGGGAGTGCGGGCGAAGCTCGGCGGCGAAGTGCCCTGGGCGTGGCTCGAGGGGCGGGTGCCGCGCGGCGGCGCCCCGGGGTGCAGAGGTCCGTGAGTCGACATCGTGTGTGGCACTCCTGTTTTGCAAAGCGCCCGGGTGAGACCTCGCGCCGGAAGCCGATTCCTGCGCTCGTCCGAACGAGATCAGGTTCGACGGGTATGATCTCAGGCCGATCCTGCGATGGGCCACCCCGTGGCTGTGCTCGCGGGCGAACCTACCACTGGGGGCGTCGGGCGACAATCGGCTATCGTCGGCTCCTCGTGTTTCTCCGGTTTTCGCTGCTTGCCGCGCTCTGTGCTGTTTTCGCGGGCTGCGATCGCAACATCGAGCCATTCGTTCCCGGCGAGGAGCCTAGGTCCCCGGATCTCGCGAAGATCTTCCCGGAGGGATCCGAGCGAACGGCTCCGCTCGGCATGGACGTGGAACTCCCAGCGCCGCCGGGCAGCGACCGGCGTGGCGGGCGCGGCGCCGATCCCACGGCGGGGGCGCCGCCCATCCGCGGGGTGGTGCGCATCGACGAGACGCTCGCCGACAGCGTTCCCCGGAACGCCGTTCTCTTCCTGATCGCGCGGGCCAGGCCGGCGGGACCGCCGCTCGCGGTGCGCCGCTTCAGCGCGCCGAGCTTCCCGCTCGAATTCGACCTGGGGCCCGAGCACCGCATGATCAAGACGTTCCCGTTCGCCGGAGACCTGCAGCTGACGGCGCGGCTGGACCGGGACGGGGACGCCAGCTCGCGCACGCCCGGTGACCTCCAGGGCGGTGCTGCGGGCACGTTTGCACCCGGTGCGACGGGTGTGGAGGTGGTGCTCGACGAGGCGCTCTAGGCTCGCGGTGCGCCCGTCCCGCGTCAGCCCCACAGGACGTCGAGGGATTCCACGGCGCCGAACGCTCCGGCCGAGCTGCAGGCGCGCGCGACGCGCACCATGAACAGGTGTCCGCTGGAAGGGGTGCGTAGCTCTTCGTGGGTCGACGTGATCGCGAGCGCTCCGGTCCGCCGGGCGCAGGGCATCCCAGCAATCCCCGGTGCTACGCTCCGTCTCGATGTCGGGCCCCAGGCGGTGGACCCCGCTCGAGACCGAGTTGCTCCAGGAATGCGCGGTCTTCACGGTGAGCCGTACCCGGACCTTGTCGCCCATGGACGGCGGCCTCCACGATTTCTACCGCATCGACTCCAACGACTGGGTCAACATCATCCCGGTGACCTCGGCGGGAGAGGTGGTGATGATCCGCCAGTACCGGCACGGCTCGCGCGAGGTGACGCTCGAGATTCCCGGGGGCATGGTCGATCCCGGCGAGTCTCCGGCGCAAGCCGCCGCCCGCGAGCTGATCGAGGAGACGGGCTATCGGGCCGACGAAGTGGTTCCGATCGGCTCGACGAGTCCGAACCCCGCCCTCTTCGGAAACCGCTGCTTCAGCTTCCTGGGTCGCGGCGCCCGGCCGTTTACCGAGATCCGAAACGACGGCACGGAGGAGACGGTCGTCGAGTTGATGCGTCTGGCCGACGTGCGGCACGCGATCCGCGAAGGGGGCGTCGATCACGCGCTGGTGCTCGCCGCGTTCCACTTCCTCGAGATCTTCGAAGAGGCCGAAGGGGCGGCGCAGCGGGCTGCACAGCACGGGGACGAATCGTGAAGAGCCGGATGAAGCTGGGCGACTTCCTCGTCGCCTACCTGCTGCGCGCCGGCGGGCGCACACCGCTCTCGATCAACGACCTGCTCGTCGAGGTGAACGAGTTCCTTGCTTCGGGCCTGGGGCGCCACTACGACGTATTTGCCGAGTCCGGTGACATGCTCTTCGGTGGTCTCGAAGCGCGGGTTCGGAAGAGTGGCACCTACTTCGCCCAGGGCTATTACGCCTCCATGGGTTTCGGCGTCCCGGCGGCCATGGGGGCGGAGATCGGAACGGGGCGCCGTCCGCTCGTTCTCTGTGGCGACGGTGGGTTCCAGATGACCGGGCCCGAGATTT
>Ga0310342_100001813_pt1 | contig 13494 bp, 12 predicted proteins | sample S15DNA20500_MG_FD_206155 | JGI IMG/M metagenome (GOLD analysis project Ga0310342, IMG submission 206155) | Marine microbial communities from station ALOHA, North Pacific Subtropical Gyre - S1503-DNA-20-500_MG | ecosystem: Environmental > Aquatic > Marine > Oceanic | place: Pacific Ocean: North... | reverse complement strand
AAAATTGGATCCTCAAGACGACTCTACTGGTGTCGATGTTGTACTGTGGAAGCAGCCCCGTTGTCGGGCAGGTCATCCTACACACCGACGACCAGGCCTCCTCCGGCAGCAATACTGCTCACAACACGGTCCGAGATAGCAACGGCAACCTGTTCGTACTGTCACTGGAGCGGACACCCAACGGTGAGATGCCATTGATTGTCCAGAGATCCACCGATGGGGGCTCCACCTGGACCACGCTTCCGCAAAACCTCAACGATTCCGACAGTGGCCTGATCGATCCCGATCCAGCCAGTCACTGTTCGATGGCCATCGATGACCAGGGGATCCTCCATGTCCTGTGGGGACGCTACACCTACCCATCCTATTTCCGCCAGTTCTACCGTCGCTACGATCCTGTCACTGGTTTTCGCTCCGACATCATCGAGATCAGCACCGTGACCGGCGCTCCCCTCAACTCACGAACCTCGGCGATGGACATCCTCATCGATGGCGACAACACGGTGTGGATCGCCGGTCACCATCCATCCAGCTGGGTCGATCACCTGCTACGAAGCGATCAGCCCTACGCCGCTGATGACGCGTTCACCGATCAGGGTTCCATCAGCCCCGCCAACAGTGCCCAGAATACGAGACTTGCGGTCGATACCGGCGGTCGGATTCATTGCACCTTCTACCGCAACACCGGTGAAGGGCAGTACGAGCACCGCATCTACGATCCTGAGACCGGAGCCTGGCAACTGGACACCTTCGTGCTGGGGAACACCGACGGCACCAACGATTACTTCGGCTGGGTCTCGGCAGATAGCCTTGGTTCGATTCACTGTGCCTACGTCGTCGATGCGGTCAACTCGTCACCGCTGTGGAGTTTCCGCTACCGGAGCTGGGACGAGTTCAACGGCTGGAGTGATGAAACGATCCTGTTTGAAGCCACCACTGCCCAGTACACCAACATCTCCAGCTACAAGATCTTCAACCTCGGTTGTGACGAGAGCAACGGAACGGTGTATGCCGTCTATCGTGATCTTTCCGCCGGAGGAGAGCTGGTACTGGCAGAAAAGAGCACAACATCCCCTGACTTCAACATTTCACAGCAGCTACAGCCGCCCACCCTCGGAGAACACACCTACACCTTCCCGACACTGCGCGGCACTCTCTATCCCGCTTTCAACAACACCAGTCACGGCATCGATCTCACCTACCAGTGGCGTGAGTTTTCGGGGATTCCCCCCTACTCACTGGTCTACCACGACGCATCGGTCGGCTCGGTGATTCGCTTCGTCCGCGGAGATACTAACCAGGATGGAAGTTATAACATCGCCGACATGGTGTTCGGTCTCAACGCGCTGTTCCTACCGGGAGGAGTCACCCCCCAATGCATCGAGAGCTGCGACCTCAATGACGACGGTAGTTTCAACATCGCCGACATGGTGTTCGGATTGACTTCTCTGTTCGTGCCGGGATCGCCGCCACCGGCAGCGCCCTACCCCGGTTGTGGACCGGATCCGCTCGGTGGCACTCTCGATTGCCCCGCCAGCAGTCCCTTCTGCCCCTGAGAGACAGGGCCTATCGCAGCTAGTCGTCTGAATGCAGCTTCAGGGCTCGCTTGAGGCCAGCGATGTTCTTGTAATCGTCCCAGTAGCGATAAAGCACCCTGTGATTCGGATCGATGATGACCAGATCACCGGGCCAGGCGGCGTCGTACTCTTTGACGACGTCAATTTGATTGCGCCCATCGATCTTGACCCGGATGAAACCATCGACCAGTTTTTTGATCTCCTCATCTTCGGCCAGAAGCTTGTGGATCCGCTCTGATTGGGTGCAACCCTCCGCTTCGATGAAAACCAACCGGTTACCCCAGGTCCATTGCGATTCATCGAGTCCCTTGTCGAAGTCGAGCCAGTGGATCGGTGGCGGAGGAGGATCGATGCCCGCTTTTTTCAGCAAGTCATCGAGCCACTGGCGGTTGGAACCCGGGTCCGATAGGTCCCTCGGCAGAATTCCCTCCCACAGTACCTTGCCCTGAGAATCGAGAAAGAAAGCCGAGGGGTAGTAGGGCACGCCGTGGCGCGTCTGGTTGCCGATGCCATCGGCCAGCACCGGGAATGTGACCTTGTTCTTGTCGATGAGTCGCTGTGCTGGTTTTGAATTTTTGGAACTGTTGGTGAAGATGGTGATGATCGATAGATATTCGGGACTCAGTTCTCGATGCCACCTGACCAGGCTCGGCAATACTGGGGCGCACGACTCTCAGCCGGGCACCGTATAAACAATCAGCAGCGGTTTCCCGCGCAGATGCGCCAATCGGAGGTTTTGCTCGCTATTGAACCAGCGACCGCCCTCCTCGACCACCAACTCCGGCAACTCCTTTCCAAGGTGTGAAACGCGAACGGTCTCGCGCTCCTGCTCCTGTGCAGATAGCTGCTCCGGAATCAGCGTCGAGGAGAGGGAAAGGGCGGCCACCAGTATCCATGATGTTGGCATGACCAATGATCCCTCCTTGCCCAGCGGACGAATTGACCTGTCCAGATGTTCCTGAAATCGACAAAAAAAGTGGCCCCGAGGGAAACCCCGGGGCCACTCCTCACTCGTTTCCGGACTTCAATTAGAAGCTGTTTTGTACTTCTATCTGCTCGTTACCGGTCGCCCTGCTGGAACTGCCGACGGAAACGACCGGGACATTTCCAAAACGCTTGTGCAGGTTAAAGAACACCAGGGCCAGCGGAATCGCCAGCGCAGCGATCCAGCGAAATGACATCCGGCCGGCAAAAAGACTGGCCGATTTCACAACATTTTCTGCATCGGCCCCAGCCACTCCCTGAGCGATCAATCCAGCCTGGATCTGGGCATCTATCGCTGCTGGCGGGTTGCCGTCAGCGTCATTTTCGGTGACTAGCTCGAACGGCAGCGACGTCCAACCCTGTCCCTCGTTGACTTGAGCGATCAGGTAATTGTCCTGAATCGCTCCGATGGCGGGCATGGCGACGTAGCCGGCCACCAACATACCGACGCCACCCATCAGGCATAATCCCAGTGCACCACTATTGGGGATCCGCTCTGACACGAATCCGAGCATGGTGGGCCAGAAGAAGCAGATTCCAGCGAAAAAGACGGTCGCGGTCAAAAATACCGCGTTGAGAGTAGTGGCGTAGGTCATGGCGAACAGCCCAATCCCACCCACAACCGCGGAACCAAAAAGTAATCCTGTCGGCGAAAAGCGGTGTACGAATCCCCCTGCGAAGTAACGCAGAATCGCCATCAGTGCCGCACCGTAGACCAACACCAGGATCCCGCCGTTGGTAATATCCGCATCTGCCAGCACGTCTTTCATACTAGCAGCCATCCAACGACCAGGTCCGATCTCGAGTGTGGCGGTCAATCCCATGCAACAAAGCAACAAGATGAAGAGTGGCGAACTTACTGCGCTTTTCACTTCTTCGTCGGAGACTCTGGACTGAACCCGCTCAGTCTGTGGGATCTCCTGTCCCAAGAACATGAATCCGTAGATCAGCGTCGGAACCAATATCAGAGCCAGCTTCGCCTGCAATGCCGACAAACCGAAGAGAGTCCAGTCCGTCGCTAAAGCACCACTGGCAACGGCCGCATCAACAGCGCCACTGACCCAGAAGCCAAACAGGCCACCAACGATGATGCCGACCGGCCAGAAAACGTGGAACTGATTCAGTTTGGTGGTCTTGTTATCGGAGTACATGGTCGCCACCAAAGGATTGCAACCAGCTTCAACACACCCGTTACCGAGTGCAATGAAGGAGGCTCCGACGATCAACTGAATGTAACTACCTGAGTACATCATCAAGATGACACCCGCGATATGGCATACGAATGCAGACTTGAGCGAAACCGCAATACCGATCTTTTCGATCACCGGTCCCAGCAGGATGATGGATATGAAAAAACCACCCAGAGCTGAACCGAGTACCCAACCGCTTTGGGTATTGGTGAGCCCGTATTCTGCCTTGATATCACCGATACCCTCGGTGATCACACCGAAGGCGATCGAGGTCGAAATCAGCGCAATGCAGCAGGCCCAAAACAGGCGTGCCTTACGATCCTCATCAAGCACTTGAGTCATGAATGTCCCCCTTATTCCCCATGATTTCTGCGGCACAGAGCCACTGGCCACGGCGATAGTGGTACAAAATATGTCCTATCTGTCAATCGGCCAGTTGTTCACAGAATCAAAAAATAACAAACGGAATGTGTTTGTAATCTATTTTGTTAATACTTACAATCCGTGCGGGTCGGGAATTATTCCTGGCGAGGGAACCGCGACCCTAAAGATCGAGTTCTTCATCTCTATCTTCCCGCGCACGGCTGTACCCAGCCGTGCGCGCTCTATTTTATACTCGAATCGGTCAATAGACGGCGCCAGGCGGCTGTTTCAGCAGTTGGGGTGTGTTGACGACCCAGCCTTCTGGAGCCCGTTTCCAGGCGGCTCTTGAAGCCACCGTCCTCCACCCAGCGCAAGATGTGGTTCGCCAGCTGCCGTGCATCTCCGCGTCGAAACAGACCCGGATGGTCATCGCCCAGTAATCCAAGATTTCCTGGTGCGTCACTGGCCAGAATCGGGATTCCAGCCACCAGAGCCTCGCTGATCACGTTGGCCCCCCCCTCTTCCAGCGATGGATGAATCAGCAGATGAGAGCTGGCGAGGTAGCGTCGAAGCCTGGTGCGATCAACAGTACCAAGCCATCGCCAGCGCGGCTCGCGCAGTGCCGCACGCTCCGCTCGACGTTGCCACCCTTTGGACAGAGCCCCACCTAGATGCACCACCTCGATCGGGCGTCCATCGGAGAGTTGCTGCGGTAAATACTTCAGAGCCTGCACGGGCAACAGCGGATCCTTGACGTCGCGTAGGTAACCGATGACGAGCAATCGCAACCTCGACTGAATCGGCTTCCGTCCGCCGGCAAGCGGTAAGGCGGACTGAGGAATGAAGTGAACACCGTGTCCTTTTGATCGCAGAAGATCGGCCGGTAAGTACCGTTCTGCGTGTCGATGCAAGGCCACCCACTGATCGGCAGCCTCCAAACTCTCCACAACTCGTCGGCCGGCAGCCCCTCCTGCTGGAAGTTGTTGATGTAAATCAGTACCACTCAGAGCCAAGACCACAGCAGCCGATGCATCCCGTCGTTTCCATCTCCTGATCGCTCGGTGGCTATGCCCTGCATGAAGAGCGATCAACAGATCCCCGCCGGGTAAAGGACCTGCTTTCGGATCGCGTACTCGGTGCACGATGACCCGATGCCGCAGTTTGCGCAGTATTGCTGCCCAGCGCTTCACCGTCGAGAAATTGCCGGCGCGTAATTGCGATGGACTGGGATCGGTGAGAACGATCCTCACCTAGACGCTGGCCGCCCGTGGATCTACCGCCGCACCTCTGCCTGAAGCGATCCCTCGAGCACTGTCACTGATGAAATTGGCAATCTCACGAACTTCAGCCACCTGGCTCTGCTCGAGCAGTTGGCTCGCTTCCGGGATGGTCCGGCCGCTGCGATAGAGAACCCGATGGGCATCCTGGACGCTCCGTCGCAAGTCGGGATGAAAACCAGCACGTCGCAATCCGACCACGTTGACTCCCCGGATGGTCGCCCGATCTCCGGTCGAAAGCATGAAGGGAGGGATATCCTGAACCGCCACCGCCGCCCCACCGAGCATCACTAATCGACCGATGCGACAAAACTGATGCACCAGGGTGTTGGCCGACAGAAACGCACCGGCTCCGATCTCGGCATGACCCGCCAGGGAGCAATGATTGGCCATCATGACTCCATCACCCACGTCACAATCGTGCGCTACATGGGCCCCGACCATCAGCAAACAGTCGTCGCCAACCCGCGTGTCACTACCGGGCTTGGAAGCTCGATGCACCGAAACATACTCACGCAGGATGGTCCGCTCGCCGATCACCACACGGCTCGGTTCTCTGGCCCAGGTCACATCCTGTGGATCGTGCCCCACCACCGCATGCATGTGGATTTCGGAATCACAGCCGATCTGAGTACCAGGACCGATGTAAGCATGGCCAAAAACCTTGCAACCGGAGTGAAGGACCGCCCCTGATTCGATGATGGCGAAAGGACCTACCGTCACATCGGGAGCCAGCTGTGCCTCGGAATGAATCACGGCTGTCTTGTGGATCGGCATCTATCCTCCTGCCACGAGATCGGTACCCCTGTACAGGTTACATCGGGGTCGTGGAGAGGAAAGAAGTGGTTCAGTGTTCCAGCGGAGCGGGTGTTCTGGTCGCCCTCTGCTCGATCTTGATGCGCAATTCTTCCGGTATCTGCTGGAAATCTTCCCACAGCCACTGCCAACCGGTACGGATGCGAATCAGGTAGTCATCGCTGGAGAGGGGATCGAGGCCGCTGTCGCGATCCAGGATGTCGCGAAGAGCCAGATCCGCGATGTGGTAAACCTTCAGTTCTCCCTTGATCAGATCTGGAAATCCAGGATACGTACCTTCGAGCCTCACGTCGCGTTCATCCCGAAGCGCTTCGAGCAGATGGGGAGCCGCCCGGGCGCCGAGCTGGACGATCTCATCCTGAATCTGATTGTAAAAACGTCCATCGAGAGGATCGGTCAGGGCATCGAGCAATCCTCGTACTTCCGGATCCCCCAGGATCTCGCCCCTCAGTAGATTTTCAGCCACGATGGTCGCGGATCTTCTGCGGATATCCCGCTGCGCCAGTTCCATCTGGGTACGGCCATTCATCAACGGTTCAGGGAAGGAGAGATCTTGAACTACTTCACCTCCTGAAGATCGTGAGATCAGGTGTCCAGCAAACTTTCCGTGATACTGGTGCTCCAGATGCTGTTCCTGATCCTGGAATTCAAAGGTCAGATCCTGAAAGTAATCGCAGGTCATGGTGCCCACGACGACGTAATCCGCCTGATCCCGCGCCACCAGTTGAAAACCATGCATGCTGAGAGAACGTTCCAGCAGAAGCTTTGTGATATTGAACTCGGTACTGGCGCCATCGAGGATCTCCTCGATCTCGACATGGGCAGTACCTCGCATCAGGGCGTGGGCCTCCTGAACCTCCTGAACCTGCTGTGACGTGCTGTCACAAGCCGACAGGCAAATCAGCCAACCCAGAAGCAGGAAACAACTCACCCGCCGCGAAAGATCTGGTGCCGCAGTAGTGAATCTCGTTTTCATCGAAGAGATCTCCCTGTTCCGGGTACTGGTACTCATCTCGGAAAAGAGTCAGACTGCCAGTACCCAACCGCCTAACCTTAACCGTCAAGATACACCCTCTGGAGGTCGATGACTCGCGGAACCATCCCCTTTCTCAAGGCTCATGGTGCTGGAAATGACTTTCTGGTACTCGATGAACAAGAGAGTCCTGTACCCACCGACCTTTCAAAATTCGCCCCACAACTGTGCTGTCGCAGGACCGGGATCGGTGGCGATGGGATTCTGGTGATTCGCCGAGGACACCGCCTTCCGGCGATGGAATGCTGGAATGCCGATGGCAGTCGGGCCGAAGCGTGTGGCAACGGGCTTCGGGTGCTCTCTCTCATCCTCTCTGGTGGTCGGGAGGGAGAGACCTGGATCGAAACCGATGCAGGAGAAGTTCGGGTCCAACAACTGCAATCGGATGGAGAGTTCGTTGCGGAGGCTTGCCTTGGATTACCTCACGTCGACGAACCTCTCAGCCTCTCAGCGGCGGACTCTACTCTACAAACCATCCCGGTAAACATCGGTAATCCCCACCTCGTGGTTCCGCTCGACCCCGAGGGGAAACCGGATCCTGTCCGTAGGTTTGGACCGGCGCTGGAGTATGCAGTGCCGGCCAGAGCGAACGTCGGATTCGTTCGCATCGATGCACCCGATCAATTGCTCCTTCGTGTTTGGGAACGAGGCTGCGGAGAAACTCTCGCCTGCGGCACCGGAGCGGCCGCGGCTTTTGCAGCATTGCACCGCCGTGGAGTGATCGCCGATGCGATCACGGTGAAGATGCCCGGCGGGATCTTGCGAGTACGAACTGACGAGCAGGGTGGGATTCATGTCCAGGGGCCCGCAAAGATCTCGTTTCGCGGCCAGCTGTCACTGTCGGAGCAGCATCGAATGCTGAATATTTCGCCCTAGACGATCTCGACACCTGTACCGGGCACGATCTCGCCGATGACCTGAGCCTGCTCTCCGGCAGCCTCAAGAATGGCAACCACAGACTCCGCCTGCTCTACAGCAGCCACGACCACCATGCCGATGCCCTGATTGAAGACACGATCCATCTCGGATGGCACCACCTGACCGCGCTGCTCGATCAACGAGAAGATGCTCTGTCGCTGCCATTGATTCCGCACCAGTCGCGCCGACATTCCGTCAGGAAGTACCCGGGGGATGTTCTCGATGAGACCTCCACCGGTAATATGCGAGATGGCGTGAATCTCTGCTCCCAGCTGTTCGATCACGGTCAAAAGAGGTTTTACATAGATCCTGGTCGGTTCCAGCAGCACCTCACCGAGGGTGGCACCAAAGCCACCGGGATCCTGGTCGATGGGCAAGGCATCTGGACCTTCGAGCAGAGCTTTTCGTACCAGTGAAAATCCGTTGGAATGGACACCACTCGAGGAGATCCCGATGACAGCATCTCCAGCGACAACAGCGGAACCATCGATGATGGCATCTCGCTCCACCACTCCGACCGAGAAACCGGCCAGATCAAACTCATCGGTACTGTAAAATCCTGGCATCTCGGCGGTCTCACCGCCGAGCAGGGCACAGCCACTTCGACGACACCCTTCTGCGATCCCTTCCACCACCTGAGCAATCCGTTCGGGAGCGATCTTGCTGGTCGCCACGTAGTCGAGGAAGAACAGCGGTCGGGCACCCCCAACCACCAGGTCATTGACGCACATCGCCACCAAGTCAATGCCCACGGTATCAAAGACACCACTGGCGAATGCGACCTTCAGTTTGGTACCGACCCCATCAGTAGCCCCCACCAGAATCGGATCTCGAAGTTCTTTTCCGAATAGACCGCCATCACTATCGAGCAACCGGAAGAAGCCCCCGAAAGCACCGTGAGATCCACTCAGAACTCGATCGTCCTGAGTCGAGACCACAGCCTCGTGGATGCGTTGAACCACGGCATTACCCGCATCGATGTCCACTCCGGCATCTCGATAGGTCAGCCCCCTGGTTACTGGTTCGACCGGTGTCTCATCCACCATGGACGGCTTCCTCTCTCTGAACTTCCCACAGCCACTTTTCATCTAAATCGAAGCGTCTCAGACGACGCCGACTTCTTCGCGCTCGTGAATCATCACCGAGGCAACGGGAAACCTGCCAGTCGAGAAACAGCAAATCGATATCGCGATCATCGTTAACCAGGCCGCTATCGAGTGCGATACGGGCTCTTTGCATCCGACCCCGAAGATAGCAACGCTGGGCGTCATCCAGAGCTCGTTCGACCCTTTCACGAATCCAGCGTCGGCGCGTCGGAGAGGTGATTCGATGAGTCCACACGACACTGATCAAGGTGCTAACCGTCCCGAGTACCACTCCGATCAGCTGGGTCTGTGCTCGATCGGGTCCGGCCCAGACGGTCGACCCGACCAGGAACAACACCCAACCGGTTCCACCGAAAAACAACAGCGCCAGCCCCCTCTGGACCCTCCCCAGCAGGATTGGGCCGATTCCAGGAATCAAAGATAGGATCAGCAGAAAGATACGCAAAGTTGTCCCTTCCAGCTTCTCTCCTGCACCATGCTCCCCTGCAGTGTATCGCGCCAGCAGGCACGCAGAAGGGATCCCTTGCCTGAAACCCGACGAGCAGACAACCTGTCGTCATGAATCGAGACCACACCCCTACCCCCGATCACGGCACCCTCCGCGCCCTCGATGCAGCGTTCAATCGGCTCGTGGAGGCACTGCGAGTGGTCGAAGATCAGCTTCGATTCCGTCACCATCGTGGTGTCATCAGCGGCCGTTGGCAATCGCTTCGCCGATCTGTTGGACAATTACGTGGCCGGGTCGAGGACTCGGTGGGCCCGCTGGTCGCTTACCGGGATGTGGTAGGAGATCGATTACGAGTCGCCCCTGGCAGTGGAAAACATCGCGAACACGAATCGCTGATGTCCGCCAACGTTTCCAGGGCCCGGGAAGCCAGCCGATCCATCGAAGAGATGATTCGTCTGCTACTGCCTGGCCTGCTGGAAAATGCCCAGGCGATTCGATACGACATTTACCAGTTAGAAGCGATCACGGCCGGTTTGGACCTCCGGGGAGCTCACCTGGAAGGGCGCGATCTTTACCTGCTGGTGACCGAACACCTCTGTCACGGAGACATTCTTGAAACCACCATCGCTGCCATCGATGGCGGTGTACAGATCGTTCAACTGCGAGAAAAGGACCTTCCACAGTCCCACATCCTCGAAAGAGCCCGTCAACTTCGTGACATCACCGAGCAACGTGACACTCTGCTCATCATCAACGACTCCGTCGAGATCGCTTTCCTCAGTGGTGCCGATGGAGTGCATCTGGGACAACAAGACATCGCTCCCCACGAAGCCCGTCGCATCCTCGGTCCCGGGGCTATCATCGGCCTATCGACCCACGGACCCGATCAGGCTGCCGTAGCCGCCTCCAGTGGAGCTGACTACATCGGAGTCGGTCCCATCTACGAAACTGCCACCAAGCGGCATCGTCAGGCAGTCGGAATCGAATACATCCAGCAAGCTCGCGAAGTCTGCGAACTGCCTGGATATGCGATCGGACATGTCGATTCCGATACCATCGACGAGGTACTGGCAGCGGGAGCGGAACGAATTGCGGTCTGCACCGGCATCATCAGTCAGCCCGATCCAGCAGCGGCCGCTCGCCTTCTGAGCGATAAACTGGCCCAGCAACGATCTCGGGAGGTCGTCGATGACACCAGCGGAAGCTGAGCCGACCCGACCTTCCCCTCTCAGAAGACTCTACGATCTGGTGCTGGCCGAAGCGGAGACGAAACGAGGACCGGCGGTGCTAGCGGTAGTCTCCTTCACGGAGTCGAGTTTTTTTCCGATTCCACCAGACCCGCTACTGATCGCCCTGGGAATTGGTTCTCCTCGCCGCGCCATCCCGCTGGCACTGCTGACGACCGTCATGTCAGTACTGGGCGGGATCCTTGGATACGTCATCGGCGCCTGGATGATGGAGAGCATTGGCCATTCGATCATCTCCTTCTTCCATGCTGAACAACGATTCGACCAGCTGGTGGGTCAATTCAAAGAGATCGGTTTTCTGGCGATCCTCGCTGCTGCCCTCACTCCGATCCCGTACAAGGTCTTCACCATCGCTGCAGGATTTGCAGGGATACCGATCACCGTGTTCATCGCAGCGAGTCTCATCGGAAGGGGAGCGCGATTTCTCGCCGAGGGGATCCTGATTCGTCTCTACGGAGCTCGCATCCAGGAGTTCATCGATCGTTGGTTTGGCCTCGTCACGATCCTGGCGGTAATCCTCGGGATACTCGGATTCCTGGCACTCGGTAGCTTCTGAAACTCACGTTTTCGTACCTGCCGACCATCAGTCACCGACGTAGCGCATCACTCAGTTGCTGAAGCAGCACCTCTGCAGCCACATCCTCCCCGGTCAGAATTTTGACCTCAAGAGGAGCTCCCACCTGAGCGCGAGCAGCTGCTTCTTGTTGCCAGGCGACCCCGTTCTCCTCGCTGACGATGACCCGCAGCCCAGGTCCCGGATGTTCTTCCCCGTCTGGTGGAGGATCGGGCAACCCTTCCATCGCAAACCAACCGGGGGGACCTTCGATGTGAGCGATCGCCAGCGGCCAATCCCGATCACCGATGGCAACCGAGGCCAACGCCTCGGCTCCGGCCCCACTGCCAGCGAGAACCACCTGGTCAGTTCGCAACGTTCGCTGGACCAGTAGTCGCTCCCGTAATCGGTCGAGACCAAAGGCCAGGGTTGCGAGATCCTCATCTCGATGATCCTCGGAAATCCAGGCCCCTCCAGCTCCGGCGGAATACATCGGCTCGACTACCACCAGACATGGATCCTCTCCCAGTTGCTCGCGTAGTCTTTTCAACTCAGCCGCCGGTGCACTGTCTTCAGCGGGTAACCAGATGAGCAACGGAGCGGCACCGACACTGCGGGCAGGAGCATCGATGACATAGCGGAGAGTCCTCGGCAGGTAGATCGCAAGGCTTCCAGAGTTCTGGCCTCGAGAGATCAACTCGGTATGCACGATCCAGTCTGCACGGGGATCATTCGCTTCTACCGTTACCGTTTGCAGATCGAAGGAAGGAGTGATTTGCACCGTCGCTAAATCCGTATCGGGCCGTCGTAACAGCACCTGACGCACGACCCCGTCTTGTTCCAGGCTGTGAAATCCACCGTTGATGTGAATCACTACCGAATCTGGGTATTGCTCCAGCGCTTTCACCACCGATTCACCCATGGTGTTATCCCACAGGCTCTGTACCTTCTCGAGACGTTGCTCCTTAGTCGCTCCCGGAGTCACGTGACCATGCCCCCGCACCGTTCGGTCGTATCGTTGCCAGTATCGTTCCGTGTTGGGAAGCAACTCCTGGGCGATGGTCGCCCGCATGGTGGCATCGAGCGCAGATAGGCCGCCGCCGAAAGCCACCTTGCGCCAGACCTCAGCAGGAACATTGGCGGCAATCACCGGCACACCTTGCTGCTTCGCCCACTCCAGAATGGGGCGATAACCGGTCTCATAGTTGTTCCAGGGATTCGATTGGTCGAGAAAGCTGTCTTCATCGATGGCTCCGGAAAGATAGTCATCGACGACAGCCTGACGATCCCGACCAAACATCTCCAGAGAGACCACCGCGTCTCGGCCCGCCTCTTGAATCCCCTCCAGCACCGCCAGCTCCAGTCGATGGGTCACGTCATCGAGGTGAGTTTCACCGAGAAACACAACCTCTCGCGTCGACAGGTCCTTGATCATGCGATCAACAGTGGATGGTTCACCCCGATCAGCGGAATGCACCCGGGCATGCTGGTCGAGGGGATGGCTGCCGGAACGGATCCAGGACAGCCCCTGACAGCCAGGCAACTGGATGAGAACTGTCAGTGTCAGAAAAATCGTCGTACTTCTCTTCATCGGCACCACTCCTCGATCCAGACCGCAGCCTCATTCAAATTCTCGACCCAGGCATCCGCCTCCAAGCCTTCGGTCAGGGGGGGATCCCCTCGACCGGTGCGGACCCGAACACGCGCCATCCCGAGACGCTGGGCTGCCTCGATGTCGCAGCTGGAATCTCCCACCATCACGGATCGATCAAGATCTATGCCATGGTCCCTGGCGGCTCGAAGAAACATACCCGGACCCGGTTTCCGACACTCGCAACCTGCATCGGGAAGATGAGGGCAGTATTCCACCGAAGCGATGGAAGCACCCCAGTCACTGCAATCCTCGATCAGTTGTTGATGGATCGACTGAACCTGTTCCTCGCTGGTCCACCCCCTGCCGATGGCAGACTGGTTGGTCACCA
>Ga0310342_100001812_pt1 | contig 13495 bp, 11 predicted proteins | sample S15DNA20500_MG_FD_206155 | JGI IMG/M metagenome (GOLD analysis project Ga0310342, IMG submission 206155) | Marine microbial communities from station ALOHA, North Pacific Subtropical Gyre - S1503-DNA-20-500_MG | ecosystem: Environmental > Aquatic > Marine > Oceanic | place: Pacific Ocean: North... | reverse complement strand
GAACCTCGAGCACCCGGTCGACGGAGTCCGCTACCGCACCCGGATCGAGCTCAGCGAACGCAAGACCAAGGACGTGATCGCGGCCTGCCAGAAGTGGACCAAGAAGTGGGATCCTGCAAAGAAAGAGCATGCTCACCATCTCCTCGAAGCCCTCTGGGTGCACCAGCAGCACAATGTGCGGGACGGCGAACTGCTCGGCAAGGTGCTGAATTCGCCGGTTTCTCATGCCCGGGTGGCGGCCAAGACGGTCCAGCACCTCTGGTATACCGCTGATCCCACCAAGGGTTCTGTCGCGGTGGCGGCGGTGAAGGTGACCAAGAACGATCCTCCGGGAGTCTTCAAGGACACCGACGAGGCCACCGATGTGCGCATCGGAACGCTTCTTGAGCAATTGAAGTTCGACCTCAAGGAGTTCGAAGTGAAGGCCGGCAAGAAAATCCGCATCCACTTCAAGAACTCCGACTACGTGCCCCATAACCTGGTGATCGTGAAGCCGGGGGCTGCCAACGGGGTGGGGGAAGCTGCCATCAAGCTCGGCGAAGCGGGTTTCAAGGCGCACTGGATTCCCAAGCACGATGGCATCCTCGCCTACTCCAAGCTCCTGGACTTTGGCAAAACCGAGGTGCTCGAATTCACCACGCCCAAGGAAGCCGGGAACTACGAGTTCGTCTGCACCTTCCCCGGCCACCACATCCTCATGCGGGGGGTGATGAAGGTCAAATAGGCGGAAGAAGCGCGGGTCTGCAACCTGCGCATGGCAGCCGGAATTCCCATTCCGGTTTCAGGGGGCGGGCTGGGAGGCCCGCCCTTCTCTTTTACTACCCTGGTTCTTGCCGCGTTTCTTCGTGCCCGAGGACAGCCCCGCCATCTTCACTCGTTGCTCGAAGGCAGCCCGTTGGGCCTTCAACTGGTCCGCATCCTTCGCATTGGAGGCCAGATTGGAAAACTGTCCCGGATCCTTCACCATGTCGTAGAGTTCCTCGCTGTCATCCTTGTAGCGGGTGTAGGTCCAGTTGGCGGTGCGCATCGAGATGCCTCCGCCGTGGATGGAGAGGGCGCTCTCCTTCACCCGCGCGGCAGGATCGTTGAGGATGGGGACGAGGCTTGTGCCCTGCAGACCCTTTGGAGTCTGCAGGCCGGCAAGACGGGAGAGGGTGGGGAAGAGATCAACCAGTTCCACGAGTGCCTTGCTGCGTCCGGCCTTGTCCCCCGGCCTTGAAATGAGGAGGGGCACGCGCAGGACCTCCTCATGCAGGTTGCTCTTCTGCCAGAAGGTGTGCTCCCCGAGGTGGTAGCCGTGGTCGCTGGTGAAGACGATGGCGGTCTTGTCGCGCAGCTTGAGGCGGTCGAGTTCCGCGAGAATGCGGCCCACCTGCTCATCCATGAAGGTGACCGAGGCGTAGTAGGCCGACCACATGCGCTTCTGGTTGTCGGGATACTTCGCGATGCCGTTCAGTTCGGAGCGGCTCTTGGTCAGGGCGAGCCGGGGCATGTCGTCCAAGTCGTTGGGAACGGCCCGGGGGAGCACCATTTTCTTCCAGGGATAGGGCTCGAAGTAGTGCCTGGGTTGCACCATGGGATAGTGCGGACGGACAAATCCGGCTGCCAGGAAGAAGGGTTTCTCCCGCTTTCCGTGCTTGCGGAGGAGCGCAATGATCCTGGTGGCGGTCTTGTGGTCCGGCTGGTCGGATCCATCGCCCTCATAGCTCACCGAGACGAACATGCGGTGTGGCATGCCAGTTGACTGGCGATCCTCCGGTTTGGTGGTGAAGACGTTGAGGTTGAGGCAGGCATAATCCCCGGGGGTATGGGCCTCCTGACCCTGGGAATTGAATTTTTCGGTCCAGGAGGAGGGGAGATCGAGTCCGTCGGTTCCCGCGATGATGTCGCCGGGAACGCGCATATGATAAATCTTGCCTACCCGGGCGCTGTAGAAGCCGTTGTCCTTGAAGTGTTGTCCGAGGTTCACCCGGCCCTTGGCCCCGTGGTAGCGACTGTGCATGAGCGAAGTGCGGGAGGGGTTGCAGGCCGTGCCCTGGCAGTAGGCCCGCTCGAAGACAACCGACTGTGCGGCGAGCTTGTCGAGATTGGGGGTCCGGCAGATCCGGTCGCCATAACAGCCGAGCACGCTGGCCTTGAGGTCATCGGAGATGAGAAAGAGGACGTTCTCGATCTTCGGATCTGCCTGGGCGGTTAGGCCCAGAACGAGAAATGCAAGGTAGCGAACGGAGGTCATGGTTGTTCTACGGGAGACTGGGCGCTTTGCTTTCCGGCGCGGAGGGCTGCAACAATTCCGAGAATCCACAGAACCGCCTGGAGGTTTCCTGCGGGAGACCGGGCAGGGGATCCTGGTGGGAAAGATAACGGCGGCAGATCCGGAAAAACGCATCCTCCTCCCTGGCGCGCAGAATCTCGTGGTCGAAACCCGGATCGAGCCCCTGGGTGATATAGGCCAGATAGCGCTTCATTTTCTGGACCTGCTTGTCGCCACGGTAGGCCTTGCTCTGCTCGCGGGCCGTTTCCTCCCAGAGCTGTTCGATGTAGTCGAGGAGGTCCCGGCCGACGGGAACGGGAATCGATCCCCCACCAAAGGCGGCGCGCAACTGGTCGAAGAGCCAGGGGTTGCGAATGGCGCCCCGTCCCAGCATGAGACCCGCCGCCCCGGTCTGTTCCCGTAGCGCGCGCCCGGTTTCCACGTCCACGATATTGCCATTGGCGATGACCGGGCAGGGCAGGGCCTCCACCGCCCGCCGGATGCAGTCGGGATGGACAGGCGCTTGATAGCGTTCCCTGACGGTACGGCCGTGGATGGCGAGGCCGTCGATGCGGTGTCGTTGGAACACCTCCAGCAGGTCCGCAAATTCTCCCGGGTCATCGTAGCCCACGCGGGTCTTTACCGTGAAGCGTCCCTGCACGGTTTCGCGCAGGGCACCCAGGATCTGGTCCACCCTGGCAGGATTGCGTAGGAGCCCTCCCCCGGCGTCCTTGCGACAGACCACGGGAGCCGGGCATCCCAGGTTGAGATCGAGGCCGGCCACCGCGTGTTTCTCAAGTTCCCGGGCGCTCCGCACGAGGGCGGGGATGTCCTGGCCGATCATCTGGGCGAGGACCGGCTTGCCGGTCGGGTTTTCATCGATGCTGCGCAGAATGTAATCCTTCAGGCGGGAGTTTTCGTAGACGCGGAAGTACTCCGTGACATAGACATCCGGGCCGCCAAACCGCTCTATCACCCGCATGAAGGGCAGGTCGGTCACGTCCTGCATGGGGGCCAGGACGAGCAGGGGGCGGTCGGCTGGAAGGAAGTCCCTCATCGAGCGGTCAGATTGAACAGGAGGACGCGGTGATTGGGGAGGGTAGAATTCTGGATCTTTCGATCGCAGGAACTATTCTGGGGACATGATCCGGGTAATCCTGATGCTGGCGGCCCTATGCATTGCGCAGGCGGGCGCCCAACTTCCTGACATTGCCACCATTGAGCCCGATCTCACCGTGCCCGGGCTGAGCGAAGGAAAGCCGGGACCCGGAAAGCGGGTGAAAGTGACCGTGCCCGGTTACGATGGGACCAAGGTCTACCATGTCCTATACCTTCCCACTGACTGGCACCCGGACCGGAAGTATCCGGTGCTGGTCGAGTACGCGGGCAATGGCCCCTACCGCAATCGCTACGGTGACATCAGTAGCGGTCTGGTGGAAGGCAGCGGCATGGGCTACGGAATCTCAGCAGGCAAGGGCTACCTCTGGTTGTGCCTGCCCTATCTCAACGGCGAGGGCACTACCAATGTGAAGAGCTGGTGGGGCAGCAAGCCGGGACACGATCCCCTGCCGACTGTTAATTACTGCCTCGAGGCGGTGAAGCTGGCGTGTGCCAGCTACGGCGGTGACCGGGAAAAGCTGGTCCTGTGCGGGTTTTCGAGGGGGGCGATCGCCTGCAATTTCATCGGTCTCCACAACGACCGGATCTCCGGGCTCTGGCGAGCCTTCATTCCCTACAGTCATTATGACGGGGTGCGCAAATGGGGCTATCCAGGGGCCGACCGGGATTCCGCCCTCCAGCGGTTGCGGAGACTGGGCCAGCGTCCGCAGTTCATCTGTGGGGAGGGAGACAACGCGAGGGAGACCGCCCGTTACCTGGCGGAGACGAAAGTCGACGGGAAGTTCACCATCCGTGGGACGGGATTTCGTAACCATAACGACGCCTGGCTCCTGCGGCCCTCGGTGGTGCGCAGGGAGTTGAGGGTCTGGCTGGTCAGGGCGCTGAAGTGAGCACGTAGTCCGGGGCTTACTTCCTGGCGAAATCCGGGTTCCTGCGCGGAAGCCTGGCCCCGGTTTCCCGCAGGCGCTTGAGGAGGAGGGTGTCGAGTTCACTGACCCTCTTGGGCATGGCGGCGGCCAGGTTGTTGGCTTCAGCGAGATCCTCTCCCAGGTCGTAGAGCTCAAACGGACCGGCCCAGAACTTGATGAGCTTGTGATCGCCCTGGCGGATGATGCTGTAGGGGCCTGGAGCGTGCCGGTAGTGCGGAAAGTGCCAGAGGAGATCGTCCCGCTGGAGTTTGACCGTTCCCCCTGACTTGAGGTGCGGCATCAGGGAGAGCCCGTCGATCGCACGGTCGCCGGGAAGCTTTGATCCGGCCACTTCCAGGACGGTGGGGAAGATGTCGATCGAACAGACCGGCACGTCACTGACCTTTCCGGCGGGAACGATCCCGGGCCAGCGAACCAGGAAGGGAACGCGGATCCCGCCCTCGTAGGCGTAGCCCTTGCCGCTGCGCAGCGGTGCATTCTCGGTGGGTGAACCATTACGGTCCAGCCCCCCGTTGTCGCTGGTGAAGATGATGAGGGTGTTCTCGTCGATGCCGAGCTCCTTGAGAGTGGCAAGGATTTGCCGGGTGGAGTCGTCAATGGATTCGACCATGGCGGCGTACTTGGCGTTATTCGGTTTCTTGTCGCGCTGGTATCTGGCGGCCACCTCGGCAATGGCCTGGATGGGCGTGTGGACCGCGTAGTGACCGACTATCAGGAAGAAGGGCTTCTTCTTCTGGTGCCACCCACGAATGAGGGCCTCTGCTTCGTCGGCCTCGCGGTGGGTGAGATACTCGCCCGTTTTGCGGCCGGGCAGGTTGTGGATCCCCTGCCGGAGAGTCTCGTGGCGACCCTTGGGTTGATTGTAGGGATCGAAGTAGCTGGGCGGCTGGCCGTAATCGCAGCCTCCCTTGTTTTCGTCGTAGCCCTGCCCGGGGGGAAACCACGCTGGATCACCGAGGTGCCACTTCCCAATATAACCACTCTGGTAGCCGCGGGCCTTGAGGGCCTCCGGGATGGTGATCTCCTCGTGCTCCATCCAGTAGGGATTGGGGGGGCAGAAGAACTCGCGGTTCCTGCCACCGACGTACTCGGTAGGATTTTTCGAGGGGGTGCCGATCCGGCCCCGCTGGAAGCGGGAACGGATCCAGTCGGTCACTCCGACCCGGTGTGGATAGCGGCCGGTCTGCAGGGCGGCGCGGGTAGGGGAACAGACGGCACAGGCGGCGTAGCCGTTGCTGAAGCGGATACCTTCGGTGGCGAGGCGGTCGATGGCGGGCGTCTTGTAGTAGTCGCTTCCCTGGCAGGAGAGATCCATCCAGCCCATGTCGTCGACCAGGATGACAATGATGTTGGGCTGATCTCCAGCGCGGAGGTGAGTGGCGAGGGAGAGAATACAGAGAAGAGGGGCGAGGAGCGGTTTCATGGTTCGTAGGGGTGAGTCTGGAAGGTGCGGGGAAGAAATCAACAATGCGGGTCGCGGGCAATGATCCGCAGAGACCCGGGTTACTGGTGCCGGAAGGCCACCGTCGGTTTCATCCGCGAGGCCCGGATGGCGGGATAGAGGCCGCTCAGGGCTCCCACCACGGTGGCGAAGAGGATGGTGAAGACAATGGCCTCCAGCCCGATCTCGATCCGGATGGTCCCACTTATGGAGGGAAAGAGGTAGAGGAGTTCACGGACCAGGAAACCAAGGAGGACGCCGAGCACGCCGCCGGAAATGCCGAGAAGGGTGGCCTCCAGCAGGATCATATGCCGGATGCGTGCTGCTTTCCATCCAATCGCCCGCAGCACGCCAATTTCCACCGTTCGCTCAAAGACGCTCATCAGCATGGTGTTCATCACGCTGGCGAGACCGACCACCATGGAGAGAAGAGTCACCGCCAGGGTCATCCCCTTGACTGCCCGGGTGGTGGAGTTGCGCTGGGCTGCTTCACTGGCGAGGCTGGCGGAGAGCCCGCTGTGCAGGTTTTCGATCCGGTCACAGATCTCCCGGCCACGTGCCTTGTCCACTCCGGGGCTGAAGCGCAGGTTGACGAAGTTGATCTTTCCGGCGTTGTCGCTGTGGCTCTGCATCACCCCGAGCGGAATCACGATGGCACCGGACTCGATCATGGAAGTGCTCTCGTAGATGCCGCAGACCGGGAACTCGGATCCGAGCAGCTGGAGGGAATCCCCCACCTGCTTCCGGAGCATCTGGGAGGCGGACTTGCCCAGGAGAACGGCCTTCTCGTGGCCGTCCTTCTGCATGCGGCCCTCCACGATTTCGAGGTGATTCCAGATGTAGCTCTCCCACTCCCAGCTCGTGATCAGGATCATGGGGAGATTCTCGACAGGCATGAGGACGCCCAGCACGCCGCCGCTGTCCTCGATGCCCGGAAGCGCGGAGATCTCGCGGGCAACTTCCTCTGAGAAGGGAGCGGGAATGGGGCTGCCGGTGGTGATGCGGTTGACCACCACATCCGTTCCGCGGGCATTCAGGGTCTGGTCCCAGTTGTTTTCGAATCCACGGGCCAAGCCCATCAGAGTCACGATGGCCATCATGCCCACCGCGATTCCCAGCAGGGTCAGGGCGGTGCGCATGCGGCGCACCCGAAGGTTTCGCGAAACCATGGTCCACAGTCTCATGGCGTAACGGCAGGAGGGTTCGGGGCGTTCGGATCGATCAGGCCATCGCTCATTCTGACCTGCCGATGGGCATAGGCGGCGGCGGATGGATCGTGGGTGACCAGGATGAGCGTCATCCCGTTTTTCCGGTGAATCCTGGTGAGGAGTTCCATCACCATGGAGGTGGATTCCCGGTCGAGGTTTCCGGTGGGTTCATCGGCGAGGAGGAGATCCGGCTCGTTGGCCAGGCTACGTGCAATGGCCACCCGCTGACGTTCCCCCCCGGACAGTTCGGAGGGCCGGTGGTGGATGCGCTCCGCCAGTCCGACCTCATCGAGGAGCTGGATGGCCCGCTTCTCTCTCTCCTTCGTGGGGAGGGGGCTTTCCACCATGGGCACTTGGACGTTTTCGCAGGCGGTGAGGGTGGGCAGAAGGTGAAAGGACTGGAAGACAAAGCCGACCTTGCGGGCCCGGAAGGAGGAGAGATCCCGTATGGCCGAGAGCGCCTGTCCGCGAAACCTGACCTCGCCCGAATCGGGGGTGTCGAGTCCGCCCAGCATTTGCAGGAGGGTTGTCTTGCCGCTCCCGCTCGATCCCGTGATGGCCACGAAATCGCCTTCCTCGATGCGCAGGTCGATCCCACGCAGGGCACGGACCCGGCCGTTCTCGTAGGAGCGGGTGACCGCGATGACTTCGGCGAGGCAGGGTTTGGAGAGCTCCTCCATATTGTACCGGTTACGCGGGGATTGGCTTAGGGGAGTTGGGCCGGAGTCGCAATGGCGGAATCGCGGACAAGAAAACGGGGAGGGCTGAAGCGCCTCCCCGGCAGTGTTTCCTGCAGTAGGGAAATTCAGATGCAGCTCTGTTTCCCGGGTGCTATTTGCCCTTGAGCGACTGTAGCTCCTGTTTGAGGGACTGCACCTGCCGATGGAGATCAGAAACCTTGTTCTTCAGGTCAGCTTCCGCAGCCCTGGCACGGGTGGCGGCCTCTTCCTTGGCCCGGGCCCGGGCGCTGGCCTCCGCCCTGGCCTTGGCGGAGGCATGAGACTCCTCAGCATGGAGCCATTCCGCCTCGTTGCGCTTCATAGCGGAATCGATGTCGGTGAGGGCCTTGGCGGCAGCGCGAGCGGCCCGGCTGGCCTTTTCGTGGGTTTCCCTAGCCTTAGCGCGCTTCTCGCCGAGGATCTTGCGGGCGGCCTGGTAATTCTCGTAAGCAGTCTTGTGGGCTTCTTCGTGGCTTACGGCAGGGCGGGGCTTCGATTTTGGCCTTGGCCTTGCTTTACTGGTGACGGCCTTCTTCCTGGCGGCAGCCTCGCGAGCCGCTTTGCCCGCGGCAGCCTTTTTCCTGACGGCAGCCGCGCGGGCCGCGCGGGCAGCCTTTTCCTGGGCGGCCTTCTTCTTGGCGGCAGTCTCGCGGGCCGCGTTGTCCGCGCCGGCCTTCTTGTTGTCCGCGCTGTCTTTCTTGGTAGCAACAGGCTTTTTCGCCTTGTCCTTATTGTTGTCGGCCAAGGTCAAGCCGGGCAGGGAGAACAGAATAATGAGGGAGGCGATAATAGTCTTCATAGGTAGCGTGAGTTTCAGGTTGAGCTGGGTATACGGCAGGAATGTTCATATCTCTCATGAATCCAAGGCAAATGAATATTCCTGTTAGTGCTTCTTTGACGCAGCGGGGGGAATTCGCCAGCATGACGCCCATGCGCACAGTCCTGTCGATCCTCTTCCTGACCTGCCTGACGGCGGTGTGTTACGCCCAGAAGAAGAAAGGGCCTCTGGCTTCCATCGAGGATGTTCCCGGCCTGCCGCGCGTTCTCCTCATCGGCGATTCCATTTCGATCGGCTACACCCTGTCCGCACGCAAGGCGTTGAAGGGGGTGGCCAACGTGCATCGCATTCCGACCAACGGAGGTCCTACCAGCAAGGGCTTGGAGCACATCGAGGCCTGGCTCGGGACCTCAAAGTGGGACGTTATCCACTTCAACTGGGGATTGCACGATCTCTGCTACCGGCATCCGAAGTCAAAGACGCAGGGGAGCAGGGACAAGGTGAACGGCACCGTTACTCACGCTGTGGAGGAGTATTCCACCAATCTCGAAAAGCTGGTTCTTCGAATGAAGAAAACCGGATCCCGGCTCATTTTTGCGACCACCACGCCCGTCCCCGAGGGCGAGGCGGGACGCAAGATCGGCGACGACCTGCGCTACAACAAGGCGGCCCGGGCGGTCATGAAAAAGCATGGGGTGCCCATCAATGATCTCCATGCCGTCATGGCGGACAGGATGGATCAGTTTGGAACCCGGCCGGGCAACGTGCACTTCAAGCCGGAGGGGTCCGCCTTGCTGGCTCAGCAGGTGGCCCGGGCGGTGAAAGAAGCACTTGGTGTCAGCTTGAGGTGAAGATCAGACAGAGCCCGGACCGGCCGGGCTCATGACCTGTTCTAGCCCTTGCCGATGAGCAACTGGTCGATGAGCGCGGAGGTGTCTTCGAGGTTCTTGTCCCGTCCTTCCCGGGTGGCCCAGCCCGAAAAGCCGACCTCCTTCAGGGCGGTGCGCACCTTGTCCCAGTCCACGTCTCCCTCCCCGAGGCGGCAGAAGCCGTTTTTCCGGCCCCAGTCCTTGATGTCCAGTTTCACGTTCCGGTTCCCGAGCGTCCGGATCCATTCCTCGGCCGGGGCGAATTTCTGCATGTTCCCGATGTCGAAGTAGGCTCCGACCCACGGGCTGTCAAAGGCGTCAATGTAGTCGCGGAAGACGGCGGGCGATTCGCAGAACCCGTTCCAGACTGTTTCGATGAGGACCCGGATGCCAAGGCGACTGGCGAGAGGGAGGATCTTGCGGACTTCCGCTATGGAACGGTCCCACACGTGTTCGTGCGTCTCGTTGGCTCCACCCACCTTGCCGGGAACGAGGAGAACGGCGGATCCTCCAAGTCGGTAGGTGTCGCGAATGTTTTTCTCCATCTGGGCGAGGCCCCTGGCACGGGCGGCGGCGTCGGGACTGCTCAGGCGGGTTGCGCCCCAGTGCCAGCCGCACACCAGGCCGTGAAACATCACCCCGGTCTTTTCGGTGGCTTCAGCATAGGCCGCGGCCTGTCCGGCATTGCCACTCTCCACGCCATCAAATCCCAGCTTCTTGAGGCGCTCGAAAAACTGGAGCGGAGTCTCCCCTCCCTTTTTGCCGCCTTTCACGGCCTTGAAGATCCGTCCCTTGAGGGAGGGTCCCTTGCCGGCCCCGGGGGCGGCATCCTGAGCAGAGAGGCTGGTGGTTGCCACCGTACCAGCGGCCGTAAGGGTGGAGGTGGTCAGGAACTGACGGCGGGAAGAGGGCGTTGTCATGGAATGATTATGGGTAAGAGTTGAGAAACGGCCGAAGCCAGACGGGACCATAGCGGCAAAGGATCCGACAACAAGCCGCAAGCACGCCCGGGGCAAGGAGGGCCGAGGTGCTCGATCTGACCTTGCCAGAAGGGGTTTCTTTTCGTACATCGATTGGTGAGATGAACACGACCCGTCGCAGATTTCTCAGGACAACCGCTGGAGCCGCTCTCGCTGCGCCGGCCGCCACTCGCGCCGCCAACCTGAACGGCAGGGGGCAGCATGCCTGCATCGGGGTGGGGGGCATGGGCTGGAACGATTTCAACAAGTTCAAGTCCCACGGGAAGACCGAGGTGATCGCGATCTGCGACGTAGACAGTAACCGGTTGGCCAGAGCATCCAGGGAAGTGCCCGATGCGCGGACCTATTCCGACTGGCGTGAGCTGCTGGCCAAGGAGGGCGACAGGATTGACTCCGTGAATGTGACCGTGCCCGATCACATGCATTTTTCAATCGCCATGACCGCGGTGCAAAGCGGCAAGCATGTCTACTGCCAGAAGCCGCTCTGTCATGATGTGGCGGAGGTGCGTCTGCTTACCGAGGCCACCCGCAAGGCGGGTGTGAAGACGCAGCTTGGAACGCAGGCGGCCGCCGGCAACGGTGACCGCACCTTCGTGCACTGGGTCAAGAGCGGAGTGATCGGGAAGATCCGGAGAGTGGTGCTCTGTTCGAATCGGCCGGGTGCGATCAAGAGCTACCGCTTCGTCGGACCCCGCCCCGAGAAACCGGAGAAGGCACCCGATCACCTCAACTGGGGGCTCTGGACCGGAACGGCTCCGGTTCGCCCCTATGCTCCCAGCATCTACCATCCCGCCAAGTGGCGTTCGTGGCTCGACTTCGGGACGGGCTGGTCAGGCGATATCGGATGTCATGTCTTTGATGCGACCTGGAAGGCCCTTGGGCTCACCGCGCCCAAGACCGTGAGCGCCCGGGTGCAGGAATCGTGGAAGCAGTCGAAGATCCGCCGGGGGGACACCTGGCCGCAGAGTGACCACATTACCTGGGTCTTCCCTGGGACCGGCATGACTGAGAAGGACGAGATTACAGTGGAGTGGTTTGACGGGCTCTTCTATCCGCCCGACGACGTGCAGGCCCTGGTTCCCACCAAGCCATATCCACCCGAGTCTGCCATGCTGATTGGCACCGAAGGGGCCATCATCCTGCCCAACGGACAGATGCCGACCTTGCTCCCTCCGGAGAAGTTCAAGTCCGTGCAGGCACCCAAACTGGAGCCTCGCGATCATTATCATCACTTTTGCGATGCCATTCACGGCACCGCCAGGAACGAATCCTACTTCGAGCAGACCGGGCCAATGACCGAGGCCATCCTGCTGGGAACAGTGGCAATCCGGACTCCCGATACCCTGCTCAAGTGGGATGCCGGGAAGATGGCGATCACCAACAACAGCACCGTCAACAACCTTCTCAGCCGCAACTACCGCAAAGGCTGGAGCGTGGCGGGATTCTAATCGCGCACGGGCAGGAAGGGAACGGTCGCCGCATGCGACTGGCGGGGAAAGAAATGCGCTTGCCGGGTCTAACAGGACTTGGTAGAGTGTTGCCGTTGTCGGCGCCGTTTCCCCCGCTTCTCTTCACGGCGCTGTTCCCCCCTACCCCCACCTTTACCTTCTCCCTTCGATGCGAGAGCGGCTTGTTCAATTTGTATTCCTGCCGGAACCGGGTCCTATTTTCGTGGCGGCATGGGTGGCCCGACTCCTGTTCCCCCCCCCAGCCCCGTTCCGGAATAAGCAAACCGGGGAAGGCTGGCTGAACGGGTATTCGTGGCGTCACTTGCTGCGGAGAATTCTCCTCCCTGGTGGACTCTGGCATTGCATCGAGCCGACCGGGGGAAACGAGAACAGGGACAGAGCCCTGCCGTTCCGGGGTGGCACTCCAGCAAGCTACCTCTCGAGGATCCAGACGTTCCGGAATCCCACGGGATTTCCGTGTCCCTGGAAAATGATCGGGCCCCGGGGAACTTCCGGACGGGTGCCCCCGATACCCGTACCCTTGGGAAGTTGGACTGCGTCGTGAATCTTCACGCCATTATGCAGCACCGTTATGGTGGTATCGGCGGTCTTCTTTCCTTCCGCATCAAAGCGCGGAGCAGTGAAATCGATATCATAGGTCTGCCACGCAAGGGGAGGGAGGCACATTGGGATATCGGCGGTCTTGAAGCGGTAAAAGCAGCCGCACCATTGCCTGGGATCGGAGCGAACCTGCACCTTGACGTGGGCGCGCTCGTAGACCAGGCCGAAGCTGTCGAGGATTTGGACCTCGTAGCGATTCTGCAGGTAGACCCCGCTGTTGCCGCGATCCTGGCTGCTCAGCGGGGATTTCGGTTTATAGGGGAGCCGGAACTCAAGGTGCATGGTGAAGTCACCGTATTCCTTTACGCTCTGGGCAGGCGGCGAGAGAACCCCCTTTTCCCCCTTTCCCTTGAGCAACTTGGGATCGATGGTCTCGCCCACGAGCACGTCGGCCCCTTCCGGAGGGTTCTTCCCAAGGGTGGGGCTTTGCCGATGGATCTTCTGGCAGCCCTCGATGGCAACTTCTGCCCCCTCCTTGCCGGTAAGCTCCACCACCGGGCCCGACTTGTCCCATCCGGCCCCCGGGAGGCCGCCCTTGAATTTGCTCACATAAAAATTTCCGCCGCCCAGGGCCGCGATTTGCACGCCGATCCCTTTACCGGCATACTCTCCCTGGATCGAAAAGTCCGGATCTTCCCTGGCGGCCTTGGCAGGATCAGTCCAGATCGGTCCCCCGGGCTTGGCCCCCAGGGCCATGGATGAGAGGAGGATGGCAGTGGAGGCAACGAGGATGAGAAACATGCAGCCGAACTTCATGGCGGGCCCAGCGTGAACAAATTGTCCTTCCGGGCAAGCCGGGAACGGAGAGATGTTCGGTGGATGCCCGTTCCAGTGATCGGCAACCTGAAACCTTGCACTTGAAACGACGGCATCGAGGCCCGAGGCTTCGCCTGAACAGCACAGCAGTTGAAAAATGGGGAAATCATTCGAGATCGAGGGCAAGCTGAAGGTCATTTACGACATTCAGACCTTCAACAGTGGCTTTACCAAGCGTGAGTTCGTAGTGGAGATGGAGGACGGAAACTATCCGCAGATGATCAAGTTCGAGTGCGTCAAGGACAAGACGTCACTCACCGATGGCATGCAGGTAGACGATCCTGTCAAAGTCACCTTCGATATTCGCGGCAAC
>Ga0310342_100001811_pt1 | contig 13496 bp, 7 predicted proteins | sample S15DNA20500_MG_FD_206155 | JGI IMG/M metagenome (GOLD analysis project Ga0310342, IMG submission 206155) | Marine microbial communities from station ALOHA, North Pacific Subtropical Gyre - S1503-DNA-20-500_MG | ecosystem: Environmental > Aquatic > Marine > Oceanic | place: Pacific Ocean: North... | reverse complement strand
CCCCCTCAAGCGGCAGTTGGCGCAGGACATTCATGGCAATGCCAGCCAGTAGCCCAATTGCCAGCAGGATGGTGGAAAGAGAAAGACAGCGACTACTTGTGCGCTGCAGCCACTCCAGGCTTGGAAGGCGCATTCCACGGCGGGCGGAGAGTTTCTTTTTCAAGCGGTGAGATTGAACCAGGTACATGACCCCAGTTGCACACCCCAGGGCCATCGTTACGGTTCCAGCCAGCAGGGAGAGCCCATGCAGGATACCCCACAGGGAGAGGGCATCCTTGTCGGTAAAGCTGCCCGCATCCCTGATCAGCCAGGCAGTCATGGTAAGGCCGAGTACCAGGGGTAAAAGGAACAGCCCGGTGCTGTTGAGGGGACGGCGGATGGAAAGGATAAAGTAAAAAATGGCAATTGCCAGGGCCGCGACAACACACCAGGCATGCCAGTCAGAGAGGGGGGACGAATGTTCTGTCAGGCTGGACTGAATTTGCAACCAGATGTAAGCGATGTGAGCAAAGAGGCCCAGCGCCATGACCAGCAGCATAATTGCCCACCGCACCGCAACCCGCAGGAAGAGGCGAGAGATCTCCAGAATCAACGTCAGCAGGTAGCTGAAGGCGAAGCAGGAGAGGGATATTCTCGATAACCACTCGGCAATCGCGGACACGGGGCAGGATCCTCGATCAGTTCGCTATCATTAATCGTTTCTCAGGCGGGCTCCCATGACCGGGAAAGCCTGCTGGCGGGACAACCCCCAATTATATCCTGCCATCCGGAGCCCTGTAAGAAGCCCGGGATTTCCTTACCCGCCGGCGACGTTTGACCAGGGAATAACCGGTACAGGTGGCATGACCGAATCACGCCAGGTACCCTTGTTTCACTGGTTTTCCAGCCCGTGCTGCTTCAATTTCTTGTGCAAGGTATTTCGATTGATACCGAGCTGGGCTGCTGCCTGGGTCTGTACGTTGTTACATGCTTTCATCACCTGGGCAATCAGCTCCCGCTCGACCCGGTCGACAATCTTCGAGTAAAGCCCAACCTCGCTCGCGTCCATGGTTGCCAGTCCCTCCTGGACAACCAGCCGGGCAAGGGACTCCAGGTCAGGAGTCTCGTGCCCAGGCATTCGGTCGGATGCCCCACCAAGAACTGTCGCGGGCAGCAGGCTCAGGGACAGTTCATCACTCTCGGCCATGACAACTGCACGTTCGACATAGTTCTGCAGTTCGCGGACATTTCCTGGCCAGTGGTAGTCCTGCATGGCTTCCATGGCCGCGCGTTCAATATGAACAACATACCGGTCATTTGCCTCGTTGTATTCATTGAGAAAGAACGCCACCAGGTCCGGAACATCTTCTCGACGCTGTCGCAATGGCGGAATCTCGATCGGTACTACATTCAGCCGCCAGTAAAGATCTTCACGAAATTTCTCCGCTTCCACCTCGGCCATCAGGTTGCGGTTGCTTGCAGCAATAACCCGCGTGTCGACCTGGATGGTCTCCGTGTCGCCGACCCGTTCAAATTCCTGCTCCTGGAGCACACGTAGCAACTTGACTTGCAGGAGCATTGTCGTGGAGTTGATTTCATCCAGGAAAATGGTACCGGTATGGGCCGCTTCAAATCGCCCGGTGCGGTTGCTCGCCGCACCCGTGAACGCTCCTTTTACATGACCAAACAGCTCGCTTTCCAGCAGGCTTTCACTCAGCGCCCCACAGTTCACTTTGACAAATGGGCCGCTGGTTCGTTCGCTCAGTTCATGGATAGCGTTGGCAATCAGCTCCTTGCCGGTGCCGGTTTCACCAAGCAAGAGCACGGATGCAGAGCTGCGCGCTACCTTCCTGGTCAACTGGTAGACCTGTTGCATGGCCACGCTGTTGCCGACAATTCCAGGCAGTGGGCCAGGTTCGTACGAACTCGTATTTAGGGAGCCGGACATGCTCGTTCTTTGAATTCTCCACGTAGGGATAGTGCCATTTCCAGGGATCGTCTCTTGTTTTCCCTGGTTGTGACGCTTCCATGCGTCGAGAAGGCAGGCCTGGTCATTTTCCGTCGCCAGCATCATCCCCGTTGGCGGCCTGCTGTTTCCTCCGGAAAGGACCCTCGATGGCGTCGAGCATGTCCCCCAGTAACTTTAAAACTTCATCCTCTTTCACATCCAGGCTGGCGTTATACAGGTCATATATTCGCTGCACCTCGGCCTTGTTCAGTAATAGCCCGCGCTTCCGGATTGCCTGATCCAGGGCCTCCACGGCGGCCTGTCGGCTTTCCAGGTCCTCGGTGTCCTGGCTGGCAAAGTTTACCAGTGCCTGGATTGCATCCGGTGTGGCAATTTGACCTAGAACCGGGGCAGCATGTTTGCCAAGTCGTGGCTGGAAAAGTGCCGCGATCAGCGTCTGCTTGTACCGGCTGACATCGTAGTAGCCATAGTCCTCGGAATTGGCAGCAAAATGTGACATGGTCTGCAGGGCGAATTGGGCCTGGGATAGACGGTCTGCTGTTGTCACCGGCTGCTCGCCGGCCATCTCCAGCAGGGCTTGGACCTGGATTGTCATGGACTCGACGGTGTGTGGATTGACGAGCAGAGAAGCGTGGTCATCCTGGGCCACGATCCGTGCCCCCACACCACGCTCGTTGACATCCGTCACGATTCCGACGGGAATATTTGCCGTTCGAGGGTCTTTTCGCAGAAGGGAGACGGTTTCAGCAACGCCTGGATCATAGATCGTATCGCCGATCAGGATGAATTCGTAATCGGGATTGCTTGCTGCCAGCTGGAAAAGGTTCTTTCCGGAGGACGCCCGATCGCTGGCGAATCCAAGATTTGCCAGCATCCCACCCCAGGACTGGGAGCGGCTGGCGATCCCATCGCCGGTAAGCACCCGTGGTTCGCTGCGTGAACCGGCAAAGTATGCAAGTGCTTCAAGCACGAAGCTTGATCCTGGGTAGGATCGCCGGGGATCCATTTTTACGATGGTCTGCAGGGCCGTGTATCGCAACCAGCGATTCGGGTGCCGGACGGCTTCTACGAGCAGGCTGGGGCGACCACTGGGCGATTCAAACAGCCGTGCATCGCCCTTGCTGGCGAGGATTTCAAGGGCACCAATCGCCGCAGGCAGATGGTCCGTTTTGATTGCATCATGGTAGACCGCCAGCAAGATGTCGGCATCCACCTGGCCATGGTCGGCCAGGTCCACCAGCGGCTGCCCTATCCCATGAAGCTCTTTGCTCTCCTCCAGGACGCTTCGCAGGTAAAGGAGATGGTATTCCCTATTCCCTTTATCCATTGAGTAAAGATCCCTGGCTGCCTGGGCGGCAAGGATCAGGCGGACAATACGTGGGGAGCGTTCGACCCTGGCCAGCTTGCTGTCTTTCCCCCAGCGCCAGGCGACTATTTTTCCATTGGGCCCGGTCGGGGTCAGCAGGTCCATTTCGAGGTATTGCTTGAGCCGCTTGTCCAGAAACCGTTCTGCGTCGCGATGCGAGGGAATCTTTGCATGAGCATATCGCTTCAGGCCTTCCCTGGCCTCTGCGCCAAGACGTTCTTCTTCAGGCTCGACGAAGGCGGGGGCTATCATGCGGAAGAATGCTCGAGTGTTCTGTCGCCGTGAGAGGACAATAAACAACTGGGCACGGAGATCTTCGTTGGGGGCGTCGAGCATGCCGAGCAGCGGTTCATCCGCAGAAGGCCCAAGACGGACCAGGGCATCACGGATCGTGTCATGGTCGTCAAGCCATTTTTCCTCCCTCAGCCTCATGGCCAGTTCGATGGCAGCCAGTTCCCCGTGTTGCCTTAGTTGGTCCAGGGCAATGATGCGAGCGTCGTTGTCGTCACCCAGTAGCTGGTTGATAAAGCCATTAATCCGGTCAATGTCACCCAGTCGTTTCTTGGCAGCATTCAGCACGAGCGTGGCAAACGCTTCCCCAACGGGTTCCAGTTGTGGATCCTGCAGAATGCTAAGGAAAAAGGCAGAGCCTAGATCATTCTGTTCCATCAGGTCGGCCAGTTCATCGTCACTCGGCTTGGCAGCGATGACTTTCTCCATCAGCAGGATTGCCTGCTTGGGACGGTCAAGGTCGACCAGTTGTTTGGCCGCCGTGGACATCTCCGGGATTGTCTGGAGATTGCGATCCAGGATGGACAAGACCGCCGGGCTGGTTTCCTTTTTTGGCTGGTCTTTAAGCAGGTTGGATCGTCGAGCCGCAGGGGGAGCATCAGGATTGTTATTCCCAAAAGGATTCTGCTGGGCGGACAATTCGGCGGACATTATTGCCAGCAAAACAACCAGGCAGAGCATCCCGGTAGAGACTGGGAAGCAGGGGTAGGCTGGGGATGTACGAGTGGTGGTCGTCATGAAGTGAATCCTTGAGGATTACGTCAACCTTGCCGACATTCCAGTAAGTTGTTTCCTGCCAACAATTACGGCCACCGGTCTAGTCGGACATCCTGGCCCGCCATCTTTCTATCTCCTGGGCAACCCTGTCCGGGGCCGTTGATCCACTGCTGGAAAAGGCACGAATAGCGTTTTCCACACCGAGGACCTCATATACAGTATCGTCCAACTCGGGGCAAAGCTTCTGTAACTCCTCCAGTGGTATTTCCTTCAAGGGGAGTCCTTTTTCGCTCGCCATACCCACCAGTTCCCCGATCACCTGGTGCGCCGTTCGCAGGGGAACTCCCCGCTTGACAAGTTCTTCCATCAGCGTGGTCGCATCCAGGTAGCCATGTTCCAGCCTCGCATGGATGGACTCCACTTTAAGCGTCGCTCCGGCGACCACCGGGACAGCAATTTCCAGGCATGCCAGGACGGTGTCGACGGCATCAAACAGGGCCGGCTTGTCCTCTTGCAAGTCCCTGTTGTATGCCAGTGGCAGTCCCTTGGTGAGCACCAGCAGCGTTTGCAGGTCACCGATCACACGAGCCGATTTGCCGCGAATTAATTCGAGCACGTCGGGGTTGATTTTCTGGGGCATGATCGATGAGCCGGTACAAAACTCATCGGGCAGATCGAGAAAATCAAACTCCATTGTTTTCCAGAGAATCCACTCTTCGGCCCAGCCACTCAGGTGGATTGCCAGTAACGAGAGAACAAAAACAGATTCCACTACGAAATCACGGTCACTCGAGATATCCAGGCTGTTCGCAGCAACGCTGTCAAAACCAAGCCTTCGGGCGACATCTTCCCGGTCAACAGGGATGGATGTTCCGGCCACGGCAGCAGCACCCAGGCCACAGATATTCAGTCGGCCCCGGCAGTCGGCCAGTCGCAGCCGGTCTCGCTCGAGTTTTTCGCAATAGGCCAGCCAGTAGTGTGCAGCCAGAACGGGTTGAGCACGTTGCAGGTGTGTGTAGGCAGGAAGAATGATTCCCTCATCTTGCTCGCAGCGATCCAGAAAAGATCCCTGGAGCTGTCTGAGAAGCGTGTCGACCTGGTCGAGTGCATCTCGCAGCCAGAGTCGCAAATCGGTGTTCACCTGGTCATTGCGGCTGCGGCCGGTATGCAGTTTTCGGCCGACATCCCCGAGCCGGTCTACCAGGGCCTGCTCGATGTTCATGTGAATGTCCTCAAGCTCCACCTTCAGGGGAAGCTCCCCCTGCTCAATTTCCACGCCAATGGCCTCCAGGGCTTCTACGATTTGGCGAGATTCCTGGCTGGTAAGGATGCCAGCCTCGGCGAGCATTTGAGCATGCGCGACCGACCCTTTGATGTCATGGGCGGCAAGCCGGTGGTCAAAGCTGACGCTTTCAGTAAAGGTGTCAACACGGCGATCCGTCGCCTTGCTAAAGACTCCTGAGCGCGATGGACTTGACAAGGAGTGCCTCTTTTCCAAACAGGGGGAGCCGGCACGACATCTAGACGACTTCGGCTACCGCAGGATATGTATGCTAAATGGCTTATAAAAAGGTGTCAACGAGCACGGTTTTCCTGTTGCCTAATTATTAAGCACGATCTGTTGGTGTTTTGGCAGATAGCCTGCCGACGGATAGGATTGGCTTTCGCCCGCTATTTTCTTGAGCGGTTTGGCGATCCACAGGTTCACCTGCAGTCCAGGCAATCCAGCCCCTTGTAAGAACGCTACCCAGTTGGTTAAACTCGGGAAATTTTGCACCCAGAATTTACCTATTCCACACCTTCCTGGATCCTGACTGCCGTGCCACGCCGAGACGATCTGAAGAAAATCCTGCTGATTGGTTCTGGTCCAATCATCATTGGGCAGGCGTGTGAATTTGACTACTCGGGCACCCAGGCCTGCAAGGCGCTCCGCGAAGAGGGCTATGAGGTCGTGCTGGTCAACTCCAACCCGGCGACCATCATGACAGATCCGGAGCTGGCCGACCGCACATATATCGAGCCATTGACCTGGGAAATCGTGGCCAAGGTGATTGCAGCAGAGCAGCCTGACGCACTGTTGCCCACGCTGGGAGGCCAGACTGGCTTGAACATCGCCATGGAGCTGTCCAAGCACGGCGTACTGGAAGAGCATGGCGTGGAAATGATCGGGGCCAGGGCGGATGTGATTGCCAAGGCCGAGGAGCGTGATCAGTTTAAAGCAGCCATGGAGAAAATAGGTCTTTCAGTGTGTCGCGGTGAGACCGTGCACTCGATTGGGGAAGCACGCGAGGTGATGCAGTCGATCGGCCTGCCGGTTGTTGTTCGCCCCAGCTTCACACTCGGTGGATCGGGCAGCTCCATTGCTTACAACCGGGAAGAATTTGATTCGCTTGTGCGTTCTGGGCTTGACCAGTCTCCAGTCAACGAGGTGTTAATTGAAGAATCGGTGATTGGCTGGAAAGAGTACGAGATGGAGGTCATGCGTGACGTGGACGACAACGTCGTGATCATCTGCTCCATCGAGAATTTTGATGCAATGGGCGTCCATACTGGTGACTCGATCACGATTGCTCCCGCCCAGACACTGACCGACAAGGAATACCAGCGCATGCGGGATGCAAGCCTGGCGGTCATCCGGGAAATAGGCGTGGAGACCGGGGGTTCAAATATCCAGTTTGCGGTCGATCCCAAAACGGGCCACATGATCGTGATCGAGATGAATCCACGGGTGAGCCGTTCAAGTGCGCTGGCGAGCAAGGCAACAGGTTTTCCGATTGCAAAGATCGCAGCAAAACTGGCGGTCGGCTACCGGCTCCACGAGCTCCCCAATGATATCACCCGTGAGACAATGGCCTGCTTTGAGCCGACGATTGACTACGTGGTGACCAAGGTGCCACGTTTTGCCTTTGAGAAGTTCCCGGAGGCGGATGCCACGCTTACCACGCAGATGAAAAGTGTGGGTGAGACAATGGCCATTGGTCGCACTTTCAAGGAATCATTCCAGAAGGCACTACGGGGGCTGGAGGTAGGGAGTTTTGGTTTTGGCTGTGATAGCAAGGACGAATGGAATACGGAAAGCCAGCCAACCGAGGACGAGATCCGGGCACGCCTGGCAACCCCGGGGGATCAACGCGTCTGGTATCTTCGCTATGCCATCAAGAGCGGATTCTCGATGGAAGAAATCCACTCCCTGACCCGAATCGACCCATGGTTTCTCGATCAACTGGCCGAGATCGTGGAGCTGGAAGACCAGCTGGCAGCGATTGGCCAACTGGATGGCGTCGACGACACGCTCCTGCGGAAGGCCAAGCAGTTTGGTTTTTCCGACCGGCAGCTGGCAATGCTCCTGGGGAGCAACGAGATTGAGGTCCGTGCCTGGCGCAAGCGGCTGGGGGTGGTGGCAACATTCAAATCGGTGGACACCTGCGCCGCTGAATTTGAAGCCTACACGCCTTATTTTTACTCGACCTATGAACAGGAAGATGAGACGCCACCACGTGTGGAAGGCAGGAAGCGGGTGATCATACTCGGTGGCGGACCGAATCGGATTGGCCAGGGAATCGAGTTTGATTACTGCTGCTGCCATGCCAGTTTCGCTTTGCGGGAAATGGGCATCGAGTCGGTGATGGTGAACTCGAACCCGGAGACGGTCAGCACGGATTACGACACCAGTGACATGCTGTTTTTTGAGCCCCTCACATCAGAGGACGTGCTGAATATCTGCGACCGGTTGGAACCAGACGGGGTGATCGTGCAATTTGGCGGACAGACGCCATTGAACCTCGCCCGGGCGCTCCAAAACGCTGGTGTGCCAATTATTGGCACCAGCGTCGATACGATCGAAGCGGCGGAAGATCGCGAGCAGTTCCAGCAGCTTTTGGATCGGCTTGGCCTGAAACAGCCGGCAAACGGAATTGCCCGTACCCTGGACCAGGCTCGAGCAGCAGCCCGCAAGATTGGCTTTCCAGCCCTGGTGCGGCCAAGTTTTGTGCTTGGTGGCCGGGCCATGGAGATCTGTTATGACCAGTCCCAGTTCGAGCGGTTTGTCGCGGAGGCATTTGTGGTTTCCCAGGGCCAGCCGGTGCTTATCGACCGGTTTCTGGAAGATGCCACCGAGGTGGATGTCGATGCCATTTGTGACGGCACGCGGGTGGTGGTGGCTGGCATCATGGAGCATATCGAGGAAGCAGGTGTTCACTCGGGGGACTCTGCCTGTTCCATTCCACCGTATAGCCTGCCAGGACTGGTCGTCCAGGAAATTGAAAGGGCAACACGGGAACTGGCCATGCATCTCCAGGTGATTGGACTGATGAACGTGCAGTATGCCGTCAAGACCGAGGACGGCGAGATGAATGTTTACGTTCTGGAAGTCAATCCACGAGCAAGTCGCACGGTGCCCTTTGTGGCCAAGGCGACAGGGCTGCCAGTGGCAAAGATCGCCACCCAGGTGATGGCGGGAAGCACTCTCGATGAACTGGGAATTGAAAAATTTCCCATTCCGTCCATCGTCTCTATCAAGGAAAGCGTATTTCCATTCCGCAAGTTTGCCGGTGTCGATATTGTGCTGGGGCCGGAAATGCGCAGCACGGGCGAAGTGATGGGAATTAGCAAGCGGTTTTCGATCGCTTTTGCCAAGAGCCAGCTTGCGGCCGGTGTGGTGCTTCCCGAGACAGGGAATATTTTTCTCAGTGTGACCTTGCGACACAAGCAGATCATCAAGGGTCTGGCTCGTCGGCTGCATGCGATGGGCTATGGCCTGATGGCAACCGAGGGAACGGCGCGCAGTATCGAGGAGGATAGCATCCCGGTTCAGCGAGTGAAAAAAATCGCCGAGGGACATCCCAACTTGATTGACCACCTTATTGATGGCAATGTCGCCCTGGCCCTGAATACGCCAAATGGAAAGGGAGCCCGGACCGACGAGGGAAGGATCCGGGCCGCGGCAGTGCAGCATGGCGTCCCCTGCATTACCACGATCCAGGCAGCCGAGGCGGCTGTCACTGCGATGGAAGCACTTCGGGAAGAAGAGATGACCGTCGAGGCTCTCCAGGACAGGTCGATGGCCTAGGGCAAGGCATAAAAAAAGCCGGGCTCCAGGGGGGAACCCGGCTTTCAGTGGTTCAATTCATCAGCCAAACAATCGCGTGATCGGTTCTGCTTTGACCAGTTCACGAGGCTGATTCAGATGGTTGTAGACAATCGTGGAGGGATTGATGCCGATCGCGTGGTACATGGTAGCCAACAGGCTTGTCGGGTGTACCGGATCGACCTTGGGAGCCGAGCCAGTTTGATCGGATTCACCATGGACGTAACCGCGCTTGATGCCGGCACCAGCAATGCAGCAGGTGTAGCAGTAGGGCCAGTGGTCACGCCCGTCATCAGAGTTGCTGTTTCCGGAGGTACTTACCCCACGCTGTGGGCTGCGGCCAAATTCGCCGATCGCCACCACCAGGGTATCCTCAAGCATCCCCCGCTCGTCCATGTCATCGATCAGGCTGCTAAGGCCAGCGTCGAGCATCGGACCAGACTGGTTTTTCATGCGGCTTGAGAGGCCCGTGTGCACATCCCAGGAATGATTATCCGAGTTGGCAACTTTCGGCCAGATGACCTCGACGACACGGGTTCCTGCTTCGATCAGCCGCCTGGCAAGCAGGCAGCTTTGGCCAAAAGTATTACGACCATATCGATCTCGCATGGCGTCCGATTCCAATGTCAGGTCGAAAGCATCGCGTGCCCGGCCCGAGCTGATCAGGGTCATGGCTGACGTGTAATACTCGTTCAGGTCAAATTTTTCGACGGCTTTGTCAATTTCAGGCATGCCCGCGGTCAGCAGGTTTCGCAGCCGGGCTCGACGCCCAAGACGGCTGGCACTCACCTCGGGACGAAGTTTCAGGTCGTCCGTCTTGACTCGATCCATCTTGGCCATGTCCATGTCGCCACCTGGCGGGAAGAGGTAGTAGGGGTCATAGGCGCGACCGAGAAAACCTGCGGTACCAGCCTTGTTGACCACGTTACTTTCCTGCAGCGGCCGTGGCATCATCACGAACGGCAGCATCGGAACCTCGGGTGGCTTGAGGCGGATGATCTGGCTGCCAAAGTTGGGGAAGTCCTTGGGACTTGGTGGTTCCAGCTGTCCGGAAGGGCTTACCTTGTCGGTGGTGTAACCGGTGTGGAGCTGGTAGATGGCGGCAGTGTGATTAAACAGTCCCACCGGGGTGTAACTCAAGGAGCGAATCAGGGTCAGCTTGTCTGTCACCTGGGCCATTTTTGGAAGGTTCTCGGTGAGATCCATGCCGGGAACCTTGGAGTTGATCCTCTTGAAAACACTCTTCACGTTGTCCGGAACATCATCCTTGGGATCCCACAGGTCGAGATGGCTTGGGCCTCCCTGCAAGTAGACAAGGACAATGGATTTGGCCTTGTTCCAACCAGGTCCGCCGGCGCTGGATTCCGCCCCGCCCGCCTTGGCCTGCAACATGCCTCCAAGCGTCATGCCCATCATTGTGGATCCACCCACACGCATCAGGTCACGTCGGGTGATACCAAGGTGCTTGTCACAAAGATCTTTGCCTGGCTGCCCGGGGATGATCAGCATCGTTTTCTCCAATGTGTTGGAAGCCCTTCAGAGCCCAATAGCGAGCATATCAAGGGGCACTTGGCTTCAGTATAGAGAGATCTTGGAATCCGTGTCAATTCAGCCGTTATCTTCTCTTTTTGTTATATCGGGTCTGCAGGCTGAATACTTCGATGATGGTCAATATCCCTGTCGATCATTGACGTTCAATGGCTTCTTCGGGTCCAGGTTAAATTGAGGTCAGGTGATGAGTTATTGCGGTTTTTCGGGTCATGAACGCCAACTCCTACCAGGCAAACAGACAATGGCCTTGTCTGCTACCCCATTTGCCTGCTAAAAGTCGTCCTGCCACCAGGAGGGGGGGGTCATCCAGCTAAACTGGAAAAATCATGCGCAGTGCCACACTCCTCTGCTTTCTCCTTTTGTTCAGTGCCACCCTGGCGATTCCCTCCCAAGATGCCCCTGGTGTGGATGTCGCTGACCTCAAGGACCAGCTGAAGAACGGGCTACGGGTTCGTCGTCCTGGCGACCTGGCATTTATCGACACGGTGGTCGAGCAGGTCGAGCTGGGTCGGCTCCCGCTCCCGCTGGTGAAAAGCACCTTTCAGTGGGCGCGTACCAAGATGATCCGCTACCCTTTCCCCTACTTTGCCAAGGCGTTAAGAATAAGAGCCGGCAAGCTGGGAATTAAACTCTAGGTACCGCTCAGGCGCCACGTGCACCTGTCTGGTTCCGTGTGGCAGCCATGAAAACCCTCATCAAGAACGCCACAGTCATCTTGCCAGCAGGGCGAGCAGACGTCTCGGTTGTTATCGAGGACGACCAGATTGCTGATATCGATGCGGCAATTCAATTGCCAGTGGACCGGGTAGTGGATGCGTCCGGGTTCTACCTGATTCCCGGCCTGATCGATGACCAGGTTCACTTCCGTGAACCCGGGCTGACGCACAAGGAGGATCTGGCACATGCCAGTCGAGCTTGTGCCAAGGGGGGAGTCACCACCTTCCTGGAAATGCCCAACACGAAACCGAACACGGTCTGCGTGGAGTCGTTGGCAAGCAAGCTGGAACTGGCATCCAGTCGAAGCCTGGTGAACTTTGGTTTTTATATTGGCGCGACCCCCGGGAACATAGAAGAGCTCAAGGCAGCAGAGCGCACCCCGGGCATAAAGATATTTATAGGATCCAGCACGGGAGACCTGCTGGTGGATGACCAGGATGCACTGGAACGGATTTTTGATGAAACCACGCTACCGATCACGGCTCATTGCGAGGATGAAGCGACGGTGCGAGCCAACCAGGAACGCTATGCCGGTACGACCGATGTTCGAGACCACTCGCGGATTCGTGATCATGAGGCTGCCATTGTCTGCACCCGGCGAGCACTGGACCTTGCTTTTCGCCACAACCACCGGTTCCACGTGCTCCATGTCTCCACGGGAGCCGAAACAGATTTGTTTGCTGATCACCGTGGCCTGATTACTGCGGAAGCCTGTCCCCATCATCTTTTCTTCCATGTCGGTGATTACGACCGCCTTGGATCCCTTGTCCAGATGAACCCCTCGATCAAGGACGCCGAGGACAACCGACAGATCTGGCAGGCCCTGCTTGATGGTCGCATCCAGGTGATTGCCACCGACCATGCTCCTCACACGCTGGAGGAAAAACAGTTGCCCTATCCCCAGTCTCCCTCGGGGCTTCCAGCAGTGGAAAACGTTCTGGCCCTGATGCTTGACCAGGTGCACCAGGAGCAATGTAGCCTCGAACAGGTCGTGCAATGGATGTGCGAAGCGCCCGCCCGCGTCTGGGATGTGGTTGGCAAGGGGCGGATTGCAGTGGGCTATGACGCTGACCTGGTGTTGGTCGATCTGCAGCGTGAACAGGAAGTGCGAAATGAACAGCAAGAGACCAAGTGCGGCTGGAGTCCGTGGCACGGCGAACGGCTGACGGGCTGGGCTGTCCAGACCTGGGTGATGGGGAACGAGGTGTATCGCGACGGCCAGTTTGACTTGTCCCGATGTGGCCAGGAAGCTGTTTTTGACCATTCGCGGGGTGGGTACTGGAAGACCGCTGATCACTGACAACCAGGATCATTTTTCTTCCAGGGGCAACGTCGTGAGCAACTGGGCATCGACTTGATCGCCGACAACCGCCAGCATCACGATTTGTGATCCCGGCTCAAGATCGATCAGTTTACTCAGCTCCAGTGAACCATCTTCGTTACTGCGACTTGCGCGAATCGGTCGACCATCCAGGCTGCTGAAATGCACATCCGCCGCCGGAAGTGTCTTGATCTCAGGGAGCCTGCAACTGGCTGCCCGGCCGGTAGCATCCAGCTTGATTTCTGACCATCCGCCCCCACGCGGGATCTCATCGGGAGGGTCAATCAGGTTACGTATCTTCAGGTTGATCGTCCCTTCCTGCCTGGGATCAAATTCCATTTCCAGGAAATTCCAGTACTGGGGACCGGTTCTCGGTTTCATATCCGGCGACTCGAATTCCTTGTGATAAAGGGCGATGACATCCAGTTCGCGGTTGTCATAGTCCTTCATCCGCCGCCCGAACATTGGCTTGAGCTTGCGTCCACCGGTCCGACCGATT
>Ga0310342_100001808_pt1 | contig 13499 bp, 13 predicted proteins | sample S15DNA20500_MG_FD_206155 | JGI IMG/M metagenome (GOLD analysis project Ga0310342, IMG submission 206155) | Marine microbial communities from station ALOHA, North Pacific Subtropical Gyre - S1503-DNA-20-500_MG | ecosystem: Environmental > Aquatic > Marine > Oceanic | place: Pacific Ocean: North... | reverse complement strand
CCTTCCCACTGGAACGCCAGCAGGTAGAGCGTCGAGACCGACGCCACGAGCAGGATGAACATCCCTCGCAGCAGGTAGAGCACCATGAACCGACCCCTTCGTCGCGACGCCAGACGGCGACGCCCGACAGACGATTGTATCCGCCGCGGCGTGGAAGTAGTTGCAGCAGCGGCTTCGACGGATATAGTTCGTCGATTCGCGGCGTGGATTGACGGGCGGTCGGGCCCGATGCACGGGTGGGCCTGTGAACCGGGTCAGGCCTTGATCGGAGCAGCCCTAAGTGGCGTCCACCCGGTGCCGTCGGTGTCCTGACCGTCTGTCAACCCCCGCCGCCTCACGACGGCCGCACGCCGCAGTGCCGCCCCACGACACCGCCACCCCGATACCGTCTCGCACCGCCCGCCACGGCCCCCGTCCAATCGTTTGACCACACGGCAGCGATGTGCGAGGCTGCCCACATGTCCTACACGGTCTTGGCACGTCGCTACCGATCCAGCAGTTTCGGCACCGTCGTGGGCCAAGAAACGACTGCGACAACACTTCGCAACGCCATCGCCCTCGACAAGGTCCACCACGCCTTTCTCTTCACCGGCACCCGCGGCGTGGGCAAGACGTCGATGGCCCGTATTCTCGCCTGCGCGTTGAACGCCCCGGCCTGCGTCGAGGACTGCCCGCCGCCAGGCGGCCAGTTCGCGTACGCCGATCCAGACGTCCAGGAACGCATGGCCGCAGCAATCATGCGCGGCGATGACATGAACGTGATTGAGATCGACGGGGCGTCCAACAACAAGGTCGAAGAAGCACGTCAGTTAATCGTCAACGCAGGCCTCTCCCCAACGGCGCAGGCTCGCTACAAGATCTACATCATCGACGAAGTCCACATGCTCTCGACGGCCGCCTTCAACGCCCTCTTGAAAACGATGGAGGAACCACCGGCTCACGTGAAGTTCATTCTGTGCACGACCGAATCGCAAAAGGTTCCCCCCACGATTCAATCGCGTTGCCAACGCTTCGATTTCCGAAATATCCCCACGGCGAGCATCGCCGAACACCTCAAGTTCGTCATCCAACGCGAGGCTGTGCAGGTCGACGATCAGGTCGTCTGGCAGGTGGCACGTCTGGCAAACGGATCGATGCGTGACGGCCTGTCACTGCTCGACCGCGTCTTCGCCGCCGCGGACAACGAGGAAGTCGTGACGATCGCCCGCCTCGAGACGCTGCTCGGCCTGCCCCCCCAGGAACGGATTGACCAGTTGATCGACGCCCTCGCGACGGGCGACGTGGCCGCCTCGCTGACCCACACCGCAGGACTGGTGGGCGGGGGCCTGGCCCAGGACCAAGTCTTCGAAGCCCTCATCGAACGCCTTCGCCTGCTCATGCTGGTTGCGGCCTGTGGCCAGGAAAGCCCCCTGGTCGAAGTCGGCCGGGAAGAGCGGGAGGCCCTGGCCCGCCAGGCCGAGTCGTTCGATTCCGCCGCGCTCGTCTACATGATTGCCCTGTGCGAACAGGGCTACCAAGCCGGCCGTCACAGCGTCAACGCCCGGGCTCTGCTCGACGCAACGATCGTTCGCCTCGCTCTTGCGGAAAAGATGGCCGACGTGGCCGCGCTGCTTCGTGGTGACAGCGGCCAAAAAAAAAAGGTTGACGCCCCCCGCCCCGCTCCGCCTCGGCCCACCGCCACCACGCCCTCGGCGACTCCGGCAGATGCACGGCCACCAGAAGCTTCCCCGTTTCCCGAGCCGCAAAATGGTCTTTCCCAAGGGGAATCGCCTCCGGCCGACATGGCGCCGGCGGAAGACGACACCTGGGCCGGAGTGCTTGATGCCGTCGCGGAGAAACCCTCGATGAGTTGGGTGCGGAGCCTGAATCTGGAGAAATTGAAAGCCGGTCGCGCATACGTCGCCCCCATGCCCGGGCGGAGAGAACTGACCAAATTCCTCACCCCTCAGCGTTGTGAACAGCTTGGGGAAGTGTTCCGGAAGGTGCTCGGTCGCCCGGTCCGGGTCGAGATCGCTGATCCCACCGGCCCGCCTCCTCCACACGCGGACAAGACCCCACCGGCCGGCGACCAGATCGATCACGCCAAGGCGGTTTCCCTTCCCACCGTGCGGCAGGTGCTCGACCATTTCAACGCAATCGTGGTCGAAGCCCGCCCCGATCAGCAACCTGCCACCGGCACGGCCGGGACCACGGCGGAGGGCGACACCGCTGAAGACGCCGCGACCCTCGCGGCAAGAGAAAGCATCACCCCATGAATGAGCCGGGCTTCTTTGAAGCGATGAAGAACATGGCGAAAATGAAGGACGTGCTGCGCGATACCGAGGGGATGCGCCAACAGTTGGAAAAGATCCAGGAAGAACTGGCCGCACGGACAGTGGAGGGCGATGCGGGGGCAGGCGCCGTACGGGTTGTGATGAACGGAAAACTGGACGTGCTGCGAATCCACCTCGACCGCCCGATGCTCATGGCGCTGGCCAGTGACGGCAAGGAAGCCGACCAGACCATGATCGAGGAACTGATCGCCGCGGCAGTCAACGCGGCCGGCACCAAGGCGAGACACCTGGCCGCCGAAGAAATGCAGCGGTTGACCGGCGGATTAAACCTCCCGGGTCTCGGCCCACTGTTCGGCGCCGGCTGACGCCCCATGCCGGCGGAACGTCCGCGGTGCTCCCCCCGTCGGTGCGGCGACGCGGCTCACCCCTGCATCGTCGGAGGCCACATGTACCATTGGCGAGGCCAACTGAAGTACCTCTTCGCCGACGCCGGTTGGGACAAGATCTTCTACCGCGGTCCACTGCGTCTGGTGCACGACGGCGATTACCTTCCGATCATCGGCGGCTTTGATATAGGCGGCGCTGATGTGCCGAACGCGGTATCTTTCCCCGCAACCCCCAAGGAGTCTCGAACACGATGAGCGCTGAACAGAAGTTGGAAGCACTGGATGTCGTCCTGCCCCCGGCACCGAAGCCGGCGGGCGTCTACCGTCCGCTTTTGGTCGACGGCGACCTGGTCTACGTTTCCGGACACGGGCCGGTGTTGCCGGACGAGAGCATGATGACCGGGCGGGTCGGATCAGAGGTCGACTTCGCGCAGGGCGTTGCCGCTGCCCGGCAGACCGGCCTGGCCATTCTCGCCACGCTTCGAGCGGAGTTGGGATCCCTCGACCGCATCGACCGCGTGATCAAGGTGCTGGGCATGGTGAACGCGGCGCCGGACTTCACCGAACACCCGAAGGTGATCAATGGATGCAGCGAACTATTCGCTGAACTGTTTACCCCCGAACGCGGCATCGGGGTGCGCAGCGCCGTAGGCATGGGAACTCTGCCTGGCAACATCAGCGTAGAGATTGAAGCCCTGTTCCGGCTATACCCGTAAAGCCCCATCGGGCACAATGCAGCCCGCCACATTCCCATGGCCGTGCTATCCGTGGCCAATCTCGAAATGTCCGTCGGAAACCGCGTGTTGCTCGACGGCGTCAACCTCACCCTCGGTGAGGGCGCCCGCGCCGCGCTGGTCGGGAAAAACGGGTGCGGCAAGTCCTGCCTTCTCCGGGCGCTGGCCGGCGAGGAGGCACCGCCCCACCATGGCCAGATTCAATGGCGCCGACAAGCCGCCATCGGCTACCTTCCGCAGCACCCCATACTCTCCGCCTCGCGGACGCTGCGGGCCGAAGCGGCGGAAGCCGTGTCCGAAATCAGCCATCTCCACGAGCAGTTGAACCACGTTTCCGAGGCCATGGCTTCGGCCGACGGGGAGGCGCTTAAAACGCTGATGCGCAAGTACGAGCAGATCGAACACCAATTCGAGACGTTGAACGGATACGCGGTCGAGCACCGCATCGATGCGACGCTGGCGGGCCTGGGTCTGGATACCGATCTCTACGAAGTGCCGGTCCCCGCGCTGTCCGGCGGGCAACTCTGCCGTCTGGCCTTGGCGAAACTGCTGATTGCCGAACCCGACGCGATCCTGCTCGACGAACCCACGAATCACCTCGACATCGAGGGGCGGTCCTGGCTGGAGTCATTTCTCGTGGATTATGGCGGCGCCGTGCTGCTGGTCAGCCACGACCGGACCCTGCTGGACCGCGTCGTGCACGACATCTATGAACTGGAGACCGGGCGTCTTGTCCGCTACCCCGGCAACTATTCCGCGTTTCGCACCCTGCGACACCAACGCCGGCTGGCGGACCAACGAGCCTTCGATCGGCAGCAGGGCGCCATCAAGCGAGAGCGTGCCTTCATCGATCGCTATCGGGCCGGTCAGCGGGCCCGCCAAGCCAAGGGCCGCGAGAAGAAGCTGAATCGCATGGTGCGCGACGAGGGCCTCGAACGCCCGGTCGAACTGGATGAGATCGACATTCACCTGGCCCCCGGACGCCGCAGCGGTGACATCGTGATCCGTGCCGAGCAGGTCGATAAATCCTATGACCAGCGAACGCTGTTTCGCGGCGTCGACCTCGAGCTGGTCCGAGGTGATCGACTCGGACTCATCGGTCCCAACGGCATCGGCAAGACGACTCTGGTGCGTTGTCTGCTGGGCGAGCAGGCGCCTGATCATGGATCGATACGGCTCGGGGCACAGGTGGATTGCGGCTACTATCGCCAAGGTCACGAAGGCCTCGACCTGGAGCAGACGGTTGTCGAATACCTGCAGCGTCAGCGGGCTTCGACCGAGCAACAGGCCCGCGACACTGCGGGAGCATTCCTCTTCAGCGACGAGGAGCAAGACGCAGTCCTGCATTCACTCAGCGGCGGGGAACGCAGCCGGGCCGTGCTTGCCGCCACCATGACCCGTGGCCACAACCTGCTGGTACTCGACGAGCCGACGAATCACCTCGACATCCCCAGCGTCGAGCGGCTCGAGGAAGCTCTCCTCCACTTCACCACGCCCAAGGATCGCAACACGCCCGAAGGCACCCTGGTGCTGATCTCGCACGATCGCATGCTGCTCGACCGCCTCGTGAACCAGTTGATCATCTTCGAAGGCGACGGCAAGGTACACCATTTTCTCGGCAACTACAGCGCGTACCTGGCGTCCTGCTCTCCCGCCCTGAAATCCCAGCCCGAGGCACCGGTATCACCCAAGCCGCAACGCAAGACGAAACCGACGGCACCGACGGCACCGACGGGACAAGCCTCAAGACAACCGCTGGCCCGTATGAATCAGGAACGTCTTGAAACGAAAATCGAGAATCTGGAACAGAAAATCTCCGCCATCGATCACGAACTGGGCGATCCGGCCGCCTACTGCAACGGCGAAACAGTGCGCCGATTGACGGCCGAACGCACCGCCCTGAGCCAAGACCTGGATCCTCTGGCCACTGAGTGGACACGCCGGGCCGACGCGGAACAGTGAAATGCCATGCCACCGCCAGACGGAAGCATCAACCAGCTATCTTCGCCGACGTTTCGCCCTGCACAGGCCAACTCGGCAAAGACGCCCTCGGCATTCTTGACGCTTGTCACTCACCCGAAAGTCGTACGTCGTCGGCCCCGGACGTCACCTTGCGATCGAAATGTGTGTAACCACCGTCGACATAGAGAATCTGGCCCGTGGTGTGGCTGGCGCGATCGGAGGCGAGGAAGAGCACGGTGTCGGCGATCTCTTCCGCCGTCGTAAAACGATGGCCCAGCGGAATCATTCGTTCGATGGACTGCTTCACCGCGGCAGGATCATCCGACGCCTCCACGAATCGGGCGTACAGCGGCGTCCACGTCTCCGCGGGTATCACGGTATTGACCCGAATGCCGTCGGACGCCAGGTCCACGGCCCATTCTCGCGTCAATGCATTGATCGCGCCCTTGGCCGCGGCATAGCCGGACGTTCCGCCTTGGCCGGTATCGGCCACCTTGCTGCCGATGTTGACAATAACGCCCCGGTGGCGCCGCAACGCGCCCACGGCATGATGTACCAGCAAGTAGTAGTGCACGAGGTTTCGTTGCAGAGAGGCCACAAATGCCTCGGGCCCAGCCTCTAGGCCAATGCCGTCGTTGACACCCGCATTGTTGATCAATATGTCAATACGCCCGAACCGTTCAAGCGTCGTCGCCACGCAACGACGACACGCCTCCGGATCGCTTAAATCACCCTGAATGAACAAGCACGCCCGATCCCGCCGGGCATACTCGGCCTCCAGCGCTTCGCCCTCCGCCGTGGATCGGTTCACGTTGGCCACCTGGGCGCCCTCCGCGATCAAGCCTCGAACGATCGCTTCGCCGATGCCCTTCGAGCCGCCGGTGACCAGGGCCACCTTTCCATCAAGTCCAAGATCCATGTCACCTGTTCCTCGTCGACGCGTACCTTGCGTTCAGCACTCCAGCCCACCGCCCATCATGGTGCGCAGGTTATGCGTCTCCTGACCGGCATCAACGATCGTCTGGTATCCATGCCGAACGCCGGCTCTTGCCTATGGTTTCGACATCGCTGAACTTGCAGCAATCGTCGGCGGCACCAATCAGTCACGTCATTTTCATTTTCACGCTTGGTTCCGAAGCCGAAATACGTGGATTTCTAGTCCGTTTCTCCGGACACGCCAGTGCACGCAAAGTCCAGATTGAGGCTCCATAATTTCAACGCCGCCCCGACCGGCGTGTCGGCCGCGACGAGATGCAATGCCGACAGTGACAGGGCCGGCGCCAAAGGTCGCCACCATGCATCGAACGGCTTCATTCATTACCCCTCGGCTCGGCCTGCCAAGGGCTTATCATAACGAGCAGCACACGGGCATGCCCCGGAACAACATGCCCACCACGGGCTATGATAACCACCCTTATCCGCCCGCCTATTGCGAAGCGGCCAGAAATACTGGAGGCCCAGCCATGCCCAATCGTGTTGTCTATTTTAACGGCAAACATGTTCCGGAAGCCCAAGCTCGCGTCTCGATTTTCGACTCGGCACTGATGTACGGTGACATGGCGTTTGAGATGACGCGAACATTCGGTGGCAAGCCATTCAAATTGCGTGCGCACATCGATCGCCTCTTTGCCTCGCTGAAGCTTATGGATCTGGACTGCGGCATGACCGCTGACGAAATGGAAGCCGTGACGATCGATACGCTTGAACGCAACAAGGCCACGGAACCGGAAGACGTCGACTGGCAGATCATGCACGACGTGTCACCCGGCCCGTTGGAAGTCTACGAGCCGATTTTCCCCGGGAGATCCCGACCAACGGTCAGCATCAACTGCTGGCCGATGATTCGTCACCTGGCCGGCTCCGTCGGCAAATACGACGAGGGGTTCCACCTGGTCATCCCGGCGCAGTTGGCACTGCCGGCACACCTTCTCGACGCCAAGGCAAAGACGCGCAGTCGTCTTCACTATCATCTGGCCAACGTGCAGGCCTCGCGGATGGGGGCCGGGTGCTTGCCCGTACTGCTGGATCCGGACGGCCTGCTCACCGAGGGTACCGGCTACAACGTGCTGCTCGTCAAAAACGGGGTGCTGCTGTCCCCGGAGCCACGCAACATGCTGCGCGGCGTATCGCGTGATGTGACTTTGCAGATCGCCCGCGAACTGGGCATTGAAGTGATCGAAGCCAATCTGGACCGCTACGACGCCTTGCAGGCAGACGAGATTGTTTGCACCGCCACCTCTTTCTGCATCTGCCACGCGGCAACGTTCGAGGCACATGCCGTCGGCGACGGTCGACCCGGCCCGATCTACCAGCAACTGCTGAAGGGTTGGAACCAGCGAGTGGGCATCGACATCGTCGCGCAGGCTCGCGACTATGCCGGGCGAGAAGCCGCCTGGATCGAGCGGGAACGCGCCGCACACGCCTGAAGCCGACACCCCTTTCGATCCGCGAGACGCATCAACTGAAAATCTACTGACGGTGCGTTTGCTGCCCTGTGCCACGGTCTTCACAGGGTTCAAAGCAACCACGACCTGCAGCGTCACAACTTGTAAGGACGTTGCCGTTCCAGACAACCATGGCGATGCTTTACCGCCCGTGCCGATGACGGTATCGCCAAGCGCGGGACGGCCTCAGCCGGCGGCATGTTCCGTAGCCACATAGGCCTGCCAGTTGCGATTGGCGGCAAGCATGTGATCAACCTCCTCTGGCGGGATCGGCATCGACATGAAGTACCCCTGGGCCAGGTGGCAATCCAAGGCATGCAACTGGATTAGGTCTTCCCAACGCTCAACCCCTTCGGCGATCACCTTGAACCCGCGGTTGATCGCAAGGACGACGACGGCCTGTACCGTGGCCGCATGCTTGCCGTCGATCCCCATGTTTCGCACGAACGTCTGATCCAGCTTGACCGCATCGATGGGAAGGTTGTGCAGGCAACTGAGGGACGAGTAACCCGTCCCGAAATCATCCATGAACACTTCGATCGAGCGTTCGCGGCAGGCCGACAGAAAGTCCGTGGTCAGTTCGGAATCTTCGAGCATGACACTCTCGGTGATCTCCAGTTTCAGGTGATGCGACGGCAACCCCGTATCACGAAGAATACGATCGATCCGTTTGATGAAATCGCCGCTGATCAATTGCTTTCCCGACACGTTCACGCTCACCGAAGCACCGCACCGGGCTCCGAAGCGGGCCTGCCACCGTGCCGCCTGCGCACAGGATTCTTCCAATACCCACTGCCCGATATCAAGGATCAACCCGGTCTCTTCGGCAACGGGAATGAACTTTCCCGGGGAGATCACGCCCCGCTCGGGATGGTCCCAACGAAGCAATGACTCGAACATTTCAATATGCCCGGTCGCCAGCGAGATCACCGGTTGGTAGTGCAGCCGAAACTGCTGGTTCGATAGCGCCTTGCGCAGGTCGTTCTCGAGTTCAAGCCGGGCCACGGCACGAGCCCTCATTTCACCGGTGAAAACCACGGAACGCCCTTTTCCCATTTCCTTGGCACGGTAAAGCGCCGTGTCGGCATCACGCAGGATATCATCGGGATTGTCGTAGCTGTCGTGACTGATCGCGATGCCCATGCTCGCCGATACCGTGATCTCGTGTCTTCCGATCGTGAGTGACTGGACCAGCATATTCTGGACACGGTCGGCCACGATGGCGGCATCCTCGGCCCGCTGTAGACCATCGAGCAGAACGACGAATTCATCGCCGCCGAGACGTGCGGTGGTATCGTCGATCGGCCGCGCCGCCGAATCGATCGAGCGAAGGCACAGTTCCAGTCGCTTTGCCACCGCGCGGAGCACGTCGTCGCCCGCCCGATGTCCCAGACTGTCGTTGATGACCTTGAAATTGTCCAGATCGAGAAACAGCACCGCGAAGAGGTAATCATTGCGTCGCTTGGATCTGGCCATGCATCTTCCGAGACGCTCCATCAACAGCGCTCGGTTCGGCAGCGCGGTCAACGGATCATGAAACGCGTCATGCCGCAGACGGCATTCCGCTGACCGATATTCGCGGACTTGGTATTCCAGGCGATCAATCGTGGACTGGAGATCCGAAACACGCGGGTCGCTTGTCGCAGGATCAGATACTTCTTTCACCGGCGGCACGCCGTGCAATCTTCGCTTCGACGACAGTACCCGCACCTGCTGTCGAAGCGCCGCAGCGGGTGTCTCGGACCCGACCACCAGGATGCTTTCCCTTTGCGGAAGACCCTCCACCCACACCGCTAGCCGATCAAGGTCACCCGCGGTCCGGAGAAGCACGGGGAGGCAGCCATCGGCTTGCCACACGGATTCGATGCCGAACTCGGCCTGATCCGGTACCGATGCAGCGGTGTCGAACACGACCACGTCGAATCCACCGCCGGCCATTGCGGCGTGGCGAAGGCATTCCACCGCCTCCGGCATCGAGCGGGCCACGACGACGGCAAAGGCAGGGGATCGCCCATCCTCTGCTCCTTCGAGTTGGCGCAAGGCCTGATCCGGTTCGCCGTCGGCAACCAGCAGCACACCAAACCCATCGCGCACAGTGGTCATGTTGAAGCTTGTCTCATCCAAGGCATACCATCCCGAATCGGGAGCAATGGCCGTATCAACCGCCCAAATGTCATTCGGTGAATTCGGAGGCCAGGATTAACGCATGTTTTTTCAAAGATTTTCAATTTTAGAACGCAACATACTATTATTAAAAGACTTACAGAAATTACTCCGTTCGGTCGACAATGCCATCATATTGTGGGCCGATGCTCTGCCTAGGGGCGCCGGGATACCGATGACACCGCCCACGGGTATCGCTTTTATCCATCGGCTTCTGCCGGAATCGAGAGGTCTCGCATGACCGCAAGAAGAAGAGCGTCGTTGGCCGGGGGAAAACGGTAGCGGCCCAAGTCCGCAGGCGATACCCAGCGGCATTCGGCGACCTCCAAGGGCCGTGGTCGGCCCCCGGTCAAACGGCAATAGAAGGGCAGCAGACGCACGGTCCCATGGTCATAGCGGTGCTCGCAGGGCTTTAACTCCGTCCCGACCTCGACTTGGACCCCCAGTTCTTCCTCCAATTCTCTGGCCACACACTGCCGAACCGACTCGCCCGGCTCGACCTTTCCTCCAGGCAGTTCCCAGAATCCTGCCAGCACCACGTTCTCCTGCCGACGGGTAATCAGCACCCGGCACTTTGCCGTGCCCCGGTGCTGCACGAGCACACCCACGCCGACCTGAATCATGTCTCGCATGGCCGCTGCCCTTCAAGCCTCCGCTGTCGCCGGAAAGCGAAAAATATTTCGTGGAAGACCCCAATCTGCAAGTTCCAATCCAGGGCCGATTTACGGGCCGAACCGACACGAAAATCGTCTGGATTAATTTTCTTAAATGATTTCAATACAATCACTTATAATAATTTATCTTCACTTCTTCCAACCGATGGTAGTAGCCGAAATATACCGCTACGATGCATTGGAGACGGCCAAAAATCCAACCCACGCAATCAGCCGTGGTGAGCCTCCGCCCACAGTATCGGAGCACTGTGGCGGAGGTTTTTTTATGCCCCATTCTCCCCACCCGTCACCGCGATTTCCTGTCGGCTCAAATAGCCTGACAACCACCTCCTTGCGGCGACCGCAGAAACGACGCCGACATAGCTGCCTGCGATCACATCGGTGGCAAAATGCGCGCCGACGATGACACGAGAAACGGCGACGATCACCGCCGCGCCGATCCACAGCGGCGCCAAGCGGGGGCAGAGCAGGCAGGCCACCGCTCCCAATGCTGCCACGGTGGAACTATGTCCCGAGGGAAAGGCGTTGAAGTCGTATCCCAGGGCAAAGAACGTGAAACCGAACGCCGGCTCCGGATCGAACAGGAATTGCGGTCTCGCACGCCCGAAGATCACTTTCAGCAGATTCACCAGGATCCCCGCGATGGCCACGCTGCAAAACAACAGAAGCGACTGCGCTGCCAAACCACGTCGATCGTAGAGACGGGCCAAGGCGCAAACGATGGCGCTACCGACAAGCCACCAGGTGGCTTCTCCGAGTTGGGTGACCCCGGTGAAGATCGGATGGGATCGCCACGTCGCGTCCTCGATGTACCTGGCCACGGGCCGGTCCAACCACAGGTAGGCCACAACCACCAAGACCACCAAGGCCACCACCGACAATCCACCCACACCGAGAAAACGGCGCGTCGATCGAACCAAGGGTTCCTTCAGCCACCAGGGCGAGCCCTTCATGCCCGCCAGTTTACGTTCTGCGGGACGCACTGCTCCACCATCGCCTCGCCCCGAGGTTGCGCCCGGGCACAACGCGGTATCCCCGACAGCACGGGCGTGCTCGACACCACGCAACGCGCCACGGCACACTGCTCCCCGCCTAACTCGGCATCGGGCCGGACCAGCCCCTACAATCGAATGATGCTTCGCACATCAGGGGGTGCGACACGTACCATCATCTTGACCGCGACGTGGATCATCGCCCTGCCCCTTGCTTGGCCAGTGCCTCCCGTCGCACGGGCCGAAAATGGCGGCGAGGCACCACGCCAACGCCCCGATGTCGCCATCAAGGTGAAACCTGGCGATGTCAAGCGGGTGCAGTTGCGCCCCGATACCAACGCAGAATTACGGTACGAGTTGACCTACGGCAACGGTATGACCAAGAGCCTTACCCCGGCTGCCTACGCGGCGATGCTCTACGAAAGCCGTTCCAAGCACTCACTGGTATTCCGGATACTGAACATCCACAGTCCCTTCGGTTTCGCCTGGGTCACGGTCGGCCTGGTCGGGCAAACACTGTTCGCGGGACGCATGATCATCCAGTGGCTCACCAGTGAGCGTCACCGGCGGTCGCTGGTGCCCGTCCAATTCTGGTGGATGAGTCTTGGCGGCGCGAGCATGCTGCTGATCTATTTCATCTGGCGGCGTGACATCGTCGGCATCCTCGGTCAATCCGTGGGCTGGGCCATCTACATTCGAAATCTCTACTTTATCTACCGCCCCGTCGCTCATGAACGCAGGTGAGAAGGAGACGGTGTTGCGGGCAGTGTCCGATGCCCCTGGGGCAGGCCCGACCTACGTCGTGACCCGCGGAATCTTCCTTCGGGCACTGGCGGTCATCTACCTGGTCGCCATCGTCTCGCTGGGGATCCAGATCAACGCACTGGCCGGACCCGACGGGATTCTCCCAGCCAGCGACTTTCTCCAGCATGTGCGGGAAACCGTTTCCGCCAACCCGGTCTGGCAAGCACCCACACTCTGCTGGATCAGCGCCGGAAACTCCATGCTGTACGGCCTGTGTGCCGCCGGCTTCGTGGCGGCCCTGATGCTTTTTGCTGGCGTCCTGCAAGGCCCGATGCTCGCAGTGATGTGGTGCACCTATCTTTCATTGACGGTTGCCGGCCAGGTGTTCTTCAGCTTTCAGTGGGACACGCTGCTGCTGGAGACCTGTTTCGTGGCGATGTTCTGGGCACCCTGGCGCCTCCACAGTGGCCACCCCGATATGCCCGCCCCCGGGCGGGCCGGATTGTGGCTTCTTCGGGGCCTTCTGTTCAAGCTCATGTTCCTTTCCGGCGTCACGAAGCTACTGTCGGGTGACATTCCCTGGCATGAAGGCACGGCCCTCGTGCATCACTTCGAAACGCAACCGCTACCGAACTGGCTGGCATGGTACGTGCACCAGCTGGCACCACCCTGGCACGAAGTTTCGACGTGGATCATGTACTTCATCGAGATCGTGGTCCCCTTCGCAATCGTGGGGCCGCGCTGGATGCGCGTCGCCGGCTTCGCCCTCCTAGTACTGCTGCAGGGGATGATCGCGGCCACTGGCAGCTATTGTTTCTTCAACCTGCTCGCCATCATGCTCTGCCTGCCCATGCTCGATGACGTCGTCTGGCATCGCGGTTTTACCCGCCGCTTCGTGGCGTCATCCTCCCCGGCTCGACCCCCACGCCGTGGATGGCGACTGCTCGCCCTGGCCCCGGCCGGTGGCGTTGCCCTTGCCAGCGCGATCTCGTTCGCAGACGAAATGGTCACGACGAACACGATGCGGCAACGTGCCATCGAAGCCGGCCAGGATCGGAAAGCGATTCCTGCGTTCGTCTCGACGATGCTTGAGACAACCGACCGGGGCATCCTCCAGTGGGTACGTC
>Ga0310342_100001807_pt1 | contig 13502 bp, 5 predicted proteins | sample S15DNA20500_MG_FD_206155 | JGI IMG/M metagenome (GOLD analysis project Ga0310342, IMG submission 206155) | Marine microbial communities from station ALOHA, North Pacific Subtropical Gyre - S1503-DNA-20-500_MG | ecosystem: Environmental > Aquatic > Marine > Oceanic | place: Pacific Ocean: North... | reverse complement strand
CGCCACGGAACGCATCGATGACGACTTCATGCGCTCCTGGCACGGCGGAGATAACGACTGGGACGTCATCGCACAATTCGGAGAAATCCGGGAAGGCGATGCCAGGGAATGGCAGCGCATGATGGCACTCGTCAGACGCGACCAGAGCAATCTCAGCAACTATCGCAGATCCGCCCGGCTGCTCGATATGGACAACTTCATCGACTACCTCTTGGTCAATGTCTATTGTGGCACCAGGGACTGGCCGCACAACAACTGGCGGGCAGCTCGCGAGCGTGGCTCGCGCACGGGGTTTCGGTTCTACGTCTGGGATGCCGAACACGCTCTCGCCCACACGGGCAACACCCTCACCAGTGAACTCGGGGGCGGTTCTGAGATCGCGCAAATATATCAGGCCCTGGTTCGTAGCCCGGAGTTCCGCTTGCGCTGGGCGGACCGCGCACACAAGCACCTGTTCAACGGCGGCGCCTTGGTAGACCGGACACACAACCTGAATTTCCGGCTCATCCGACGGGAAATGCAAGGCGTTATTCCCAACATGAGCGACTCCGTTCTCAGGAACTGGATTCCCAATCGACGCGCTGAGATCATCGGTCACATGCGAAGCGCCGGACTCTACAGGTCTGACGAAGCACCGGAAATGCGGCCCTTCGGCGGCCCTCTCGCGCCGACCGATTCGATCGAGCTATCTTCCACCGGCGATCGCATTTACTACACCACTGACGGAAGTGATCCACGTGTGGCAGCCACTGCCCAGAACCCACTGGGCAGTGTCTCCCCTCAAGCCTCCCTCTACACCGAGCCCTTCACGCTCAACGGCACGGGCACGATTAAATCCCGCTCACTTTCCGGAACGGACTGGAGTGCGCTCACCGAGGCCGAATTCCTTCAGGAGCCCCGATTCCCGAACCTCCGCATCACCGAGATCATGTATAATCCGCCCGGAGGGAGCACCTACGAGTTCATCGAGCTGCACAATCCATCCAGCCGCACGATCGATCTTGGACACTTCAGTTTCCAGGGCATCACCTACCAATTCCCGGGCAGCGCGACTCTCAGCCCCCAACAACGGATTGTCCTGAGTTCCAATGATGATCAGCAGTCCTTCGCTCAACGGTATCCGGGGGTTCGCTCCTACGGCACCTTCGGCGGCAGCCTCTCCAATGGTGGCGAACGCCTTACTCTGGTCGACGGCTTTGGGAACAACATCATCTCCGTCCGTTACAACGATCGCGCTGGCTGGCCCCGCTCTGCGGACGGCGGCGGCTACTCCCTGGTGCTGCGGGACATCGACGGCGACTTCAACGACCCCACCTCTTGGAGCGCGAGTCCTCAGGTCCATGGCTCGCCGGGTGAGGGAGATTCCGCCGAGATCCGCTCCAGCGTCGTCATCAACGAGGTGCTCGCCCACAACGAGAGCGCCGTTGCACACGGCAATGAGTTTCCTCCCTTCGTCGAACTCCACAACTCCGGTGCGAACGCCGTCGATCTCAGTGGTTGGAACCTGAGCGATGATGCCGACCTCCCCCATAAGTTTAGTTTCCCACAAGGAACCTCCATCGACCGCGGTGGACATCTCCTTATCTGGTGCACCACTCCCAAGGGCGTGCCGCCCCTCTTCGCAGCTGAAACGGTCCTCGTAGCCGACAATCCGGCTGCCGCGGCCTCCGCCCTCGTCCCCACCACCGGGAATGGCGGCAACACCCTCTCGGTCGCGGACTGGACCAACGTGGCCGCTCCGCCCAATGCCGCGAACTGGAGCGCCGGAACGACCGGAATCGGCTATGAAGCGAGCCCCGGCTCAGGAACCAGCTACTCCGCCCTCCTCGGACTGGACCTGCTGGCACAGATGCGGGACCTCACCACCTCCGCCTACGTCCGCGTTCCCTTCACCATCGACCAGCCCGCCCTCAGTTCCGCCCGGGGTCTCTTCCTCGAGATGAAGTATGACGACGGTTTCATCGCCTACCTCAACGGGGTGCAGGTCACCTCCGCCAATGCTCCCGGCCAACCCGGCCCCTCCTCCGCCGCCAGCGCCGACAATTCCGACTCCCGGGCCCTCCAGTTCGAGCAGTTCGACGTGAGCGCCTACGTCCACCTGCTCAATCCCGGCACCAACATGCTCGCCATCCACGGGCTCAATGACGGGGACAACAGTAGCGACTTCCTCATCGTTCCCCGGTTGACTGCCAGCGACGCCACTCCCCCCGGCTTGCATTCCGGTTTCGAGTTAAGCCCTGAAGGCGGGTTCCTCTTCCTTACGAATCCGTCAGGCTCTCAAACCGACGACGCCTCCTACGGACTGCAGGTCGCCGACTTCTCGATCAGCAGGAACGGCAAGAACTGGAGCCTCACCGTCCCCACCCCTGGAAACCCAAATGGCACTTCCGTTCCTCTCGCCTCCCAATCCGAACTCACCATCAACGAGTGGGTCACTAACCGCATTTCTGGCGAAGGAGACTGGCTCGAACTCCACAATAAGGACGCCAGCCATCCTGTCGCTCTGCGCAATCTCTATCTCGCCAGCGATGAATCCGCCTATCGCTACGGAGCCATCTCGTTCATTGCCCCGCGCGCATTCAAGCGCTTCTGGGCCGATGAAGGTTCCGGCCCCGAGCATCTCGGATTTCGCCTGCCAGCTTCTGGCGGCACCCTCCAACTGATCGAATCGAACGGCGTGCTCATCGAGAATCTCAGACACACTGCGCAGGCCGAGAATCTCGCAAGCGGCCGTTTGCCAGATGGCGCGTCCACGGTGCGCCACTTCAGCAGCTCTCCCAGCCCTGGTGCCTCCAACTACTTGGGCGTAAGTTCCGGTCTGAGCATCTCCGAACTGCACGCCGACTCTCACGACCAGGGCCTGGGATGGGTCGAACTCTCTAACAACACGCCCGATCCACTCCCCCTGGGCGGACACTCCCTCGTCGTGGGAAATCGTGATGGGACGCCCTGGGCCTTCCCTCCCGGTCTTTCCATTCCAGCGAACGGATTCCTTGTGGTCAGCTGCGACACTACCCGCGCGCCCTCTTCGATCCCGGGCGCTCTCAATACAGGACGCTCTCTCCCGGGCATCGGCGGTAAAATCTACTTTTTCGATGATGCGGCTCACGAAATTGACCGCGTGCTCTACGGCGCACAGGTTCCCGGTCTCTCCATTGGCTCCATCCCCGATGGCAGTTGGAGATTACTGTCGTCGCCGACTCCGGGTGAGGCCAATACCTCAGCTGCTTTGCTTGGAGCGGTCAATAGCCTCTCCATCAACGAATGGCTCGCCAAGGCACCACTCGGCCTGGAAGATTTTGTGGAACTCTATAACAGTTCAGATCGCCCTGTCGCTTTGCACCTGCTCCGCCTGACGGACGACCTCTCCAGCACCGGGCTCGTCCAATTTTCATTCCCCGAACTCAACTACATTGCGCCAGGCGGATTTCTCGCTCTCCTCGCCGACGGAGGATCCGGCACCGGTCATCTTCCCTTCAGTCTGCACGCCATGGGCGAAACTCTCCGGCTCTACCAAGCCACCGGCACCGTGATCATCGACGAAGTGAGTTGGGGCGTGGAAGAAGAAGGAGTATCCAGCGGCCGCCTCACGGACGGAGGTCCCGATCTCGGCCCCTTGCAGTTCCAATCGCCGGGAGGATCCAATCTCATCAACCCCAATGCCGATCGCGACGGGGACGAGATGCCAGACTCCTGGGAAACCGCGCACGGGCTCGATCCCGACTCGGCGGCCGACGCGAATCTTGATCTCGACGGCGATCGCCGAACGAACCTCTACGAATACCGAAGCAACACCGATCCCACCGACTCCACAAGTTTCCTCCAGTTCTCCACCTTCTCGCACGACGGAACGGAGTTCGCGCTGAAATTCACCGCCCAGCCCGGTATCCGCTACAGGATCGAGCAGAGTGACAACGGAATTGACTGGAGCGCCCTCAGCGTCATCCCGGCCGGGCCCACCATGCGCGTTGAGAGCCTCAGCGACCGCGACGGCGGCGCCAGCGAATTCTATCGCCTCGTCGCCGAACGGATGCCCTAGCACCTACTAAAGACGGTCAGCAAGAGGCGCAGAATGGAGTCAAGGAGGTCCGCACGCGCCTTGGACCCTTACAGGTGGCGCGGGTTTTTGCCGCTTCGCGGGCCGTGGCAAACTTCTGTAACTCGCAGGCTAATGTCTCGGGATCATCGATATACGGAAGGTCCTTCATCTGTCAGAGGAGATTAGGACAAGTCAGCCCTACCAGATTGCCGGAGGCAGGAGTGGGAGAGGACTGCGCATGCTCCCACACCCCCGCATCAGGGTGCAGGAACCAGGGTGCGGGGCTACTGCACACTGAACCGGAAGAAGGCGGCGTTGCGGGGTATTTCAACAGGCTCTTAAAGCACCAGCGCGCAGTTTGGCAGGTCTCGTTTCAATTTCTCGATGGTTTCCGGCGTTACCTGGGTGCGGCCGAGGAACAGCTCCCAAAGCGACTTCATCTCCCGGAGGTGCTGGTAGGCCGCGTCCGTAAGAGCCGAGTTCCAAAAGGTCAAAAGCCTCAAATTGCTCAAATGCTCGACGTGCGTCAGGCCGGGGCCCGCGATGTGCGGCGTGCCGATTGCAAGCCACTGGAGGTTCTTCAACTCGCGCAAGTGGCGCAGCCCGGCGTCGGAGAGGCGCGTGCCCGAAAGGTTCAGGTATTCCAGTTCGCTCAGTCCGGCGATGTGCCGAAGATCATCGTCGCCTAGAGGGCAGCCGTCGCAGGCCAGAACCTTCAGGTGGCGAAGCGCCCCGACGGTGCGCAAAACATCGCCGTCAACTTTCTGATTTCGTCCGAGATCGACGGTGGTGATGTGGCCGGCCCGATCCACGAGCGCGCACCCGCCCAGCGCAGTGATCGCCGTCGCCGCGGCCTTTTCCTCGGGACACAGCGGAGGAATCCGCACGGGCTGGTCTCCGAGGATTCCGGTGAGCTTGCCCTCGATGGCCTCGGCCCACGCCTGGTAGCCCTTGGCCGAGAGGTGCAGGAAGTCGCGGCCCATCAGTTCCGCTTTCGCCGTGCCGTCTGGGTTCAGGAAGCTCTCGGCGAGATCGCACATCTCGAAATCGCGTTCGGCGGCCAGCTTGGCCAAGGCCAGGTTGATTGCGACCGTTTCCTGACGCCCGTGGCCATCGGCCTTACGCCCCCGGCATAAGACGCCGTGCATGAGAATCCGCGCGGTTGGGAGCTTTTGGTGGAGTCGTTCAACAATCGCGAGGATTCCTTCCACGATTTGTTGCACCGAATGGCCGGCGGAAATGTTGTTCGTGCCGATCATGATCACCGCGACCTTTGGTGAGAGTCTGGCAAGACTGGAGTGGTCGAGTCTCCAAAGCACGTGCTGTGTCTGGTCGCCTCCGAAGGCCAAGTTGACGACTTGCCGGCGCCCGTAGAAGGCCTCCCACACGGCCCGGCCGTGGTAGTGCTCCCAAGCTTCGGTAATGGAATCGCCAATGAAGATGGCGTCGACCTCTCCCTTTCGCAGGCGGCGCTCGATACGTTCTTGCCGCTGCACCCACCATTTCTCGCCACTGCGCGGCATGGCCCGGATCGCAACGTGCGACGGCTCGGCTTTCGCGGTCTCTTGTTCGAGCGCGCCAAGCGCCACAAGCCCTATCAAGAGGATCTTCGCATGGTTCCCGCGCATCGATAGTTACCTCTGTGGGTTGTAGTGACGGGCAGAACGCTCTTTAGATCTCCCAGCCCTTTCGGGACCAGGCAACGAAGATGATGACGGACTATCTGCAGAAATTCTGGTGTCCATCCATCCACAGTAAAAACATTATGAATGATTAGTGAAATTGTTTCTAAAATTAAATACGAAAGGAGCTTTCCGGCCATTGCTAGATGCTTTTCCAGCTCTGATTTCCTGGAGCTTCACGGGCCGGGGTAGGTGGAGGTGCAACGGACAGATTGCGCTGACAATGTCTAAGGCATGACCTTGAAGATCCCACGCATGAGTTGCGCATGACCGGGGAAGGTGCAGACGAACTCGTAGTCTCCGCTAGCTGATGGCACATTGAATTCGAGGAGTTGGTGCTCGTGGTGGTTCAGCAACTTCGAGGCGATGATGATCTTCTCGCTCGCGGGGACGAAACCGAGCTCGAATCCTTTGGCACCGAGAGCAAGGGCAGCGGTGGCGATCTCAGTGGCAGTCCCGGGTTTGCAGATGATCAGGTTGTGCGGCATGAAGTCGGGGTTCTCGAACCAGATCTTGATCCTGGTGCCGGCTTTGACGGAAATCACTTTCTGGTCGTAGCGCATTTGCTCCGTCACTGTTCTCAGGACGATCGCGTCGGCTGGCGCTTGGACGGCAGGTGGGGTGTCGGACTGCTTTTCTTCGGATGCGATCACAGGCTGGGAGGCATTGTGCTCCCACATTTGCTTTACTCGCCCGGCGGAAATCCGGGCATGCGGCTCAGGTGAATTCAGGAGTTGGTCGAGCAGGGACTCGTTCTTCACGTTGAACTGCTGGTGGAGCCAGAGGCCTTCGAGGAGGTGGTGTGCATCACCCTTCGCTTTGGGATCAAATTGTTCAAGCCACTTGCCGAGTGCGCTCATCACCGCACCGGTCGGATGTTCGGAGAGTTCGACTCGAGCGCGTTGTCGGATGCCGTTGGTCGGACTCTCAAGATGGGCCAACAACACCTCGATCGATTGCCCATCGATGAGGGTGCCAGTTGCGAGCGGTTTCTCGTTGGATACGACGCGGATGATGCGACCGTGCAGATGATCGCGACCGGGGTCGCGGATGTTGTGCTGCATGTGTCCGATGATGGCATTGGCCCAATCGGATACATAAAGCGCTCCGTCGTCGCCGACTTCGAAGTCGGTTGGTCGGAAATTTGGATCGTGAGGGGACTTGCCCGGATCGATGGGCTCGTAAATGTTGCTCTTGTTGTTCCCGGGGTTTCCTGTCACGAGGAGGTCTTCGGTCTCGGTGCCTTTGACGTCACCGGTGTTGGTGTCGTAATCGAGCGTGTACCGTTTGATTCCCCGGAAACCGATCGTGTTGCAGATCAGAAAGTTGTTTTGAAATCGCTCGGGAAACTGTGCGCTGGAGAAGACTCCGCTGGAGGCGATTGGTCGCACCGTCGGTCTGAACAACTCGCGTGAAATGAACCGGCCATCGCCCTGCGGCTTGATCTGGAACGGTAGCCCGCTGGTGGCGGCGGTGGAGTAGTGATATCCCCAATAGTCGAATCCGATGCCATGCAGGTTTCCCCCGCCGATCCCCGTATGAAAGGAGAACTCGTGAGTGCGCGGGTTGAAACGAAACATGCCCTTGATGTCGGACAGCTGATTCGAGGTCCAGGGAGTCTCCACATTGGAAATGTGGAAACCGCCGCGTTGATAGTAGATGAAACCGTCCGGGCCATAGACGAAGTTGTTGGCCGCGTGGTGGGTGTCCGCGGAGTCAATCGCCGACACGATGCGGACTCGGAGATCGGCGACATCATCGCCGTCGGTGTCCTTGAGGAAGAGGATATCCGGTGCGCTGGCCACGATCACACCGCCGTTCCAGAACTCGAATCCGGTCGGGTTATGGACATGGGCGAAGGTGATGGCACGGTCGGCCACGCCGTCGCGGTTCTCGTCCGGAAGAATGACGAGTTGATCGTTCATTTCCTTGAGAGGATCCCACTTTGGATAGGTTGGCCAGGTGGCGGCCCATAGGCGTCCCTTGGGATCCACCCCGAGCTGTACGGGATTGACGAGCTGACTTGGAAACATCTCCTCGGATGCAAAGACATTGCCCTCGAGTCCCTTGGCGAATCTCATGGTCGCGAGTGATTCCTCGGGCGAGAGGTAGTCCGTGGTGCCGATCCTGTTTTTCTGTTTCGCGCTCGGGTCGATCAGGTTGGTCAGGTTGGTTTTGACCGGAATGGGAGCGGGAACATTGGAGTCGTCAGGGTTGATCTCATTGCCCGCGACCGCTGCCCAGATCACCTTGTCGCGATTGGCCGTCATGACATCCAGTTGCCGGAGCTCCTGTTCGAGCACGACGCGGTTGGTCTGGCCGTCGGTGAAGGTGAGTTTCGAGCGACTGCCCCAGATGTTGTTGCCATCGGTGGCGCGATAGCGGTTGAACCAATGCCAGTTCTTGTCGAGCACCGCGTCCCGGATTTGTTTGAGTTCGGATCGATGGCGTCTCGGTTCGGCGCCTCTGAGCGCGCCGACGATCACGCGGGCGATGGCATGGCACCCCTCCGAATTGGGGTGAACTCCGTTGATGGTGAGGGGCGTCTTAGTGTTGCGATAGAGCTTGAGAGTGGGGCTGTAGAGATCGACGAACCCGATTCCTCCTGCGATGGCGGCAGCCTTGGTGGCCTCGGTATATGCTCCGAGGCGAGCGTTGTTGGCCTTGCCGTCAGGGAGATTCCGGTCGTGGAGATTTTCGTGGGCGATCGGGGAGAAGAGAATAATGCGTGGCGCGGAGTTGGTATTGTATTTCCTGGTGCGGGTCTCATTGATCCACTTGATCAGAGTTTTCTCGAAGTCGGCAGGGGTGGCATCAAACGACTCGTTGTAGCCGAACATGGCAAAGATGACATCGGCCTTGCAATGGGTCAGGTAGGCATCGGGTGACATGAAACCCGCGCTTCTGGGACGCTTGTCGATACGGTCCCCCGCGAAGCCATTGTTGCGGATCGTGAGTTGCAGATCCGGGAATTCCGCCTGAAGGTAAGCTTCGAGCCAACCGTGATGCTGCATGCGATCGGCCACCCCCGAGCCGATGATGACGATGTGATCGTCCTTCTTGAGTTCGCTCTGGGCGGAGGAGAGTTGAAGAAGAGCGAGCAGTGAGAATGCACCGATGGCGATGGAGGCAAGTCGTGAGAGTCGAGATGTCATTGCAGAAGAAGCTTTGGTGGAGAGTCGTCGTGGAGGGCGAGGAGCTGATCGGGACACCCTTTTTGGGCCACTTTTGAACTTCCACACATGAAGGGCCGCCGCACTTTCTACGAGAGCTTCAATTACCCGGCGCAGGCCAGCGCAGGTGCTTGTGCAGGAACTCGAAGGACCCCTCGCACAGGAACCCGTGCGGCCCGCTGCCGTTAAACTCGATCTCCGTCCGGTCTCCGATCCCCAATTGGGTGTAGAGCCAGCGCACCTTGGCATATTCCGAAGCGACCTGCCAATCCTCAGCCGCCGTGTCGTACATACCACGTTCGACCATAAAGGGCCTGGGAACCATCAAGTAGGCCAACTCGGCGTGGCTGAAAGTGTTACCCATGTTGAACATGGGGAATTCCCATTGTGTCCTCGTCATATACCCTCCGTCCCACCTAGTTGAAGCGATCATCTCAACCCAGGAATTGAAATTGGCGGAACAAATGGACAGGCAATACCGCTCCAGCAGCGGGGGAATGTACATAGCGGTTGTGCCTCCAAAACTGCAACCGTATAACCCGATACGGCTGCTGTCTACGTAGGCCAAGGTCTCCAGCCATCTCAAAATGGCATCGTGTTGCCCCAGCATCAGCGACCACATGGTCAGCTTGACGCTCCGAGCCTTCTTGTCCAGATCACGAAAGTCATCTCCGCCGCGATACAGATTCTGAGGCGAGAAAACTACAAAGCCTCGATCAGCCAATCGCGCCGCCACTCCCCCCCCGACTCGGCTTCGGTCCAGGGCGTTGCTAGGCGTGCTACCGCCGCCCCCCTGCTGCACCACCACCGGACGCCGCTCGCCCGGCTTGATATCCTTGGGTAAAAGAAGCAGGCCCTGGGCAATAACATCCGGCCAGACGTCTAGCACCACCTCATAGGCAGTCCACTTGGGATCTTCGTGATACTTGCGCGAACGGGCATTGAGAGGCAGGCACTCTTGATCGATTTTCCCAAAAATCTCCTCCCAGACATAGTTTCGGTACCACCTCGACGCTTCAACAAATCCGTCTCGCAGCGTATCTCGTTGATGGAGACCGCCCAGACTGGCCATGCTACTCAACCTGATGGCCTGAGGTATGTGCTTGCGAAGGTAAAACTTATTACGCTGTGCCAACGATACGCCAATGAGTCCCTGCACGTGCTCTTCCATATCCCAGACCTGCTGTTGTTGTCGCTCGCGTACATCCAGATGCCGTCGCCGGTCCTGGCCAAGCTCGCCCGACAGTTTCATCGCACGCGGCCTACCGAGCATCCCCGCCAACGCTTGACAGCCGGACCGCGACCCAAAAGCCACCGGCTCCTTCCCCGCACCACGGATCAACGCCCGCCGCTGCAGGGGCTCAGGTGCAAACCCCTCCAACCGGGCCCATTCCGCTTTGACAACCTCCAGCGATGGCGTCGAAACGGTCCCCTTCTGCTCCGCGCCGTCACTCACCTTAGGCTTCGGCACATCCTCCACCTGCGGCGCCGCGCTGTATTCCACCACCAGCCCCCGTGGTCCAATCAGCGACCCAATCTCCGCGTCTCCAAATTCCCGCAGCAGCCCCCAGACCGTACGATACCACGGCTCCCACCCCAAGCGCTGGCGCGAATCGAAATAGCCGCTCACCAGCGTGGCATCGATACGGGTATCCACCGCCGCCGCATAAAAGGCAATCAATCCACCCTCGCCATACCCCGCCGTGGCAACCTTGGCGTCCGTCCCGCAATAGGCCTTGAACCAGTCCACCGCCGCCAGGACCTTCTGCACTTCATACCCGATGACATGGCGGCCCATGTGAAAGGCCTGCCGGTAAATCCACTCACGCTGAGGCTGGACATGAGCCAAAATGGAACGGCTGAGCAGAACCGGCACCACCACGATAAAACCGTTCTCCGCCAGCCGGCGGGCAAACTGAGACTCGGGCGCAACGCCTTGGGCCAGACCCGCCAATTGCTCCGGCGTCTGGTCCGCGTCCGGCAAAGCCACCACGCAACCTGCCGGGGCACTCTTCGGCTCCAGCAGCAACCCCTCGCCGTACACCACCGGGTTGTTATAGTGGATAGCTTCACTGTTACGCACCCAGTGGTTCATTCGGATAGATGGCTCCGCGTGCGCCAATACCGGCCAGCGGACTTGGTACACCACGTACGTCGATGTCTCCGCAACCACTGCGGGATTCGCGTCATCGCCAAAACGCTCCATCTTCACCGGCAGTCGTTTATCCTCCACCCCTATGAGTCTCTTAAACCGTTCCCGATTGGGCTGCACCGAGCGGCTATAGGCCTCCGCCGACGATATATCACGCGACCAGTATTGCTTGCGCGTCTCCAGCGATTCCGCAATCTTCCGTTCAATGAACCGATGGCAACCCTCCCGCTGACGAACATCCAAAGGCCCGGACCACGTCAGCGAACCGGTGCCCGCCAGTTGCTCCGGTGTTTCGTTTGTGCCTGCATCCCCTTGGGCGACCACCGCGCCCAACGACGCTGCAAAGATGAGTGATGCAATGGTGATCCGTTTCATGCCTAACCGTTTGAAATTTTGAGTGGCGGTGCGATCAAAGCAAGGCAAACTCACGGGGCAACTGGAGACCATTAGACATTCTTATCTTCTGACACCCGACCCGCAAAGAAATGCACCTTTACCTGTGGTTGCCCTCGCCCGACCGCTCGTGTTTGCTGACCTGGCCCGCGCGATTGGTTCCCCTCCCCAAATTCCTGATGAAATCCGCGAATCTCGCCTCCCGACCCTGCGCAATAATCACTGTTCTCTGCGCCCTTTGCGGTCCCGTGCAGGCCACTCACCTCTTCATTTCCGAGTTTCTCGCCTCCGGGAACGAGACTTATCCCGACGAGGACGGCGACACCTCGGACTGGATCGAGATCCGCAATCCCACCGCCGGTCATCTTCTTTGGATTCCCGGCGCTCCCGAGCCTCCTCGAGACTTTGCGACCTTGATGGGAGACCCTGGATTCGGCAGACTGCTGAAGTGAACGAAGAAACCCGACGCGTTGCGCTCAAGAAACTTGGTGGTCTCGGCGTGGGGGCACTGGGTGCCGGGCTCGGACCGGCCAGCGCCGCCGATGCCCCGAAACAGTCCACCCTGGTCCGGGAGGAGAACGCCAAACCGGGCACCCGGGACTGGATGCTCAAGGGGCCAGGCATCGACCCGAAGACGAACTATCGCTGCCCCTGGATCGAGGGCTATTGCTCGAAGACGAGCGTGCGGGCTGGGGAGAAGATCTCGTTCCATGTGAAGACGGATCCGGCCCAACGCTTCACCATCGATCTCTACCGGCTCGGATACTATGGTGGCAAGGGCGGGAGATTTCTCCGACGGCTGGGTCCACTCGCGGGCGTGGTACACGACGACCCGCCGATCGGGAAGAAACGCGAGCGCAGTTGCGCGTGGCCGGCCTGTGCAGAACTGACCATTCCTGACGACTGGCTCAGCGGGGTTTATCTCGGCAAGCTGACCGAGGAGGGCGAGGGGGTGCAGAGTTACGTCATCTTCATCGTGCGCGACGATCGGCGTGCCGATTTCCTGTTCCAATGCAGCGATACGACCTGGCAGGCTTATAACCGCTGGCCTTCGCAGTTCTCGCTCTATGACAATGGCGTGCACCAGTGGTACTGGGGGGGCGGAGTGCGCGTCGGCTTCCGGCGCCCGTATGGCAAGTACTGCCAGATCCTCGACGCCCCGCTCTCGACCGGATCCGGGGAGTTTCTGCTTTGGGAATTCCCGCTGGCCTACTGGATGGAGTCGCGTGGCTATGACGTGACCTACATCTCGAACCTCGACACGCACCGCGATCCGAAGGGATTGCTGCGCGCAAAGGGGTTTCTCAGCGTCGGCCACGATGAATACTGGACCATCGAGATGTTTCAGAACGTGCGAACTGCGATCGCCGCGGGGGTCAATGTCGCGTTTCTCTCCGGCAATGCCGTCTGCGGGCGCATCGTCTTCAATGAAAAGCTGAACGCGTTCGAGCGCGTGGGCGTCTTCGGTCCGCCGGGTGGCACGCACGAGTTCAAGGCGATGAAGTCTCTCAAGCACGAGCGGCCCTACGCGAACGAACTGATCGGCGCCCACAGCACCGGTCCCGTCATGGGCGGTGCGGACTGGATTTGTAAGAAACCAGAGCACTGGATCTATGCCGGCACAGGGATGAAAGCGGGTGATCGCATTCCCGGTCTCATTGGCTGGGAATGGCATGGCGACCCGGCGGACATTCCCGGCCTGGAGATCGTCGCCAGTGGTGCAACCGAAAAAGGGGGGGGTAAACCCAACGGTGGCACCTACACCGCGACCGTCTATCCCGGCCCGAAAGACAACTTTGTCTTCAACGCCGCCACCTGCTGGTGGGCCGACGGACTGAGCGAACCGCCTGGGTATGTCCGCCCGAAAGTCCACACCGAACCGCGAGGACCGGATCGGCGCGTGCAACAGATCACGGCCAATGTGCTCGAGCGGATGCGACGAGGTGGATGAGAATCGCGCTAAGAGCTGGTATCCCGGCAGGGACGTTGTCCTCGCGCGCCGCGATGACCCATCCCGCCGCCGCGGAGATGGCGCTTCCAAACCACACTATCATGCCGGCCAG
>Ga0310342_100001806_pt1 | contig 13502 bp, 17 predicted proteins | sample S15DNA20500_MG_FD_206155 | JGI IMG/M metagenome (GOLD analysis project Ga0310342, IMG submission 206155) | Marine microbial communities from station ALOHA, North Pacific Subtropical Gyre - S1503-DNA-20-500_MG | ecosystem: Environmental > Aquatic > Marine > Oceanic | place: Pacific Ocean: North... | reverse complement strand
TGAGATCTTCTTTGATGAATGGGAGCACTGCATTATTTCTTGCTTACCGCTACCGACAGTTCCGTGGTTATCCGTTCGATCAGGGTGGCAACAAGTTTTTCCTGCAGGTCGTGAACGAACTCTTCCAGATCAAGCTGTTCCATCACTTGATCAACCACCTGCGAGATGATCTGTTCGGTATTGATGCTTTTGAGTATGCGGTCAGTCCAGCTCATTTCAGTATATTGAGGATGAAGGTGAGTATGATGGAAACCACGGCGGTGGAGATAGCCACCATGAACTGCCATGACTTTGCCGATTGGCTCTGCATTTGTTTCAGTTCGGATTCGAGGGTGGATAACCGTTTTTCAAGCGGTAGCTGCCCGTTGCCGACGACCACTTTTTTTATAAGTGACACTTCGGTTTGCAGAACGGCTATCTCCCTTTTAACTTCGGTTTGAAGAGTAGCTATCTCCGATTTTATCTCGTCTAGTATCTCGAACAATCTGTCTCTATCTTCGTCGATGTAATTGCGGTTCATCTTTTTCGCCATCGTTAGGAATCTCGGTTTTACTAATCTTGTGCACTTTCAAGTAAATCACTTTCCCTCTCATCGTTAGCATACCAGTGATCTATTAATTTGGAGAGGCTAACTGACAAAACACCCACCAGCACCAACAAAATTTCCTTCCATCCTGATGTGATGTCCAGCTGAAAGGCTTGAAACACCATCATTAAAGCAATGATAACAAATAAAATTGATACTAGAAAAACGCTGAGATAAAATTTCCTGCCTTCTCTTCGCTCAATCAGTTTCACCAGCTGCAAATTGATTTCATGTCTGCGTCCGTTCGGCTGAGAAGATAGGGCCGTATCGGTGGAATTCGCGTCTGATTCCATTTCACTGTTTCGGGTTACTGGCTATGTGTTTAACAATTTCTTCGGTGGTAGTAATGTTATATGTGAGAGCACCTTCATGTTCCCAGACAGCTTTATAGTGTCCCGCTTTGATCTTTTTCCACGCTTCCGAAGCGGATTCCGCGTCCAGTTCCACTATATGTTCCGTGGATTTGGCGTACGTAATGCGAAACGTTTTCGGTCTGCCGCCCTCCTTCATTTCATTTACCTTGTACCATCCTGATGAACATGACACCGCCGGCGACGCAAACTGCTAATATCACAAAGATTGTCAGAGCTTCCATCAGCGTGGTTCACCTCCAGAACTGCCACCATGATCCGTTGGTACCCATACTCAGAACTTTCTGGGGAACCAGATCAGGGTTTTCCTCTGCGCGTTCCTGAGCTTTACGCAGTTCAGTTTCGGTGAACAGGCAATGCAGCAGTTCGGCATTGCCTTCATCATCAGTGATTATCAAGGGAGCGTACTGGTAAAAATGAAGTTCGCCCCATGTCCGGTTGGCGTTGGGTATGGTTTGCAGATTCATTTTTTGTCGGTTCCTTTTTTCTTGCTACGTTGTTGTTTGCCGATTTCCCGCGTTATGCGGGACGCCATGGAAACTGCTCGGCTCTTTTTAAGTTTAGGGGTGGTGAACTCTCCGCCCCGCCGTTTATACCTTTCGGTAACGATCTCCATCTTGGTGGCTGAAATATGTCCCACTTCGGTATTGGCTATCCGCTGATCACGTACTTCGCGTACGATCCGTCTCCAGAGAGCGGCATCGTTTACCTGTTTATTGAACTTGGCCATGATATCACCTTTTCATCCCAGTATGTTTTCAGTAAGTTGAGCTTTAGTTTCCTCATCTTCATCGATGGTGGACATTATCACGGTAGTCAACCGGCTGGCAATCGTTTCTAAGCGAGAGTTTTGCTTGATTATGGTATCGAACACTCGTTCAAGGAACTCAACGCGTTCTAGGGCGTTCTCGACCCCTTCTCGGCCTTTACGGCGTATTATGACCGTCAGCATACCGATAATGGCCAAACTCAGCAGCAGATTAATAATTGACAGCGTTATTATCATTCGGCATTCTTTCCGATATCCGTTGCTGCAGTTGTCGGGTATAAGGAGCTACGGTTTTCGCACCTTTGCGTACAGCTTGCTGAAACAGTTCTCCGGTTGTCGGTGTTTCTTCCAGCGTTTCCGGTCGAGCTTCAGCGATTCTTGCTCCGCCACGGCTGGCGCTTCTTAAAGCTAGGCTTTTAACGAACTTGTCTGCCAGATGTTTCGGCAACCCGAAAACGGTGGTCAGCATCAGGGACACTATTTTAGGTGAACTCAGGGACAATAATGCGGCGAAAGTTCCCAGCCAGCCGGGGGTCGCTATTCGGCTGATGATACCTGCACCTATCATACTCATGGGCAACAGCAATTGACGTTTGGGTTCCCAGCCGCTTAACAGGTAACCGGAAACTAGCTCTTCCAGATCCGGAGCTTTCTGACCGGTAGCTTCAGAGTAAAGCGACATCAGGTCAGTAGCTTTACCCTTTTTGTATTGGGTACCTTTATAAAGTGACGTAACAGCGTTCATAGCCGTTTCGATATTGGCTTTCGTCCCCACCTTTAGAGCTTGTTGGATTTCGTCTATCACGCCGCTGTAATCGGCATATTGGGCTGTCATATCACGATAGATATGGGTTGGGACTTTATTGCCTTTTTTATTGCGTACGCTAAAGACCACTTCGCTTTCCAGAAGTTTACGAACATTATCTCGAAGAGTGTTGGCCAGTAACCGGCCGCCATCAGTGGCAGCTGTTTGAACGTAATTGTCCATACGTCGTTTCAACGTGTCCAGTCCTTTTACCGTGAAATCCTGTTGCCGTGTTCCCCAATCGTTCCACAACTTATCCACTGCATTTTCGATCATGTTGAGGTCAACTTCATGCGGCAGCGTGGATCTCGACGTATCAGCCTTCACATGCAAATAGGTAGGGGAATCGGGATCTAGGTTTCTCACGACATTAATACCGAATTCGTCTTTCAAGTGCGTTTTGAGGTTATTCAGCATTCGTCCGTATCCGCTGCTGAGTGCTGCTTCTACGCGGCTGGCTTCTGCCGGGTTGGCGTTGGTTATTTCATCCAGCTTGGATCTGTATTCGTCTCCACGGTGTTTCTTGACCGTCTCCATCATTTCCTGTACTGTCCCCAGTATTTCTTCCGGCCCTTTCGTAGGTGCTTTAAATACCCCTCCTCTGGCCGCACGGAAATCACGGCCCTTCTTGAATATCAGGTCAAGTCCCGGTGCCGATGGTGTACGGGCAGCGACGCGTAAAGCTTCGCTGGGTACGTTGGTAGCGGTCTTGAGTCCCCAGAACCCGGCAGTACCCAAAGCTTTTCGCGGTAACCAAGTTGCCGCTTTTGCACCTTCCATCGCCCATGTTAACGGTTCAACAGCCCGCGATATCGTATTGGCCACGTTCCTTGTTTGGGCTGCCACGCTGGCCACTTTTCCTGCCTTGGCGGCGGTAGCTCCGACTTTTGTTATCCCGGCTGCTGCTCCCAACCCGGAAAAGGCGGTAGCCAGATCTCCTGCAACAGCGGCTGGATTTTCGGCTAGGTACCGTTTGAGATTTTCGATATTGCCGTAAGTATCGCGGTAATGCTGCACCAGTGCCATGGTGAGAGGGGATTTCTGCTGTTTTTCTTCCGCTGTCAAACCGATCAGTCCCGTACCGGCCTTGTTATTGACCAGTTCCTTGGCAAAGGCACCGAGGGCCGGCAATGTTTTGGGCAGATCCCACGTAATGGCTTTCACTTCGCGCCCCAAACTGGGGAGAAGATTGAATGCCACCCCATGGATAACTTCATCGATACTCAGGTCACCTTCCGGTGCTTGATACCATCGGTTTCTGAAGATCCCTTGCTCGTGTGGTTCAAGCATCTGCGGTTCTTCCACACTGACAGATTCCTGCATGGATTCTTGTATGGGTTGCTGTACTGGTTGCTGGATACCGCTGCGTTGACCAACCATGATGTCTAGGATAGCTTCGTCACCGGTGTTCTTGTTACGCAGATCAGTTATCCGTGGAAGCATCTGTTCGTCCCGTGTCATGATTTCCACCAGCGTGGCTGGCGGTGTACCGAGATCGCGGTATTTGCGGATGACGTCTAGGTTACCTTCCGGCATTTTGGCTCCTTATCGATTGTTCGAGTTTACCGGCAGCTTCCGGCCGACCAAGGAATTTCAGGATACTCGCATCGATTGATTTGGGTGGTAACGGAATGACAGGTTTCTCTTCTTCACGCGGTCTAGGTAACGTACCTCCTCCGATATCCCTGCCTTCAGTCAAAGCTGATGGGGAATTCTTAAGTGACTGGTAAATGCCCAGCACGCGATCAGTATAGGTTTTTACGCTGGCAGGAAGTTTCAGTTTCCCTGCTCGTGCACGTTTGGCTCGTGACGGCCCCCAGTTGTAAGCGGCTAAAGCCCATTTAACGTCGTTATCGAATTCGTCCAGCAAGTAATTGAGGTATCCCATACCGATCAGCAAGTTGGTTTGCGGGTTCTGTAAATCTACTGTCTTGGGATTGACCAGCGGTGAAATGAACCCTCTGGCTTGCAACCGTTTAAGTTCAGCGCCGTTCTTGCCGAAATACCGTACCAGCGGCTGCATCAGTCCGATTGACCCGTCTTTCGACTTGACAGCAGCCGGGTTCTTGGCTGTACCGCTTTCATTATAAATCACGGCTTTCACCAGTTCGGGATCGCTACCGATATACCCGCCCTTTAAACTGATCTCTTGGATCATGGCATCAAAAGGCCGGATCTTGTTCATGGTACGGATTTGCGGTTTTATTGGCCGGATACCTTCAAGGTTCCATTCCGGTACCGTGCTTTGCGTTGATTCCGCTACGGTACTTAACAAATTGGAAGGAATACGTTTACCGCGTAAAGTGTAATCTGCCAATACGCTTTGTGCACGATCAATAAGGGTTTGCCTGATTAACGGGTCACGCATTATGGGTTCCATCAACCCCATGGGCAATGCGGCTATTGATGGATTAGGCGACCGTTCCAAACCTTCCAGATAACTGTTGTTAAGGTTGTAGACCATCTCCGCCATTTCGGATTCAGTAATAGCGCCTTCAGCCAACTTGGATTCGATATCGTCCAGCCAGCGGACACCGTCACGGAGCTGTGCCGATTGTCGTTGAGAGAGTTCGTCTTCCCTTTCACTGACCGTAGTGCTCATCTCTTCGTATCCGCGTTGAATCATGTTGGAAATGTTTTGCCGTACCATAGCCAGAGCTTGTGGGTCACGAGGAAGTTTTTCGTAAACGGTAGGATACTGGGATTGCAGTGCCACTCCGCGTGTTCCTGACGGATCAGCAATCAATGTGGAAAGATCTGTCAGTTGACCGGTACTCATACCTCCTGTTTCAACTTCACGCTGAATCACTTCCATTACCGGAGCTACACTTTGCAGCTGCGTTGCGGTATCCACGGCATGATATTCGTCAAGGCCCATTTGAGGTTTTGTTTCCGCTGGTACTCTACCAGAGGTTGAAGCCATTACGGCAGCATCTGCACGGGTAGTGCCTTCAGGAAGTTCCCATGGCACCCTGAGTTTTTCCGCTGGTGTTGGTGCAGTAGCGGAAATGTCACGCTCCTCAGAGGGATCAGTCGGAGTTAAAACTCTTTCAAGCGTATCAAGGGAAACACGGCGTCTACGTCCATTAGCATCTGTGAAGACGGCTACAGGCATGACAGGAAGTCCTTCTGCTTCTTGGTACAACTGGATTGTGCCTAATGCTGACCCTTTAGGTATAATAAAATCTTCACCCTCCAGCGTCTTTACAGGCAAATCTATGTCTAGCTGGCCACCTCCCTTCTGCCAGCTCTGTATTGCTACCCACCGACTTAGATCTATCTGGCCCGGTGTTTCTGCTGGAACATCTGCTGGAATGTCTTTAACCGCTTCAACTGGAGCTGGGGGAGCACCGATTTCTTCTTCTGTCAGTGATTCACTAATCACGCGTTTGGGTACGTCACCCGGTATTGTCATCGTTCCCGCATCGGGTGTGGCTGGCCCAATAGCAGGAGCAAGAAACTCTTCTGCTATCTGTTCCGTTGTTTTGGATACCGTACCTGCAGGAGTGGTGGTCACCTGTTCTGTTGCTTCTGTAGCGGCTACCGTACCTTCGGGAGTGGTAGTTACCTGTTCTGTCTCAGCTTCCTTTAATGTTTCTTCTCTCGTAGGAGGTGCTGCCTTTTTCACCAAACCTTCGGTTTCCGCTCCCCCGTAATTTACTAAATAATCGGTAATATAATCCAGTTCCGCTGGACTGGAGTAAACGTCCATCTCTGTTAAATGCCGCCTGTGGTCTACAGCTGTTTTTCTAGCAGCTTTATCGGCTATTTGTTTGAATCCAAGGGCTATTTGATATAAAGAGTCCCGGTCTTCTGGACGTACTTTCATCCCACCTGATTTGATCCTATTCATCAGGTTGTCCCAAGCGCCGCTGCTGCCCTTGCCATCGCTACCTAGGAAATTGAAGTAGTCCAATTGCCTTAACTGGGATACGAGAGCCATAAACCGGTCAAATTCACCTTCCCGTACAACACTATTGGGATCAAGCATTTTATTGAAAAGCATTACCAATGATATGTCTACTGCAGCTAGGTTTCCTGTGGGGTTTGCAAGGTAGCTCTGGTAAACTTTATTAAAATTACCCCAAATGGGGTTTAGTTCTTTCCACGATTTAATCGTCTGCTTCTTCTCAAACGTTGCCTTATGGATATCCATCCGTCCCGTACGTTCTTCTTTCCGTTCCCGTGAGGCCAAGTTCTTTGCATCGAATGCTTCTACAGTATTATGAGCTAAAGGGTCTATCGGATTATCGGGGTCGTTAATATTATTCTGTCTGATGAGTAAGGTATTCTTCTGCCGTATCTTCGCTGCTTCATCTTCCTGCCCGCGACGCTGCGGCTGACGGACTGGCGGAGGGCTTCCTCCCACCACTTGACTCATGGCCGATGACAATTGAGGTGTTGGACGAGTAATGGATATAGGAGCTGTGCCTTCATCTCCGCTGGTAGTGAATGTCTGAAGAGAAGGGATTGCCGCTCTACCGCCTAGCTGCGATTGGATCTGCGGCATAGTTGGAGGTGCGGGACTTCCTCCTCCTCCTGTCAAGTGAGTGGCTAACCTTTGTCTTTGCTTTGTTTTTTGATTCAAATCCTTTATTTTCTGCTGGTTAAGTTTCAGTGCCGATTGGGATTGCAGCATATCGGCATACACCTTCATTTGTTCCATGGCGTGTTTCTGCGATTCGATATCCTGTTTCGCCCGCGCATCCTTCATCTTATAGAATGCGTTTCCCAGCATTAATGCCCATTCTTTTTGACTTGCCATAACTTAACCTTTTCCTACTGTCTTCCTACTGTTTCAAACCAATCGAACCATTCATCACCCATCAGGTTCTCTGGCTCAAGGGGGTTAGTCCCTGTTTCCGTGGCCCCTACGACTTCGCTCAGGTCTTGCGGACTGATGATACCTTCCAACGCATCCCATAATCCGGGGTCGGAAAACAATCGTGTTCCCAACTGGGCTAATCCTTGGTTGATCTTCTCTTCTTCTTGTCGTGCACGTTCACGCTGAAGGTACTCCATATCAGCTATTTTCCCTTCCATCTGCGCTCGTACACGTGCGATATTGGATTCGGCATCAACATCGTATTGGCGTTGCATACCGGCTGCCAGTCCAACACCCATGGGTGAATCACCCAACCCTCGTCTGGCCAGTCCCGTTTGCTGTCGTTGCAAAGCTGAAATAGCTGATCGGCGATAAGCTTCACGCGTAGGTTCTTCCACCGTTTGACGGAACTGTTCGCGTTTAGCTTTCTCCAGTTTGCGTAATTGGCCCATGGCTTCTTGTTGCGGACTGCCGCCCGCTTTAGAAAATAAGCTTGCCAACGCACCAACGCCAGCACCTATTCCGGCTCCCAGCGGAGCGCCTATGCCCAATGTGGGAATCCCGGCTAATGTAGCTCCCAGAGCTGCACCTTTACCGCCCCACGAAACTGCTTGACCGGTTTCACCACCGATGGTACCTCCCACCACGTCACTGACGGGTGCTGCATACATATAAGGATTAGCCATTACCGGTTACCTCCCGCCTAACGGGCCTCTGGGTTTGGATTTCCGTACCATTTCCTTGAACTGGTTGCGTGACGCTGTCTTACTGTAAATAGCTCGTTTCGGTGTCTGGTTAGCGTCCGATTCCAAGGTTAAATGACCTAACCCCACGTCCGTACCGTGCCGTTTGTAGTACCAATGCGGTCGCGGTAACCATCTGCGTCGTCGTAAGCCGCCCGCTCTATCCAATGTTGATATCGCCAGTTGGTTCAAATCAAGTGCCATGATGTTATCCCTCCTTTTATAAGTTACCAGTTTCTGGCTAATGGAACGTCCTTGACAGGGTTCCCTCGTTTGCCTTTAGCTCGATATTTCTTTTGCGAATATTTTCCCGTGTCATAAGAAGCGTCACTGGCTTCTGAATAGGCTATAGCTTCCGCTTGTCTGGGATTGGTGACTATGCGTCCGGTTTTTGAGCCGCTATGCAATCCGCCCCGTTCGTATTCGCGCATAACCTTTTGAAATTTGGCTGATCCTTTTGGCGCTTTGCGTGCCATCTTGAAGTTACCTCCCCATTGTCTGGTATTCCAGTTCCAGCCGTTCGATGTTGTCCATGGCCGTACCGACTACCTTTACTTGAAACATTCTACCACGCTTAAAGGTGCCAAGTCTATACCTATTTGTCTTGGCTGGCGTGAAGCTGGCACCTGAACCGGTGAAAGCTTGGCCGTCCACCGCTACATTAACCGATAATGCCGGGTTAACCGCACTGGTAGAATAAACGTAAACACCGTTCAACACGCTGTCAGACGGCATCTGGATTGAATTGGTGGTATATGATGCAGTGAAATCCGTGCCGTTATCCTGCGTACCCGTCAGGAACTCTTCCACGTACCAGTTACTGGTAGTGTCCCTGACAGCCATGTAAACGGCGTCATTATTAAGGTCATAGGTGCTTTCACCTACCGGAGCATAAGCCACGTCCTGTATACCGGTATCCGCTGTATCAGAAGAAGTCTTGATATCGTATACTTTCCAGTATTGACGCAACAGATCGTAAACGGCAATGATGTTCGACCGTGTTAACCCACTGGTGATGCTTTCAATAGGGAAAGCCATATGGTACTGGTTATTGAACGCCCATCCTACCACGGGCGCGTTACGGTCACTGTTCTGACCCGTACCCGTCACCGTACTGAAAACGTAATCGGGGATCTGGTTCAGTAACGGTTGTATGGCCAAGCTTACCGGTGTCATCTGACCGCTGACGCTAACCCATACTTGCCGATCATCAGCCAAGAAAAATGTCTTATCCTGTAACGTAGCTACCGATAACGGCGATATGCAGCCCGCTGTACGGTTAGTGAACGATAAATCGAGATCCACTGCCGTGGCTCCCGTAGACATTGTCTGACCGGTAACCGTTACCGATTGAATTCCTCCGCCACTGCTTTCGCCGGTGAATAGGCCGGTACCACGCAACATCACTAGCGAATGCTGCTTGAAAATCTGCAGTTCCTGTCCTGAAGCGGAAGGTTCCAGAGCTGTAATCACATCGCCATCGCCCTTGTTAACGAAAAACCGTTGCGGAACCACGGCATTGGAATCGGGGAACGTATCGTACATGGGAGCGCCAACGGAATCGATGGTACTGAAAACCATGGTGGAAGTGTTCTCCTGCGACCCCCATATCCGACCGGCATAACCGGTGATCTTATCCAAACTTGCGGGAGGGTTGCTACCGATCTGTTCATCCGGTTCAGCAATATGTATCGGTTGCTCCAACACGACACTCGGATCTTCCGATCCAGTATCAACATAGCTGGTGGTAGCGTTGGTTATGGTGGCAATAAGCTTTAAGTTCGCCGTTGCAGCTTCAGCGTAAGAGTCCTGCGGATCAGTACGGTAAATCCTTTTATGCGTTACCTGATCGTCCGTGTGTTCCGTCATGCCGGTGATAGTCACTTCTTGAGCAGCAGCAACATCCACTAACCCTATATGAAAGTGTGTTTCCTCCGGTGCAAATGAAGCGGCTGATACCGTACTTCCCCTGCTTTCAGCTCCAGTACCGTTCTGCGATCCGTTCAGCGTGGTTGACGGATCGGAATAGTAAGTGAATGCGTAAGCATACTTACCTGCCACAAGACGGCTTCCCGCCCCGGCAGCGGCCAATGTTACGTCCGGCATAGCGGACGGTGTAAATCCTGTCAGGCTGTTCTTTTCGCCCGTAGGTTCCATACCCCAGTAATAAGCTTGCGGTGCCGTACCCGTAGGCAGCTGACAAATCTCTACCCATAACGGTACGCTGCCGTTAGCCAGAAATAACCGGTTACCTGCTACTGACCAGTCGAACCGCTGACTGGTGTTGCCTCCCGGTATGGTGGGCGTGATTGATACGTTGGCAAACGCTGTACCGTTCCAATACAGTAACGGGTTAGTGTCACGCTGCACATGCAGGAACAGGTTATATATCGGTGATCCGCCATCAGCAAAAACGGTGGGTATAACACGCAAGATGGATTCGGATAACGCTGCTGCACCCGAAGGTTTGCGTATTCTGCCGGATCGGCGTATTAGCTGACCGTTTTCGTTTACTGATAAGTTGCGCATATCCGATGCAGCAACGTTACGGAACGCTGCCTCGAATCCGGGGCTGCCCTTGATACCAGCAGCGAAATTGCTTATCGTTAGTCTAGGCATTTTTAAACTCTTCCATCCTCTTGAAAACCGCTACTTTACCGAAACTCATCCTTTCAAACGGTATAGTACCGCTAATCTCCTGCAAATAGTCCCTGATACCCGGTATATCGGTATCGTGAACGGTGATGACACCGTCTTCCGTCATTAACGGGCTGTAATCCTCAAAGTCGCGTTTAACGCCGTCATAGGAATGGTCGCCGTCTATATGAAGATAGTTTATATGGAAATTAATATCTTTTACGGCATCAGCAGATTTCTTGAGTATCTTATGTACGTCTTTGTAATGACGCATGAACTTATGGTCGCCGTTACCCGCCCATGCAGGTGCACCGTACCCCGCATCTGTCACGGCATCTATCAGGTACGTTCTAGCTCCCTTGATATTGTTTTCTTTCTGCGATTGACGCATGATACTGGGTACGAACCCTCCACCGCTGCCAATGCAAACGCAACGGTGACCGCCAGAAAACTCTGTCAGGAAATAGTAGAGCATACCGAACCCCAGACTTTCAGTAGTAACACCATGGGAATTGGCCCATTCAAACGAATGGTAGTAGTGTACGCGGTCGCGATTGACTATGGTCGCGTGTTCCATCATACCGGTTACCCTTCCACCCTGAACTGGAAATCTTCTTTAACCACTATCTTGCCTTTATCTGATAACAACGATCTCAATGGAGCTACCATGGCGTTCCTATCCTGATCGCATTTCCTGTCTTCCACACGTCGTACATAAACAAGATCGTAACATCCCCGGTTATCCTTCAACCACGACCGGAACCGGTCGGATTGATGGTACGGTAACCCGTCCTGCTCCAAACCCAGCTTGGTGTACCGGCAATCAAAGGCGTTTTCCGCTTCATCCATCCATTCTGTCCGCAACCATTCTATCACGTCCCATTCAAGGTAATCAAACAGTGATGGGTAATAAACAGCTGCATAGTCGAACCCCACCTGCAACACGCGTTGAGGATGCAATTCGCTGATAAGTTTTCTCAGGTAAACGATATCCGACCAGAAATAGTCCATCCAGATATAAGGTGCCCAGCTGAAAGCTGCACGGTGACCGTAAGAAGACAACCCTTTTTCCACTAGTGACGGAAACTCTTGACGTGCAAGATTGTAAAGGTGATGAAACGTTTCAGAATAATCTTCGTCCCATTCGATTGCCGGACTTTGATCCAGCTCCAGCAAATCGTACCGGATACGCGCATTACTTTTAAAAGCGTCTTCCACTGGCGTGTGTATACCCATTAACCCTACGTTGATACCGGAATTGAAACTGGTGGCAACACCATACATACCGGATTTCAGCATGGCCAGTACCGTAGCCATATCCTGACTGGTCGGTAACGTGTATCTCTGGTATCCCCATAGCTGGAATAGCTGGCGTATGGCTTCCGTATCGCGGTTGTCATACCTTATGTTACGGCTAAGAATACGGTAATACGTTTTCATGTCTTCGGCTATCATCTTGTACTTTTCCGACCAGCTTAACCATGCCCACAGATGTTCATGATGATGCGGTAAGTTAGCCATCGGTTCCTGCACATGCTGTTCATACGGTACATCGCCATTATAAGTTATCCATCCTACACGCGGATCAGGCTCAAATGTTAGCGACATTTCCAGCAGGTTGGTAATGTAATCCGATGTCGGCCAGAAATCGTCTTCAAAGAAAATTCCTATCCGGTAATTGTTGAAGATGTAGTCCCTAGCCAGTTTCTGGTTGAAGCCGTTCCCCAGATTGAGTTCCGGTCGATGAACCTTACCACCCGGAAAAGCAGTTTTAAACATCTCTTCCTGCATATCGGTCAGCTTTACCGTCTGTTCAAACGGTACGCCGTAAACCGGACAGATATCCATTGATGCCTGATCCAGAAACAGGTGAACGTCAATTCCGGCTAATTGCGGTTGAAGACGTTTAATTAATCCGGCCAGCAGCATGGGCCGGTTATAAGCTATAATGGCAACTGCTACCTGTGTTCGATCAAGTTCCATGCTTTTTTATTATTGCCTCGATACTGTAACCCCAGCGTCCCAAAGATTCCAGCTGATAATCCTTGTCACTTAATGCTGCCGCTAAAAAAGATTTCAGGTTGAGCGTGAACGGCAGCTCTTCCTTATCTTCCAAGATGAAATATTTGTGGTCACGATTAAAATGCGACGGCATTTCGGTTTTTCTCTCGTAATGAATGCGGTCAGGTACGGATATTATCATGTGACCGCCCGGTTTGAGTACACGCCACCAGTTCCTGATAGCCAGATAGTTGCAGTTGGAATGTTCCAAGAAATGGGAGGAATAAACCACGTCATAGGACTCGTCAAAAACTTCCAGTAGAAACGTAGCGTCATAGTCTTTATTGAATATCTTGTCGTACTTAAAAGCGGTATCGGTTATAGGGTCATTGCCGCTACCAACATCAATTATAGATTTCCCTTTTAAATACTTCTGAAAAAACCCTTCTTTCAACCTCTTGGTCAGGACACCGTCATTGTTATTACTTGTTTCTTTCCTCTCCCCTTCCGGAGGAATGATATATTCGCCAGTTGCCTGTATAAACGGCATCTTGTTAGTACACTCCTCGATATATCCCTCGCGTCAGACCTCTCACAATTCTCCATTGCTGTCCATAAATGGATGGCGCTTCCGTGTACCTCCAAGCGGAAGAAGGCGATTTCCTGATACGCCATGCCATGTTGAACATCAAGGCCAAGTGGCATGTCATCAGGTTCAATTCCTGTTTGAGTATACCAAGAAAATTAGCCATCAGATCAGTTCAA
>Ga0310342_100001805_pt1 | contig 13502 bp, 11 predicted proteins | sample S15DNA20500_MG_FD_206155 | JGI IMG/M metagenome (GOLD analysis project Ga0310342, IMG submission 206155) | Marine microbial communities from station ALOHA, North Pacific Subtropical Gyre - S1503-DNA-20-500_MG | ecosystem: Environmental > Aquatic > Marine > Oceanic | place: Pacific Ocean: North... | reverse complement strand
TCAGCCAATCTTCTTCACCATATGCCTGGCGTGCCCGCAGCGCCTGGAGGACTTTACCTACCAGTTGATCCACCGCCTCGATCTCGGCAACGTAGGGTTCGACACGGGGATGAAATCCGTGAACGTGGCCAGTTTCATCCACATTGCCAAAATAGACAAACATGGCGGTGGGATTCTCTTTGCGGAGCAGGCGCACTGCCTCGTCGGCCACCGCCTGATCGCCTTTGGCGTAAGATTCCTCCGGCTCGCGTACCTGCCGCGACACGTCGGCGTCAGTGACGATATTTTCTGTGATGGGGGCCCAGGTGGTCAGCGAGACCGTAAACGCGGAGGGCTGTGCGTCCTTGATGTGGCGAAAGAAGTGCGGATACTCTTCGTAGTTCGGGTTGTGGAATTCATTGCCGTTGACCCCATGTTTGTCGGCCCAGACGCCGGTTAAGATGCTCGACCAGCCCGGTCCGCTGATCGTATCGTTCTGCGTAACACGAGCGCCAAGGATTTGGGTGTCGTCGGCAAAGGCCCCCTCACGAATCAACTGGTCAAGGTGAGGGGTTTCGGCAGTCCGCAGCGCGTCGGGTCGGCAACCATCGATACCGATCAGGAGCACTTTCTTGCGAGCGGCCTGGTCGGCGGCAGTTTTGTCCGCGGCGACGCCAATTCCCGTCAGCAGCGTCCCCATCAGCAGCGCTCCCATCGATAGCGCGACAACCACGATCAGGAAAAACGGGTATCGGAGCATATGAAATGTGCACCTGATTTGCGGGACTGCAATAACCGATCCTACCAGAATTCGCGCACGGCGGATACAATCGGATATCACATTACCAATACAGTATAATGCCTGTCAGCAAAGACAACCTGGGCGATGTTGTTCTGAGGTACAATTCAATGCAGCAGCTACGGATCGGAATCGGAGGGATCTGGCACGAGTCGAACAGCTTTTGTGACCAGGGTGTGACGGCGGACGATTTTTCTGTCCACGGTCGCTTTGCCGTCGGCAGCGACGTCGTTGATAATTCACAGCGCCAGGATGAATTGGCCGGATTCGTTGAGGTGTTAAGTCGCGACAGCCGGATCGAAATCGTTCCGCTGCTGAGCGCAGAGACGTGGATCGCAGGTCATCTGACCGACGAGGCCGTGGCTTTTCTCGAGGGTGTTCTTCGCCGGGGCGTGAAAGCAGCGGGTCGCCTGGACGGGATTTGTTTTGCCCCGCATGGGGCCATGGCGGGCACGACGATTTCCGATGTCGATGGTCACTTCGTCAATGTCTTCCGCGAGGAACTCGGTCCGGACATTCCCATCGTCCTGGCCTTGGATTGCCATGGTGTGGTGACGCGGCAAATGGTCGAGCTGTCCACTGCCATTGTCGGGTCGCGAACACACCCGCATATCGACGTGGCAGAAACGGGCATGCGGGCGGCCGACATTCTGCTCGATACGCTGTCCGGAAAGAAGAGACCCGTCGTCGCGTGTCACAAGATACCGCTGCTGGTGCCCCCGCCCGATGACGGAACCAATTCGGGTGCTCTCAAGGAACTGTTCGACAAGTTTATTGCCTGGGATCGGATCGAAGGGGTAATTGCCTGTTCGCTCTGTCCCAGTTATGCATGGCAGGACGTGCCGGAACAGAGTTGGGCGGCGCTGGCTGTTACCGACAATGACGCGGCGCTGGCCGATCGGCTGGCCCGTGAACTTGCCCAGGCGTGCTGGGACGCACGCTTCCGACTGTTGCCCGAGCCGATGGTCTCGCCCCACGAAGCGGTTCGCCAGGCAGCAGCAGCCGCGGGATGTCCGGTGATTATCACCGATTCGGCCGATACCGTGGGTGGAGGAGCGCCGGGCGACAATACGGTGCTGCTGGAGGCCCTGCTCGAATTGCGCAACGAGGTGGATGGCTTGATCCTTATGCATCTGCCCGACCCCGAGGCGGTTACCGTGTTGAAGACCCACCAGGTCGGAGACGTAGTGAGCCTGAAGGTTGGCGGCAAACGCGACAGGCTCTATAGTGAATCTGTGTCGGTGACCGGGAAGATACTGTGTATCACCGAGGGACCGATTAACAATGACGGGGGTTTTATCGCCGAGCCCATGGCTGAAACGGGGGGGATCGTATGTCTGGGTGTGGACAATGTGCGCTTGGTGCTGACCGACCGGGAAATCATGGGCCCGCAGCCATCAGTTTTTCGTAAAGCGGGCATCGATCCGTTTGAAGCCAAGGTCGTTACGCTCAAGACGGGCATTGGCTTCAAAGTGACCTACGGGCATGTCGCCAAGACGGTTGTCCGAGCCGATTGTCCCGGTGTTGTTTCCTACAATCTCAATAACTACGAATTCAAACATGTGCCACGCCCCATGTTTCCCATCGACGACGGCGCCGATTGGCAACTTCCTGCACCCGATGTTGGTGACGATCCTGCGGGTGGTGCCCCTGCTGGTCGTTAGCTGCGCAGCCACCGGCGCGGTAGTAGCAGCCGAGCGTGACGGCAGCCAGACGGCAAACAACGCGGATGCGACAGCTGGCGAGCCGCATTCACATCGCTACCGCGTCAATCGTTGCATGCTCGTCGGGCCCTGGCACAATCGGCCGGAGGAATACGAAGGATACAACGGGTTCGTCGGCTGACATCCCATCCTGCTGCCCGACGGAACGATTTACATTGTCTTCCAGCATACCGGCGGGCACCTCGCCGTCGACGCCCACGGCTGGCTTTTCCACTCCGCCTTCGTCAAGGAGCATCCTGAGCTACTCAGCACCAACCGGATGAAGATGATCTCGAAGTCAGAGCTATCGTGGGCGGCTCCGGAAGAAATGCGGCGACGTGTGGCCACGTTCAAGGAGGTGTTGGCCTACGAGCCCGACGCCATCTGGCTCGACCACATCAAGGGCGGAGATGTCTCGGTGCCGAACTTCGATGGCTATTACGCTATGGGCTACGACAAATACATGGTCGAGGCGTTCCAGACCAAGACCGGACGAGATCCCTGGCAGATTCCGAACCAGGATCCCCAATGGCTGGCCTTGCGGGCCTCGTACATGACTGAGTACATGCGCCGCATCCGCCAGGCCCAGCAAGAATGGTCCGGCACCGTTACTCTACGCAATTGCTGAAGATACGACAAGTTTGCAGTAACCGACAAAATCATTGACCAAATTCGCTTGTCAAGCTAAAGTCCCAGAGCACAAAAAAGCCCCTTCACGTTGATAACGCAAAGAGGCCAAGTTAAATCACCGCTGTATGTATAGGAGAATTATTCTTCTACGTAAGGAGACCAATCGATCCAGATTTGTCCAGTGGCCTTATCGTAAAGCCAACCCTGATTGCCCGAGTAAACAACCGTACCCCTATTCGCGTCGGTCGCTGCACGAACTTCGTCGCTTTTGCTGAACGGGTTGACCGGTATCGATTGAACGTAGGGTCCATAGGCACCTGACTCGGAAATTTCACCGAACTCATCGGTCTTGCTCACCAGTTCAGCTAGAGTCGTATCATCCTGGGGGACCCTGCCGTCATGTTGTGCCCGATACAGCTCAATCTGAGATCGTAGAGTATGAAGATCGAACTTCAGCGTGCTTACTTTGGCGTCTTTGCTGGAATCGGAAAACTGCGGAATGATTGTAGCAGCCAAGATCGCCATGATTACTACAACAATTAAAAGTTCAACGAGTGTAAAACCTGTGCGACATGTTCGAGCCATCATACGAAAGTTCCTTTTCCTCTTTTGAGCCAGCAAGTTGTAATTGCGTCAATGTGCGACCATGACCGTCTTTGTCGGTCCAATTTGGCCGCTTATTAAACAGTTAGGTCAAAGTGAGGCGTTCGTCAACGATTTTCGTTCACCCGCTGACCGTTAGCTTGTCGATTAGCGGCTCGCTGGCAACCTGGAACGGTCTTACCGATTGTTCCTGTAAAAATTCTCCCGGATCGAACGTTCTTTCCTCAGCCATTGAATTGATGTGGTTATTGCAGGCTATAGTTCCATTCGATTGCATTAAACCATTAAATACATCGCATAGCTTTTATATAACGTATTATTTGCCAACTACTTAATTATTCTATCTCAAGCTTTTTCCCTAAACTGACGAATATAAAAAACAATCAGTGTGAATTTTGGCGGATTGGTAAATTCGCAACTTTGAAAAAATCAAAAGCTGACGAGGTAATTCAGGCTGATCACGTTTTCAAGGATTGGTGATGGTTGGCTTTGTGGTTGCTATCAAGTCGAGGACGATTCGAGCGGAGAAGAAGGTGACCACAAGTTCGCACATTGTCAAACGAGGAGATCTGAGGATGAAAACCTTATTGATGATTCCGATGCTGACCATCGCCCTGATTGGTCTTTCGGTTGACGCTGCGACCGCAACTTATTGCGGCGCTGCATCCTACAGACACTGTGCTGCCAGAGGGGGTCCAGCCGACTATTCCGACTGCCGACAGCAATGCCATACTGTCATGAAGAAATGTCGTAAGGTCGTCTACGAGCAACAACAATACACTTGCTACAAGAAGGTGTACGACACGGTTTACGACGAAAAGACAATCAATTGTGTTCGCCACGTTTGCGAAACACGTTACCGGGAATGTCCCTATACCGTTTGTAAACCCGTCTACGAGACCCGTTACCGAAATATAAATTACACAGTTTGTAAGCCCGTCTGGGAAACGCGAACTAAAAAAGTTTGTCATACGGTTTGCAAACCAGTATACGAAGAACGCACGCGCAAGGTTTGTTACACCGTCAATGTGCCAACCTGGGAAACCAAAACCCGGAAGATCTGTTACACGGTCAATAAGCCCGTCTGGGAAACGCGAACCAAGAACATTTGTTACACGGTGCGAATCCCAAAGTGGGAAACAAAAACTCGTACTGTTTGCTATACGGTTTGTAAGCCCGTCTGGGAAACGCGCACCAAAAAAGTTTGCCATACGGTATGTAAACCAGTTTATGAAAAACGTGAACGCAAGGTCTGCTATACTGTCTGCAAACCGGTTCACTACACAAAGAAAATCAAGGTCTGCGAAGGGCACTGGGAAACTCAGGTTACCGAATGTCCAGGTCCCGTCATCAAGAAGGTTATTCAGGAGCCTGGTTGCTGGGTCTGGGACCCGTGCTGTTGCCGCTGCCGTTACGTTCCTGGTAAATGTCGCGTTGTAGAATGCCAATGCCCACCGCGAAAAGTCTGTCGCAAAGTCTGGGTACCCGAAGTGAAGTACAAAACGATTAACTGTGTACGGTACGAGCGGAAAGTTTGTACCAAAACAGTACCCTACACGGTCTGTCGGATGGTACCCGAGCAGCAAACGCGAACGATCAATTACCGTGTTTGTCGCATGGTACCCGAGCAGCGCACCAAAACACAAACCTACCGTGTGTGCCGTTACCATTGTGAGCCAAGAACAAAAACGGTGACTTATCGAGTGTGTCGCATGTGTCCAGAACAACGCACAAAAGAATTGAGCTACCGGGTATGTCAAATGCGTCAGGAACAGCGCACCAAGACAATCCATTATCGCGTGTGCCGTATGGTACCTGAGACACAAACAAGGACCATCACTTATCGCGTGTGTCGTATGGAGAAAAAATGCTGTACAAAGCAGGTACCCTACCGCGTCTGCCGAATGGTAACGGAAACTCGAACGCGAAAAGTACCCTACACCGTTTCCAAACCGGTCCACTACACTAAAACGGTCTGTGTTCCACGATGCGTATCCCGCTGTGTTCCCTACACGGTGACACGTTGTGTACCACGAGTCGTCTGTGAAAAAGTGCCGGTCAAAGTATGTTGCCCCATACCATGCTGCGATCGGGTCAACACTTCTTCGAAGTGCTGCAGTTGACACGAATTAGCAACGTGGTTGTCTAAAATCCCGAACGGCCCGATCTATGTCATGCAGATCGGGCCGTTTTTCATTTTTTCCATTTCAAAAAGCTTTAAACTTGGGTGTCTTCTGAATTTCACAAACATCTTACACGACCTTCTTGACGTTTTACGAGCAGGTTGTTAGACTCTCCAACTATAGTTCGGCACAGCGATCTCTTAAGACTTGCAGAAAAAACTGGTCCCTTTTCTCAATCCCTCTCCCGTTGGACATGGGATGACAAGCTGTCCCCTACGAACCAGTATCTCCATTCATTGTGCTGAAATTAATTCTATACGGCAGTTTATTCATCTAAGGAACAATTCTCTCATGGCTACACGAAAATCAACGCGTGCAGGGAGCCAAAAACAGATTTACTTTTTTGGTAGCACGCAAACCGATGGGGATGGTTCCCAAAAGCAACTGCTCGGCGGAAAAGGTGCAAATCTGGCTGAAATGACTAGTATTGGATTACCGGTTCCTCCTGGCTTTACCATTACGACAGACATTTGTGCTCGATACTACGCACAAGGTCAACGTCTAGGTTCCGATTTGATGGCTGAAGTCAAACGAAACGTGACGTTGCTTGAAAAAGAGTTGGATAAGCAATTTGGCAACCGCAAGAATCCATTGCTTGTTTCAGTTCGTTCAGGTGCAGCCGTCTCCATGCCAGGCATGATGAATACGATTTTGAACCTCGGATTGACCGATAATTCGGTTGTCGGACTGGCAAAAGCCACCGACAACGAACGATTTGCGTACGATGCTTATCGTCGTCTGATTAACATGTTTGGTGATGTTGTGATGGGAGTTGATCATAAGCATTTTGAGCATGCTTTTGATGAGATAAAAGCCAAATATAAAGTAGTTGAAGACACCGATGTTCCCACCAAAGGAATGATTGAATTGTGCGAAGCCTACAAAAAGGTTTACAAAAGAAAAGTCGGCCAAACATTTCCCCAGAATCCTCTCAACCAGCTGAAATTGGCCATCGAAGCCGTATTTTCAAGTTGGAATACAACACGAGCTGTACGGTACCGTGAAGTTGAAAACATCCGCGGCTTGCTGGGGACGGCTGTTAATGTTCAATCTATGGTCTACGGAAACATGGGGGACGATTCCGGAACAGGTGTTGCCTTCACGCGAGATCCCTCGACGGGAAAGAACGAATTTTTCGGTGAATTTCTGATCAACGCTCAAGGGGAAGACGTCGTTGCCGGAATCCGAACGCCTAAGCCCGTTCGCGAGATGCCGAAGTGGAATCGTAAAGTCTATCAACAATTATTGAAAATAAAGTCAACTTTAGAAAAACACTATCGAGATGTGCAAGATATTGAGTTCACCATTGAACGGGGGCGGCTTTTTATGCTGCAAACTCGGTCTGGAAAACGGACAGGTGCTGCCGCTGTTAAGATTTCCTGCGATATGGTCCGCGAAAAACTGATCAACGAAAAGACGGCCTTGGCACGAATTCCGGCCAACGATCTGACTCAACTACTGTTGCCAAGTTTTACCGGAGCTGCCAAGAAAAAAGCTCATATCCTGACTTGTGGATTGCCCGCATCGCCTGGAGCAGCTGTGGGTACGTTGGCATTCACAGCGGAAGAAGCAGTCACGCGCTCTGAAAAAGGTGACAAAGTTTTGTTGGTCCGCAAGGAAACCAGTCCGGAAGACATCGATGGCATGCATTGCGCCGTTGGAATTTTGACCAGCACTGGTGGAATGACGAGTCACGCTGCTGTCGTCGCGCGTGGCTGGGGACGCTGCTGTGTAGCAGGAGCGGGCGAGGTTCAAATCGACGAAAAGGGACGAAAAATCAAGGTTGCCGGAAAGATCTATCGTCATACCGATACAATTTCAATCGATGGATCAACGGGTGAAGTAATGGTTGGTGCCGTTGAAACAACTCGCCCAAAACTGTCAGGCGATTTTTCCACAATCATGAAGTGGGCTGATAAATATCGCAGATTGAATGTGCGTACCAATGCAGACACACCAGCCGATGCGAAAAGAGCAAGGGAATTTGGTGCTGAAGGGATCGGGCTTTGTCGCACAGAGCACATGTTTTTCGAAGGTAACCGAATTAGTGCGATGCGAGAAATGATCCTAGCCGACGATGTTCGTGCTCGTGAAAAAGCCCTTCGCAAACTACTGCCTTATCAGCGCAAGGATTTCGAAGGTATTTTCAAAGCAATGAGCGGTCTGCCTGTAACCATTCGCCTGTTGGACCCACCACTGCATGAATTCTTGCCGCACACAACAGCTAGCCAAAATGAACTGGCTCGATCACTGGGAGTAAAACCGTCAACGATCAAGTCACGAGTATCCCAATTGCACGAAGCCAATCCCATGTTGGGACATCGTGGCTGCCGCCTCAGCGTTACTTATCCAGAAATTCTGCGAATGCAGGTTACTGCTATCGTCGAAGCCGTCATTCGTTGCAAACGCAAGAAAATAGATGCTCGCGCCGAGGTAATGATTCCTTTGGTGGGGACAGCGACCGAACTCGCCATGTTACGTAAATTGGCCGAAGAAACGATCGAACGGGTTCAAAAGGATCAAAAGTTCTCTGGAAAGCTGGGGATCCTGATTGGAACGATGATCGAGATCCCTCGGGCAGCCCTGACAGCAGACGAAATAGGGAAACATGCCGACTTCTTCAGCTTTGGCACAAACGATCTTACACAAATGACATTTGGGTACAGTCGTGACGATGTCAACAGTTTCCTACCCGACTATCTCAGAAACGAAATTCTGGATCATGACCCATTCCATTCTTTGGACACCGATGGTGTTGGACAGCTGGTGTCAATGGGTGTGACAAAGGGAAGACAAGCCAAGAAAAAACTTAAGGTCGGAATATGTGGCGAACACGGTGGTGACCCCAGATCAGTCGCCTTTTTCCATCAGATCGGTTTGGATTATGTAAGCTGTTCGCCATTTCGTGTGCCGATTGCTCGTCTTGCAGCAGCACAAGCATCGATTGCTAATGGTAAAAAAGAAACCGCTTAACCCGCACGCCGAACTTCTCGTGCGGGCAAGTCTTTGTCTGCAGCAAATTCATCCAAATCCGTAACCAGGCGTAACGTAGCGTGGCGGGGCAGCGATCTTGACACCATGATACCTCGACGTGATTGCGAAAGAAATCTGTAAAACTCTGCCGCAGGTTCATCAGGAAATTTATCACGAAGAGTTTTCATCATGTCGCGCCAGCAAAGGTTGTCATGAAAGATGATTCGATAGGCTGATTTCAGGCGGGCCATCTCTTTTCGGCCAAATCCGCTGCGCCGCAGGCCAATCGAATTCAGGCCCACAACGCGATCGGAACCCCCATCAACAGTCACATAGGGAGGTACGTCTTGGCGAATGCGAGCCAGACCGCTGATCATTGCATGTGCCCCGATACGGCAAAATTGATGGACGGCAACAGCCCCCGAGATATAGGCAGCATCAAATACGGTAACATGTCCGGCAAGCAATACGTTATTGGCCATGATAATTCGGTTTCCCAAGTGACAATCGTGGCCAATATGGCAACCAACCATCAGAAAGTTGTCGTTACCGATACAGGTCGTATTTTCGGGCCTCATGCTGCGATGAATAGTGACATTCTCTCGAATCCTATTGCCAGATCCAATCACGAGTCTACCCACTTCACCAGTGGCTTGAACGTGCTGCGGAATACCACCAAGAATAGCACCATCATCGATGATATTATCGGCACCGATTTCAGTGCCTTTTTTTACGATAACATGACTTCCCAATTGACATCCACGATCGATTTTCACACCCTCTTCGACGACACTAAAGGGACCAACGGTCACGCCGTTCGCAAGCTCCGCATCCGGGTTAATATGCGCTAATGGAAACATGAAAACCAAGAACAGGTTCGTCACGTTGATGCTAGGATTGCATTCAATCCGATTCTGAGGACGATAAGTTTAGTTATCGGCCAATAGGAATCTATGGATTTAAGCAATTCTGGCAGGTAGACGAAACGTGCAGGTTTGCTACATTGGCCCTATACATTGTCAGACTATTCTTTTGCCGGTAAGGAGAACCAGAGTGGCCAATCTTCACGAAGTTTATGCAGAGGCTGAAACGCTCAAAGACAATGGCCAAAACGAAGAAGCCATTGCAAAACTCGTGGATTTACTCGAAACAGACGCTTCCTTCGTACTCGCCCACTTGGCTTTGGCCGTACTCTATGGCAAGGTTGGCCAACACGAAGATGCTATCAAGCATGCACAAAAAGCTTGCGAACTGGATTCTAATGATCCATTTCACTTCACAGCAATGAGCGTAACGTTTCAACGGGCGTCACAAGCAGTGGACAATGCCCAAGACAATCAACGCCACATCATGCATGCTGAAGAAGCAATGGCTCGAGCCCATGAACTCGAGGCACGTCGCTAAAGAATCAGGTATGCAAATCCTCCCATGCGGCGATCAATAAACTTGCGGCTCGGTCGATGTCCTCTTCCGACGTGTACCATCCGATACTCAACCTTACAGAGCCAGCAGCGACTTCGGGCTTGATCCCAATCGCCTGCAAAGTGTCTGAGACAGCAGCTGAGCCGCTATGACATGCTGCACCGGTAGAGGCACATATTTCCGGAATACGTTCCAACATAGCACCACCTAAGACTCTGGAAAAAGCAACTCCCAAAGTATTCGGTAATCGCAATGATTCTTCACCAAATACGATAAACTCATCGCCAATTGCATCTCGCAATGTGTTCATCAAACGGTCACGAAGCATCGTCAGTCGATCAAGCATTTCGTCGATGCCCTTAATCGCGAGGGTCGCTGCCTGTCCCAAACCAACGATAGAAGCAACATTTTCAGTTCCAGAGCGAACACCTTCCTCATGTCCGGCACCATGGATCACAGGCTCCAGCGCAATACCTCGTCGCACATAAAGCGCACCGATTCCCTTGGGAGCATACATCTTATGACCCACGACTGTCAGCAAATCCACTTCAAGCTCATCTGGTACAACCCAAATCTTTCCAACGCTTTGGGCCGCATCGGTATGAATTAATACGTCGTGAGCATGACAAATCTCAGCGATTTGCCGAATCGGTTGGATTGTTCCAATTTCATTGTTGGCATGCATCACACTGACCAAACGTGTGTCCTCACGAATTGCTGCTTCGATTTCGGATGGGTCAACAACACCATTTTGATCGCAAGGTACAACGGTGACGTCAAATCCCAAATGTTCCAAAAATCGAGCCGGGGCGACTACGGCCGGATGTTCCAAGGCGGAGATAACTAAATGCCCCACTTCTCCCGGAAAGCCTTGAAGCATGGTCCCCTTGATTGCTAAGTTGTTGCTCTCAGTGCCACACGATGTAAAGATAATTTCCTCCGGGTCACACCGCAGCAAACTGGCCAGATGAGCCCGCGAATCTTCCACTGCTTCCTGACAGGCACGCCCCAGCCAATGGTGGCTTGATGGATTTCCATAGTGTTCGGTCAAAAAAGGAAGCATCGCTTCTTGAACACTCGGTGCTACTGGCGTCGTCGCATTGTAATCCAGATAGATAGTACGCACTAGAATTCCTTTACAGAGCAGGAACCGCTGGAACAACAAATCGTCGGCTAATCGATCATCTGAAGATGACCACTAATCGTAGCACGAAAGACGTCTGTTAGAAACTCGGCTTCCCGTTCATTTGAAAGCAACGATGTATCACAACGTGAACAATGAACAACCGATCCAAAGGCATAGATTCGTCCAGAGAGCATCAGCTACTTCGCTGGACGTCAAAAGAATATTTTTAGCGATGAACAACTGATTAAGGACAGCCCGGATTTCCTTCGGACTCACATTCAGCTTCAGGAGTCACATTCAAAGCCTGAACCGCTTCAGCCAGATCTTGTAACTCGCTGACGACCGCGTTGCGAACCGCACCTAATCCTCCAATGATGCCAATCACAAGGACAGTAATCAGCAGGATCCATTCCAATGTAAGAACACCGCGGCGTTGATTACGACGGCGAACAGCAGACCTTTTGTGACACTTCATGGATGGTTCTTCCGTTGATCTCAGTCGGCCAGAGAGAATTGAAAAAAGACGTTCTGGCGTCATTTAAAGCACACCCCGTACCGAACCACTCTTAAAAGCCAGACAGGCTTACATCACATCCCATAAGGTATTTCTACCATGGCACTTACGGAACATTTACCTCTCGCGAAATCCCGCTAGTTAAATCGCTCGTGTGTCCATTGGGAAACATTACGATGAGAACCTTGTTTCAAATTTCAAACGTCCGACACACAGAACGATGTGAAAATTAACTATTCTTTTTTAAGGAATCGTGGGGTCGGCCGACCCATTGGTAAGCAAATTTAGAATGTCACCGTAGGGAATCAAGTAAGCCTGAATAAGTAAGAAACTGACAAAATAAGCCCAGTAATAAAATCTTTCCGTCTTATGACATTGTGCCATCCCCAGCAGCATAAGAACCCATCCAAATCCCTTCACGGTCGCCACGGAATACGTGGTCACTGCAAATAAGATCAATGTAATATTCCGCAAAAAAGCAGATGTCGGTCGATCAGGAAAAAGAAATAAAGCCGCCAAGGTTCCTTCAATCACAATCGTCCACCAAGTCAGTAGCCAACCTAGACGATGGACTTCTGGCGTACTTTGCAGCTGAATATTCGTTAACTCGAGTCCCCGCCGATAACCGTTCGTTAGCAACTCTACAAGATATCGATTATCAGCCAATGCCTCCGTTGAAATATTGCCCAGTGCACTCGCAGCATGATCAAATCGGCTATCGACGAGAAGTTGGTATTCGAAAAAGGAACCATCCAGATAATTATCCGATGCCAACTTCCAAAACGTAGCAAATGCCATGCAGAGACCGATTAAAAGTCGACTGCTCTTTTCCAATGCACGCTTTCGATCTTTTGGCGCAAGCGAGTTGACACAACAAAGAGTAAGGCACCAATAGCAGATAAGATATTTGTGATTGTCTACAGACTCCCAATTTAGATAAATTGTCGCCCCCAACATTGTCGTAATGGTGTACCAGTAGGGCGTACTGGTTAGAAGTTTCCGATGTACGACACCAATGACACACAGAATAACGAGAGGGATAAAAAGGTACCAGACGGCTAATGGACTTAACAACAGTACGATAATGGTCAGCAGCGATAGCCGTTCGAACTCGCTACCAAAATCATCGGTGTTGCGCAACTTCAGTTGTTCGGCGAGCTGGTCATTCATGATCGGAAGTGGGTCCCATGTCAAAACTCGCTTCGAACGCTTTATAGGACCGCAATTGAGACTGGGCTGGATGAAAATCATACCTCCACAGCTCAATTCGTACACTTTTTACGTCAACCCGATCAGAGCTAAAAGTTAATTTTGATGGTTCACCAACAGCTTGCACGCGTGATTCTTGTCCAGTAATCGCAGTTGGTCGAACAGGGGGGAGAACCGTCACCCTGTGGAGTGATCCAGCATCAACGGCAATGTCGGAAGTAATCTCAAGTTCACCGAGCACATTGGTCGCGATGCGATGCTGTTTCAAATTGCCGTCGATCCATTGGTGCCGTGCCAGTCTTCTTGCCAGATCGGTTAACTTTTCCTGGCTGGGAGCTGCTCTTAAGTTGGATGCTCGCTT
>Ga0310342_100001803_pt1 | contig 13512 bp, 33 predicted proteins | sample S15DNA20500_MG_FD_206155 | JGI IMG/M metagenome (GOLD analysis project Ga0310342, IMG submission 206155) | Marine microbial communities from station ALOHA, North Pacific Subtropical Gyre - S1503-DNA-20-500_MG | ecosystem: Environmental > Aquatic > Marine > Oceanic | place: Pacific Ocean: North... | reverse complement strand
CTCCCCATATTTAACCCATGCAATATTAAATACTGAACCCTAAAACCACAGTTTATATTAAGTATAATATATTACATAAAGTAATAATGACTATAAGACTACAAACACCAACCATTGAAGAACCCTTGATACAGAAAAAACCAGATGCTATTTTACAGGATGTGGTTAAAGAGATAGGAAGTAATAAGCTCATAGAGGATTTGATTATTACTAATGACATTAGATGTCAATACGATAAGCCTTCAAACTATTGGAGCTTTCATAATAGATTCTTAATGGTTAGACAAGGAACAACCGATGCAAGAGGAAAAAATCAATGGTTAGAATGGAAGCCAAAAGGATCAAGTAAAACCCAATTAATAGACAGAAAATTAAACCCTGATGTTAATCAAAAACCAGTTTACATTTTTGGTGTAAGATATGTTTGGATGTGTATAAAATGTGAAGTACAATTAATTGATGGTAAGCTAGAAACAAGGTGCAATAATTGTAAACAATCAAGACAGAATAATCCTAAGAATTTCAAAAGCGTATTTGATGGCTTTAGTACGATTCCATTAATTAGAGTAGAGGATACAATCGGTAAACCATTACCAGAAACAAAGCCAAAGAAAAGACCAAATCTTTTAGATGTAGCCAAAAAAATGGGTTTAACGGTTAGATATAGCGATATGACAGGTGTTCATGGATATTATCACACAATAAACAAAGAAATAGTATTAGCAACAAGTGATCAAACCGTATTTTTCCATGAATTAGCACACGCTATAGATCATAAATTGAATAAAGACTTTAACAAACAATCAAAAGCAAAGTGTGAAGCTGTAGCTGAGTTAACATCTTGTGTTATTGCTCGAATGTATGGCATTGAATGTATTGGACAATCTCAGAAATATCTTAAGATGTACACTAAAGGCAAGGATGCCAAATGGGTTAGTAATCTTTGCATGGGTGTTTTAAACAAAGTTGGTGCGATTTTAGACTATATCTTTAATGAAAAAACGAAAAAAGGAAGTAAATTAAAATGACACATTATTCAACAAAGAACGTCAATAAACTATACGAACTTATTGAAATTTTGAATAAAACCAACAATATGACAAATAAACGATTGATAACTTTAAGAAAATTAATACAAATTCAACAAAAACAAATTGATGAATTGACAAAGCAAGTTAATCATTTAAGATTAAATCAAGTAGTTAGACCAGATAAGATAATAAAAATTCCTGAGATGAAAAAATAAATGGCTAAGTATCATTTAACAGCAGAAAAAATAAAAGAAGAATATGACTTAACATTTAATCGATTACATCCTGATATTTTTGTTTATAGATTAATTTTGGATTGTATGAGAGGATGCTCACAATTAAGACAAAGTAAAGTTATTGAATCATTCTTTAAAGAAATATTCCCAAATATTAAAACAGAATATATTGAAATAGATGGTAAATTTGGAAAATTCCAAAAATTAAAAGTGATTGAATGACCGATTTAAAATATAAAATTATTGGTTCTAATGAAACAAGGGAAATATTACATAAAAGATTATTAAAAAATTCAGATTATGAATTAATTATAGACTTAGACAAATTAATAAAAGTGATTGAATGAAACAAAAATTAAAGTCAAAGATAATTAAAAAAGATGTTACTGATCTTAAAGGATGGACAATAACAAAAGGAACAAAAATATTTATCATTAAAGAGTTCGATTTAGTCCATTTTAGAACACATCAAAAGGAACATTTTACAAAGTGCTTTATTGATAACGGTACAGATAATTATAATTTAATGCCTGAAACAGTTTTTAAAGTTCCTGTGATAGATGATCATTTATGAAAAGACCAACATTAAAAGATCATATTGTTCTAAGCATGACAGAAGCTGTCTTAACTGAATTAGATTTACAAGATTATTTTATTGGTGATGAAAAAATGCCAAAAAAGTTAAAGTCCGACTTAAAAAATTATTTTAGTAATTTATATAAATTTGGAAACTTAGGAAAAATAATAAATGCACTTTAACAATTCAAAAATCGCAGCTACTTTTATCAAAAGAGTTTTAGAACATAGAGATAAAAAAGATATTCAAATTTTGCATCAACCAAGCGATAAAAAATCTTTACACGTTAATTTGATAGAAAAAGATGGATTAAAGAAAATTACGCATCATGTTAAATTTTCAAGAGAACATTTTCACGCCTTTGGTCATTATTTCAAAAAATGGGAAGGACAAGAGGGTGAATCTTTAAACGAAAATATTATTTTAGGTTTACCAAGTAATTCAATAATCTATATCGCATTACCTAATGAAATTAAAATGATGCCTGTAAAAGATTGGAAGGATTATAATTTGGTATGGACAACAAAATCAGGAGCTGGACTTTACACCGTACCTTATGATGATATGGAATTTTTTTATCAACAAAAAGATGATCCTTTTGGTTTATGGGAATTAGGATTATGAAAAAATGACATGGAAAAATGGTGAAAAATTGGAAAAAATGATAAATAAAGTTGAAGATGAATTGTATAAAGTTCCAATGGAAAAAAGAAACATTGGATGGTGTGATTTAACAGATATGATTATTGAAGTAAGATACAAATTGCAAAAGCAAAGGTAAAAAGGATGGTTAGCAAAATCCAAGAAGCTATCAAGCAATTTTTAGCATTTACAAAAACTGTAACAAGTACGCCTGATATTTACGAAACATTAACGCCTTATACCACTTCAAAAACGCCTGAAGCATCAATTCGTGTAGCATTAAATAAACTTTGGAAAGCAGGACAAGTTAAAAAATATTATATTTTAAATGATGTTCGTTATCCTTATCCAGTTGATCCTGATGTTAAAATTAGTTCAAGATTACCAAGAGAATATCAAGCAATAGAGGAAATTTTTTGGCGTAAAGAAATCAGCATTGATATTTACTGTGGAGTTGGCAAAGTCAGAAAAGAATCACAAACAATTAAGATGTGGACATTTGAAAATAATAATGAAGATAGAGAAGAAGAATTAAAAGAGGAATTATTAATTTATCTTCAAGCAAACTTTGAAAAATGTTATTATGCAGGATCGGATGATTATATCAAAACAACAGAAATTTTAGATTCATACGCTTATGACGATTCACAACAATTTAGAGATGTGCCATTTGTTTTTCCTGAAACGGATCACGATTAAAAATGAAAGCTGAATTTAAAATTATTACATTGGATTATGATGATATTGCATGGAAAGAGTGTAAAGAAAGAATTGATTTTATCTTACAATCTAATTATGTTAAAAGTATCAAAGTCTTTAGTTCACCATTAGGTGATGGTTATCATCTTTATGTTATGTTGCATCAGTATATGGAATGGAATTTAATTATGCGATTAAGAAGAAAATGGAAAGATGATGGTCAAAGAGTAATGATTGATTTAATGAAAGAAAGACCAGAAGTTATGATGATTATTTTTAGATCAAAAACCAGAAAAGGCTACAAGTATAAAGAAATTTGGATGGGTGAATATGCCAACTAAACCGTTTTTTTCAAGTGTTAGGCAAACTTGGGTTACACCAAAAGATCTGTATGATGCATTGAATAAAGAATTTAAGTTTGATTTTGATCCTTGTCCTAAAGATGCAAAGTTTGACGGATTAAATCACAAGTGGAAAAATGTTAACTTCGTTAATCCACCATTTAAAACTCAAAAACTTTGGATTGAAAAAGCACATGATGTTTCACAATGTATTAACGAACAATTTTTGTTATCTGACAATAAAGAAAAATTCATAGCAAAAAATTATGGTTGGCTTTACAAAATTTGTGTATTGCTTTTACCATCAAGAACTGACACTAAAATTTTCCATGAAATTATTTTACCTAATGCTACTGAAATAAGATTCATTAAAGGAAGATTGCATTATGACGAGCATAAAAATTCTGCGTTATTTCCATCCATGATCGTTGTCTTTAACAAAAATTTAGATATTAAAGGAAAAATTATTGGTTATGATTATCGTTAATCCTTTACATCAGGATAACTTTCTAACAACAACCACAAAAAATCAGGATTGGTCAAAAGCATTTTCTGTTCATTCATTTCGATTATTTTGGATGCTTCAAATTTCTTCATTAACATTACTGGCATATTTATCGTACAGCGTACATCTTTCATTTGCATTGTTATTTATTTATAATAAATATAGATTATATAAATCTTATTTATCTAATGAATCACTAGTAGAATCCCAAAGGAACTTGGCACTAAAACCACTTAAACCAGATAAAATAGCTAGGTATTCTATCTGTATTTCCTGAAAGACTACTGCATAAACCGTATAAAGAATTACTGTTCCTGCTGTGAAATTTGCTACACGACTTTTAGTAAATATTTTCATAATAGTCTTACTCTTTTGAGTGTACTATTTGTTCTCATTAACCATTTACTTCTATTAGGAAAATTTTGTGATTTTTGTAGATCACGCATTAACATAGTTAAAAAATTTAGTAAAAAAGCTTTGTTAATTGTTATTGGTTGATGAAAATCTTGATGAAAACTCATACTACTTCAAACTCATCTGTCCATTTATTCTGTTTTCCTTTTTTATCATACGCCCATACAAGCAATACATAATTTCCTTTTTTGTAATTAACAGTTAATTTTCCTTTTTTCTCTTTGAGTTTAAAACTTAACGTATTTTTAGATTGACCGATCTGCAATCTTTTTTTACCATAAAATGTTTTCCTGCTAACAATTCCTGTAATTATTCTAGCTTCTGTAACTTTAACAATTAGTGTATGACCTGTCTTTATTCCATTCCCATCTTTTGTCTTAATCCAGTTAGCTTTGTATTTCATTATGTTCCTGCATTATTTAACGAAGTATCACTTGAAGAAATTGATATGTGTCCATGTAAATTTCTTATATCTGCATCAGAAACACCATCTAGCACTTTAATCTCATCAATTTGCATGTCAACTGAATTACCTGAATTTCCATAAATTCTCCAATATCTAGCTGACACTAAATTAAATCTAATATAATTCCAAGCTCCTTCTGTAAGATTTGACCATGTGATTGTTCTTTGAGTAGTCCAGCTTGAAGCATTGTCAGAAGATTGAACTGTAATCTCCGTTTCCGTTGTACCTGAATTTGGATATAGAGCTAAATTTGAAGTCGTGGTTGAACTTGACATATCCACATAAATATTTGGATTTGTTTCTGTGCTACTTAACCAACTTGTAGCTGTATTATCATCTACTGCATTACTACAAGGATTAGTGAAAGTTTCATAAGTAAAACTCATGTGATAATCATTTGTTGCATTGTCGTGCCATGTATCTGATGCCTGATATGTAGTAGCTGCTGTTTGACCACAATCATAAAGACAAGTTGCAGCTACTTCAACCGTAACTTTGTTTGAAGCATCACCACCTAGATACTCAACAACAACACGATCTCCTGTTACTAATGTTCGTGAACCTGTAACCGTACCTGAGCTTTTTTCTACAAAAGAAGTTGTGAGGGTTGATACATCCAATGTGCCTAAAGTCGCCACTAATGAATCATCAGTAGCATAAACTTGAAATGATAACGTTCCTGTTGGACTTCCTGATTTTTTCATCCACATACTCATCCCTGTAATTGTTTCACCTAACAAAGCTGCACCAGCTTCAAGGTGTATTCCCTTACGTTTTTCTCCACCATTATAGATGCTATGCTCATAACCAAAAACACCAGTAATGGTAGTTGTGCTAGCTCCACTAGAAGCTGCACTTGAACAGGTTGCACTAGCTGGTTGAGTATAATCACCAATAGTTTCTGAGTTTGCCAAAACGAGAATTTGAGATACAACATCACTATCAGCAGATACAGCTTGAAAAGTAGGTAATGTGGTAGCTCCATTACTCGTTAGCACATGTCCTGATGTTGTTGGTGAAATTACAGAAAGTGTATTTGCACTACTAGCTGATAAAATATCACCAGTTGTTCCCATTAATGATTTTGGACTACTACCATAACTGATCCCATTGGCATTACCAGAATCAGCATAAATTTGTGTATCATCCGAACCTACAGATACAGCAGCATTGACCGTACTAAATCCATGCACTTGACCTTTTGTGTCCAATAGATCTTCTGGTACACCACCACCACCACCAATCATACCACCTGACATTAGTGAAACACCTTATCGTGAATTTCTTTAATATCTGATCTTACAATATCTATCTCATTACAAATTTTTTTAATCTCATAACGAAACAAGCCAAATAAACTACCTGTTATTATGCTAATTATTGTTATCATCTCTATTATTTCTGTCATTGTGATGCAAGTATATCATGTCCTATTGTATCAATTTGTGTTGAAGCTGTGGTTGTTGTAATTGCCTGTAATAATCCACCATCACCATTAGGATTTCTACATAATGCTGTATCAAAGTCATAAACAAAACTACCTTCAGCACTAAATCTTATTAAACCAATTTTTTCTGCACTAGCTCCACCATCATCTGTCCATTGTAATTCGACTGTTTGAGCTCCTGCTGATGCTATTGTAATCTTATACACACCTTGCGTACTCTCAGCTACTGGTGTCCATAATGTCGTGGTTGTTGCTGTTGTAATGGTCGTATTGTTGTAAACATCTAATTCAAAAGCTGGTGGTTGGTGTAAATCTTCCCATATCATTGATTTTGATAAGCAAATTGCTCTTTCATCCTCATCTTGAACAAGTGTTAATGATCCCATACCATGAAAGCCAACTGTTTTACTTGCAGGAACATAAATTCCAATTTGTCTTAAAGGAATATTTTGTACGTTAAGCGATTCATATGCTCTAAGATCATGGTTATGGATTGATGTTTGACCACCAGTTAAATAACCAGATAATTCTAAACCTAAAAGCACTCTTGATAAATTACTAAATTGACCAGAAAAAAAAAGGTTTGCATTAGTTGATATTAAATCTGTATAAGATGGTTGACTTTCATTCGCATTTCCTGTAATAACTTCTGTGCCTGAACTGGCAAAGTTATACATCCCTGACCAAAGCATTAGCGTTTTTTCCTCAATGCTAAGAAAGCTACTCCACCAATTATTAATAATGTTGATAAAGATGGTAAACCAAAAATACCACCGTTATGACCAATTTGATGAGCTGATAATGCTGTGCTAACATCTGACACAGATTTTCCTAATGAAGATAATTTTGAATGAAATTCTTGGTGTTCTACCAAAGAGTTACCAACTTTACTTTCTATTTCCATTCTATGTTCATAAGCAGATTGTAATGCATTACCTAACTTTACAGAATTTTCATGCAGTAAGGAAATATCATCACCATATTCATCTCTAATTATTGATAAAACTTGTGCTTTTGTTGGTGTGATTGATGTACCGTTACTTTGTTCAGGATCAGGAGCTGGTTCAATTTCTGGTGATACTTTAATCACTTTATAGCCAATTCCTCTATATGTATTGGCTAAACTTTCTGTCATTCTCATTCTTTTATCGTTAAATTCACCATACCAAAGACTTGTTCCATTTAAAACATAATCAAATTTTGGAGCTCTTCTTTGTCCTACTTGTTGGAATATTGGATATGGAGCTCTATCTGGTTGAATAGAATAAGATATTCCTTGATAACCTGACCATGCTGTTTGACCAAAAGGTAAATCTGGTGTTTCAGAATGTTGTGAACCACGAAATGTTGGATTATATGTTGACATCATATCATCCTAACAACATTACACCAGCTAATAATGCTAAACCCATTCCTTTATTTGTTTTTACTGGTAATTCATCCATTCCTGCTGTTGCTATTGAAGCTCTAACTTTTGTTTGAATGATTGTACCTTGTTGTTTTTGTGGAGCTTTAACAGATTGTAATATTATTCCATTTTGATTAGTGTCAACAAATTTTGGTGTAATAAATGGTTGTTGAGTTAATGATCGATCTTCTTTTGTTGTCGCTTGTATGTTAACAGGTTTATTCGCATTTTCACCATTAGGAGCTACATAACGAGTACCTTGTAATTTCTTTGATTGAAAAGCAAATTTGTTTTTCTGACCGTCATAATTAATTGTATTCTTCTTTAATGATGGTGGTGTATTAGGTGTAAGTGGTTGTAATGCAGGATTATGAATTAGTGATATATTTTCTTTAATTCCCAAAGATTTCATTCTCATTTCAATAATTCTAGGAGCTACACCAGCTTGTGCCATTTTTTCAACGGTATCAAGTTTTGTTGGCTTAAAAATTGTGGTTGGTATTGTTGATGGTTGGTTAGGATCAAAACCTTCTTGCTGAACATATTGTGTAAAATTAGTTCCTGTATCTTGTGTTCTTTCTTTGTCTATTGTTGTCTTAATGAAATTTTGTAATATTTCTTCTGTTGATCTATTTCTGAAATCTTCTGTCTTTTGTTTTTGAGCTTCCATAGCTGCAATTTTATTATCAAGTTTATCTCTTTGTGTTTGCCATTCTGTTTGTGCTTTAGCTTGATTTTTTTCTCTTAGTTTTTGAGCTTCCATAGCTGCTAAGATTTTTACTTCTTGTTGTGTAGGTACGAATGAAGTTAAGCTCGTTTTAATACCTAAATTTGTTGATAATACATTACCTTCAATTTCTGAATAAACAATTTTTTGTTCTGCTAGTGGTTGTGTGATTCCTGCATCTTGCATAGTGCTTGTTGCTTGTAATTTTATTTCAGCTACTTTGTTTTGTCCTGCATTTTGTATATTGATTGGTGTACCACCATATGTAATTTTTTCAACTCTTGGTGTTTGTTGTGTTTGTATTGGTGTGTGTTTTGGCATTACTGTTTTTGTTAATTTTATTTGTGGTTTTGGTGTAGACTTGATAGTTGGTTTTGGTGTTGGTCTTGATGGTGTTGGTCTAGGAGCTGATACTGTTCTTTTTGGTGAAGATTTTGGTGATGGTCTTGATGTTGATGGTGCTGATTTTGGTGCTGATGATCTTGATGGTGTTGATGCTTTAGCTTTTCCTTTTGCTGCACTTTTTGATACTGATGATTTTTTTGCTGATGTGCTTGTTGTACCTGTAGATTTTTTCTTTGCTCGACTTACCATATCACTTACCTTTTTTTCTTGTGCCTAAATATATTGCTACAAGTATTCCAATTATAGCGAAAACTGGTACTACCAAATTAAATCACCGAAAAATAAAAAAAAGAGAGTGAACCTGTCATTGTATTGACACAGCAACATAGAATATGTAAGCATCTGCTGTAGCATCATTAGCTACTGTCATTACGGTTGTCATTTGCATAACTGTTCCTGCCTCAAAACCAACTGGTTCAGGCAAAAATCTTGGTCTTGTGTTATTTGTAACCAATAGTGAAATCAAAGATGCAGAAGTACCCATTGTAATTCCTCTATCTTTGGTAAATTCAACGAATGGTTGACCAGTACCGTAATCTGCTGCTGCTACAACATAGAGATCTGTTAAAACCCAATTTTCTGTAATTGGAATAGTAAGAGTTGTTGTTCCTGTAGTATCTAACGGTGTAAACATTGTTACAGCGTTTCTTGTACCGATACCACCAGAAGCTGTTCCTGCTGCTGTGCATCTTAATGTCATACCAGTATTTCTTACCATCTTACATTACCTCTTTCTTGTTGTTGTTCACATGGACTTGGTTGTTTAAATTGTGCTTGTACGTTATCTGAAAACGGTTGAGCTAATCCACCTAAACCAGTACCGATAACACCAGATACTAATTGAGATATTCCTGCTAGTATTATACCGTCAGAAAGATCTGCAATCATACCACCTGTTTTACCTACTGTTAGTTTCAATACAGCTCCTGCTAATGTTTGTGGCAATCCTGCTACTGCTAAGCCTAATCCACCAGTTACACCAGAAACTATACCACCTACTGTACCACTTAACGCAGCTCCAACTGCCATGATAAGTAAGTTAGCTTGTCCTTTTGTTTTCAGTAATTGTCCAACGTTTGGCATACCAAATTCCATGTCTTTTTGTTCAAATTGAACAGGTTGTTTTCCCAATTCTTCGACAATTTTGGCTTCTAATTCCTTCGTACTCAATTCTTGCATAGTCATTATCTAATTCGCCTCGTTAGCTTTCTTTTAGCTGTTTGTGCTTTCTTCACATTTCTTTGAGCTCTCTTGATTCTTCTGTTTGCTCTTGCTATTGTTTTAGATTTTTTACGCCTTGAATTTCGTATTGCTGGTCTTTCGAAGTCGTTATTATTCTCGAATGTATTGGTAAGTTCTTGTGCAAAACTATCATTATCTAATGTTAGTCCTGCTAGTTCTAAACTCATTGATATTTATTTATTAATTCTTGTATATATAGAACAGGATCAGAATCTAGCAATAATATTTTGATAGTTATCATTCTTATGAAAAGCAATTACTTGCTTTCTGGTTGGTAATCCTATCAAAAGATAGTCTTTATGAAGTCTTTTTGTTGTTTGTATGTCTTTGTCGGATGGATATTGTATATCATGTGGATGAGTATGAAAAGTAAAGTTAGAAAATGGTGATAATGTTTGTGGATGGATGGTTTCACAAGCTATTGCAGCTTGTGTATCTCTATGAAATTCAGGATGTTGCCTCATACATTGGTTTGTTGCTCTCATTAACTCGTTAAACATTGGTTTTTGACTTATGATCTGTTTCATTGATTGTCTTTTTTGCCAATACATAGCAGATTTTTTAGGCGATTCTAAGCTATTCATAATCTTCCTCATCTGATCCTGCTTCAAATTCATTTTGACTTTTATCGTACAAAACTAATCTTATCATTCCTAATGGTAGGCACGTCATTCTTCTTCTTCTTCTTGTCTAAGTTTAATTCTCTTATCAATCGGTACATATTCAGTATAATGACTTAAACAAGTTCTTAATATATTATAATCTTCCATAGGTACTTTTCCCTCATTATACAATCTATTAAGTTCTCTATTTAGTAATCTAAGTGATTTTGAAATTCTACTTTTGATACGATAAGCTCCAATCGCTGTTTTTCTTCTACCACCTTTTTTCGTACTAGCAAAACATTCGTTATGTATGTCCATGTATTTTATCCTCTTTTGGTGTTGTTCCCATCTTTCTGATATTTCCCATTAAATAGTTTGATTGATTTTTAACGCTATCTGGTATTTCAACTTGCATTGTATCGGCTACTTTTTTCATCATTACATCCATAAACCAATCGCTGTATGCACTTCGATTCAAATTATTTCTTAGTTGAACTTGCATAAACATTTTCATTATTTCACTATCTCCACCTGATGATTGTCCTGTCTTTAGTAATTGTGGCAATAATTGTATTATTGGTTGTATCCAAGCTGGTGGTTGCTGACCTGTTGGTTGTTGTTGTATTGGTGTTTGTTCATAAGTTGGTTGATTAGGTACATAAGGCATTGGAGCTATCTGTGATTCATCACCGTTATTGGTTGTTTGTGGTTGAGGCAATAATTGTCTTATGTCTTGCATTTCATTTACAAGTATGTTTTGAACTTGTTCCATTTTTTTATCTACTTCTGGTTTTAAGATGCCAACTACATTAGCTGTAATAACTTCTGTTAATTGTTGAATAGCATTATCTTGTTTAGGCTTTTCTTGTTTAGGCTTTTCCTCTTTAGTCGATTCACCAGAATTTACTGGTTTGTCGCTAACCTTTTTCCTAACGTTATTCCCCTTACTAGCCATTTTTTACTTTCATCCTCTTTTAATCCTGTAATTTCACAATCATCTTTATTACATCCCTTTTCAAAATGGTCAACAAATTCTGATACACTATGTAAATCTTCTTGATCTACTTGTGTTGGATTTGGCATTTGTTTAAGATCATCTCTTAAAACTGTAAGTTCATCTTTTACTTTACTAAATTCCATAGCTAATGTATCAATTCCTTTCTGTTCTGACACGATTATTATAATAAATGAAGTTATTTAAAGAATTACATCTTGTTATGTTTGTGCATTGGATAGTGAGTATGCCATTTTTTTAATCCTAACTGAAATAATGTAGAATCTAATGCAGGAAAAGAGCATGGATGCTCTTTTAGTTTGATTCTTTTTTGTGTTTCTTTGGAAATTTTACAAACACCTGTACCACCGTAATCAACAAATTCTGGTCTTTCATTTACTTGCAGTAATCTTTGACCTGTTGTATCATCTGTCAATACTATTTGATTTTGAAAATTTCCTGTCAAAGCTGTTGATCTTGGATATGAGATACATGGATTAACACAAGCCTCATGCTTACATCTTTCCAATTCTTCAATCATTTTAACGGTTGGTACGTTATCCTGACCTATTATGATAATATCATCCATTTCCCATACAGCGTTTAATGGATACCAAATAGCAAAGTCAATTCCTTTAGGCGTAATTCCATCTATAATATCATAACCCTGATCTTTTAGCTTAATTACAAAATCTTTTGTTTCTTTCATTCTTTCTTCTAATAGTGCAATATGTAGCCAAACTATTTTCATTAAAAATACCTTTTTGCTTCTTCAAATTCCTTATTATGTAATTTGTCTAAACTGATACTTCCTAGTTTTTCTGCTGCATCAAGTTGGTCTTTAATCTGCTTTTTTTCAAAAAATGGCTTTAATGTATTATAAATAAACTGTAAATTTTCTTTAATATCTTCATCACTTGTTGATTTTATTCCCCAATGGAAATATGGCAATATGATAGTTTTGTATAGTTTAACTAAAACCATATTCCCTAATTTCTTTTGAATAAGTAAATCCATTCTTTCAAAGATTGAATAGCATAGGTCTTTTGCATCACTCACGTTTATTCACCTTACTTTGAAAACAGGCAAAGCAAATAAAATCACCTTTAGCTACACTTCTAACCATTATTGGTTGTCCAGTATCATCAAGTCCTGATTTTGTTAACATGAATGAATGTTCACAATACACGCATTTTTCAATTTGCACTTTCTTTGACATAGACAAATGTATATTTTTTACCTATTCGATTTATTTTAACTTTTTTGAGATTATGATATTGCATAAAACACGCAGGACATCTTTGATCTTCTCTCCATGTAAAGCCTTTTTGAGAATGATGAATGACTTTTTGACAATCAACACATCTTGCCATCTTTTTTTCATAGTTTCTTTAAATTTAAATCTTCAAGCCACTTATCGTAATTTGTTCTATCTATACTATCTTCTGGTTGTTCTATTGGATTATCATCTGGTCTTGGATTTAGTTTTGGTTCTTGTGGTTTTGGTTCATCTAATGATTGAATTAGCAGTTTGATAGCTGAATTTGAATTTTCTAATCCTTTAGCTTCTTTGTAATTGTCTAGCAATACCGATTCTGCATCAGATATTATCGCCTGTACATGTTTTCCCATGTTAAAATGGAACAACATCCATCTTATAACGTTCTCGATAGTTAGCTGAATTAACATTTAACAAAGTGTTTAATTGTTTTGACAAAGATTCAAACTCTTTATCATCAATTTTTTTCATATAATCTAGCCAAGTGTCATGGC
>Ga0310342_100001802_pt1 | contig 13513 bp, 12 predicted proteins | sample S15DNA20500_MG_FD_206155 | JGI IMG/M metagenome (GOLD analysis project Ga0310342, IMG submission 206155) | Marine microbial communities from station ALOHA, North Pacific Subtropical Gyre - S1503-DNA-20-500_MG | ecosystem: Environmental > Aquatic > Marine > Oceanic | place: Pacific Ocean: North... | reverse complement strand
CGACGTTGATCTGGTTCTTCATCGGCGGTGTCTTAGCTTTGGGAATACGTTTGCAGCTGGCATGGCCATGGACAGAGATGCCGGTGATTGGGCCGATGTTGTTTTCTGGTGACGGAGGACAAATTTCTCCGGAATTTTATACGACGTTGTTCACGATGCACGCCACCGTGATGATCTTTTTCGTGATCATTCCCATTCTGGCTGGGGCGTTTGGTAATTATCTGATTCCACTGATGATCGGTGCGGATGACATGGCGTTTCCGACCTTGAACATGCTCAGCTATTGGTTCATGTGGCCCGCATTCTTGCTGATTGGAGGAAGTTTTTTTGCACCGGGAAACGGAGCCGGAGCTGGTTGGACGTCTTATCCCCCGTTGTCAGCGATGGTCGAGGCGGCACCTGGAAGTGGACTGGCGCAAACGTTGTGGCTGTTAGGGATCACATTTGTTGGTGTTTCGTCGATGATGGGTTCGGTGAATTACATGACCACCATCTTTCAGATGCGTGCGCCTGGAATGACCATGTTTCGTTTGCCCATGACTATTTGGGCAATGTTGATCACTGCCATTCTGCAGGCATTCGCTCTTCCGGTGCTCACTGCTGCTGGTTTCATGCAGTTGGGAGATCGGTTGTTGGGAACGGGCTTTTTTCTCCCCGAAGGTCTGGTCGTTAATAATTCTGTTCCGGCTACGGGTGGGGGACAGCCCTTGTTGTGGCAGCATTTGTTCTGGTTCTATTCGCATCCGGCGGTGTACATCATGATCCTGCCTGCGATGGGAATGGTGTCGGATATTATCAGTTGTTTTTCTCGCAAACCCATTTTTGGGTACAAGCCGATGGTCTACGCGATCGCTGGGATTGCGGGACTGGGCTTCATCGTCTGGGGGCACCACATGTTCATGTCGGGAATGAATCCGTATCTTGGCATGACCTTCATGACAACAACCATGTTGATTGCGTTGCCGAGTGCGGTGAAGGTGTTCAATTGGCTGGGGACGATGTGGGGTGGAAAAATTCAATTTACCACGCCCATGTTGTATTCTATCGCGTTCGTATCGATGTTCATCATTGGTGGTCTGTCAGGCATTTTTATGGCCGCAACACCAGTAGATATATTTATTCATGATACGTACTTCATCGTGGCGCATTTTCATTATGTTTTATTTGCCGGCACTGCCATGGCCGTGTTCGGAGCAATTTATTATTGGTTCCCAAAAATGTTTGGCCGCATGATGAACGAAACGGCGGGCAAAATTCATTTCTTTTTTACGTTTATCTTTCTGAACGGAACCTTTTATCCGATGCACATTCTGGGGGCGGTTGGATTTCCACGACGGTTAGCCGATCCGTACCATTACGAAACGTTTCGGCCGTTGTTGGCCTTGAATCAATTCATGACGATTTGTGCCATCGGTATGGTTGCTGTGCAGATTGTTTTTGCCGCGAATTTTATTTTGAGTATCTTTTTCGGCAAACGGGTCGGAAGAAACCCGTGGGGCAGTAATGGTCTTGAATGGGCGGCGCCCAGTCCTCCGGGGCACGGTAACTTTGATTTTCAGCCGATTGTTTATCGAGGACCTTACGAATATGGTTCGCCCGAAGTGGACGACGATTTCTATCCGCAAATCAAGCCACCGCCTGCAACAGCCTAAAACAGAAGACATTCCCACGACTCATCGTGTCGCATTCTCCACCATCGCCGAATTTTAATCCCTGGCCGCACCGCTTTGCGGTCGTCTTGGCATGCGCGACTTTTCCTTTGATTTGGGTAGGTGGGTTGGTCACGACCTACGATGCAGGAATGGCTGTGCCGGATTGGCCAACCACCTACGGTTACAACTTATTTCTCTATCCCTGGCAGACCTGGTGGTTTGGTCCCTGGGATTTATTGATCGAACATGGTCATCGTCTGTTGGGTGCTACCGTTGGCTTTTTGACAATCTTGACGGTTGTCAGTATCGTGATTTGCGACACACGGCGGTGGGTACAGGTCTTGGCGTTTGCTGCGTTGCTGGCAGTCGTTGCCCAGGGAGTGTTGGGGGGCCAGCGAGTGTTGCAAGACAGTGTTTTCCTGGCGCGGCTGCATGGATGTTTCGGCCCAGCGTTTTTTGCGATTTGTGTGGCTCTTTGCCTGTTTACCTCGCGCAGCTGGCAGATGGATACGAAATGGGTGGGGAGCGCTAAAACGGGCTGGTTACATCGGCTGGCGGCAGCAACGGCCGTCGCAGCCTACGTTCAATTAGTCTTAGGAGCGCAAGTACGACATGTCGTTCCTGACGCGAGCCTGGGAAGTTTTCGAACAGCCGTACTTCTACATGTTGCCATGGCAGTGATCGTGACATCCTTGATCTTTTGCCTGGCAGCGATCATTGTGACTCGGCACCGAGGGCGGCCAGCGTTGACCACTTCGGCAATCCTGCTCTCAATGTTGGTGATAGCCCAGCTGTTGCTCGGAGCAGGCAGCTGGATTGTCAAGTACGGTTGGCCTCATGGGTTGCCGTCGATTTCCTGGTCGGAAACGTTTACGGTTCAAGCCGACGCGATGTTGCCTGCAGCAATTGTTACCGGTCATGTTGCCGTCGGATCGTTGATTCTTGCGCTTGCGGTTGCGGTGACGCTTTTATCGGTCCGCTACAGGGATACGAACGCATCACCAACTCGTCTCAGCGACCACTTGCTGGGGGTACCAGCATGAGCATGTCGTCGATTCATCTTTCGCGACGGGAAGCCGCACTGACTGGGCGAGTGATCGATTTTCTAGAATTGACAAAACCCCGGATCTCCATCCTGGTCCTGGTAAGCGTTGCTGTGGCCGCCTTCACCGCCAGTTGGGGGCAACCGGATCCCTGGCTTCTGCTGCACGCCGTTGTGGGAACATTTCTGGTCTCTGCCAGTGGCAGTGCCTGGAATCAATGGTTGGAACGGGACCTCGACTCACGAATGGAACGCACTGCGAATCGACCGCTCCCAGCGGGTCGTATCACGCCCACCGAAGCAGCCGTTTTTGGAAGTGTGACACTTCTGTTGGGTATCATTTATCTTTATGCAACGACGGGAGGCACGCCAGCTGGATTGGCACTTGTGACATGGGTGTTGTACACCGGATGTTATACGCCTCTTAAGGTTCGCTCATGGTGCAACACGGCCGTGGGTGCTGTGGCGGGGGCGATGCCCGTGCTGATCGGTTGGACAGCGGTTGGCGGTACACTCGACGTTCGTGCAGCAGCCCTGTTTGCCGTTGTTTTTCTCTGGCAATTTCCGCATTTCATGGCGATTGCGTGGCTCTACCGCAATCAGTATGCGGAGGCCGGTTATCAAATGCTGACCGTCGTCGATCCGAGTGGTCGCCGTGCTGGTGTGCAGGCCGTTTTAGGAGCCCTGGCTTTGTTGCCAGCCAGTTTTGTGCCAGCCCTTCACGTACCCTCGCCAACGATCTATATCGTGACTGCCTTGATATTAGGAATTTACCAGTTATTGTGCGCGCTCATGTTTTTGGGACGAATAGATGACCGGTCGGCGAAAAGGTTGTTACGTGTTTCGTTGATTTATCTTCCCAGTTTGTTATTGTTGATGGTACTCATACCTGGATTTTAAAGTTCGTCGACTTGTGTTCCCCGTAAGAGAGAGTTTCGTACGAAAAGTAAACAGAGAAAATAATGGCAAATCACGAATCTGATGAACACGCCGGCCACGGCCACCTTCAACTCGAGTATCAACCTGCGTTGCCGTTGACTCTTGGAAAAACAATCATTTGGTTGTTCCTGTCGACGGAGATCATGTTTTTTGCAGCGTTGATCGGCATGTACATCGTTATTCGTTTTGGCGCTCCTACCGGAACGTGGCCGTTGCCCGGCGACGTGCACCTGGTGGAACAGATTGGAGCCTTTAATACGTTTGTCTTGATCTGTTCCAGCGTAACCATCGTGTTGTGTCTGGAAGCGGTGAAAGTAGGCAAATCGGGTCTGGCAAAATTCTGGTTGCTATTAACCTTGGTGCTGGGAAGTTTGTTTCTGGGTGTCAAGGCATACGAATACAAATCGAAATTCGATCACGGCATTTATCCTGCGAAACCCCGCAGTTTGATTCACGAAAAACCGAATATTTATTATGTTGCTGCCGTGCGGGACAATCTTACTCAACAGATCGAAGGGTTGGACGCGCAGATAAAAGATGGAAACGCATCTCCGGAAATCGAGACCCGGCGGGAACTCTGCAATACGCTGCTCTTGGGAGCGGTGAATTGGGCGGAACGGGAGGCTGCTGATAACACCAAGTCCGATGCCCAGCGACAAGATGCCATCGTTCAATTGGCCCGTTTGGTGCTAGGGCCGGGACACCATCATGGAGGTGGCGATTCGCACGATCATCCCTTCGCCGAAGCAATGAAACGTGAAAGGGGAATTGTTGAGCAGGCGCTGCAGCCAGTGGCCGAAGAATTCCAAAAATTGCAGGGTCAGCAGGATTCAAACGAAGACCAGGGTCAAAAGGATTCCAGTGAAGACAGTGGTGATGCACCGGTTCAGCCGACTGGAAGTCTTCCTTCGGCACTCAAGCAACGAACCGATGCGCTCAGGATTGAAAAGACGAGGCTGGAAGACCGGATGAAAGCAACTGACAAGTTGGCAGAATTAAAATATGGTATCAATGAAGATCACAACCTTCGACTGCCGATGGTGATTCCCAGTGGAAATATGTGGGCCAGTACCTATTTCTTTCTGACCGGTTTTCACGCGATCCACGTGCTGGTGGGATTGATTGTCTTTGCGATTGGATTATGTCTGCAGCTCACACCAAAGCGAGCCGGATTCATTGAAAATATCGGACTTTATTGGCACTTTGTGGATCTTGTCTGGATCTTCTTGTTTCCTTTGCTTTATCTCTTCTGATCAATCTTTTCTTAGCGGTTTTTGAAAATGATAGTGGAGTAGAAAGATGTCACACGAGCAACCAACGGACTCCTCAAGCGAGTCGGATCATGATCACGAACACCATGGTGGCATTGGCCAGTATATCGTCGTATTTCTTTGTCTTTGTGGTCTGACCGCATTATCGTTTGGTGTCGCAAGTTCGCCGATTATGGAAACTCCTTCGATTGGTTGGGCTGTCATGATGGCCATTTCCTGTGCGAAGGCGATGTTAGTCATTTTGTTTTTCATGCACCTTCTTTGGGAAGCCAATTGGAAATACGTTTTAACGATTCCAGCTGCCATGATGTCTGTATTTCTCGTTTGCATGCTGATTCCGGATGTCGGAAAACGTGTGGATCATTACTCCCAGGAACGTTGGCTTCACGCTGCAGAGCCACATCATGAGAGCTCGACTGTGGAGACTGAAGAACATCACGATGAGGATGTATCCGAATCTGAGCATGACCATCACGAAGCATAAGTTGATCCGATGAATCGCTCTTTAATGTTTTGGTTGGCATCGTTGTTGTTGTTTAGCGGCGGGATGACCGTGTGGTTTGCCAGTCACAGGGACACGCCGGATAGCCGGCCGTTGCCTGTTAGTGAAGAGCCTTTGCAGGAATTTACGCTTGTCGAACGCAGTGGAAAGCAGTTCCACTCGCAAAGTTTGAAGGGACAGATTTGGGTAGGCAGTTTTTTCTTTGCCAGTTGCCCCCATCGTTGTGAAATTCAAAATCGGCAGATTAAAGAACTTCAGGATGAATACGGATCGCGGGGAGTGAAGTTCGTTAGCATTACCTGTGATCCGGAACGCGACACTCCAGTGAAGCTTGCCAAGTATGCTGACCGGCTTGGTGCCGATCGAGAACAATGGCTGTTCTTGACGGGTAATTTAAGTTATATCCAGCGTGTGGGCAGGGATTTATTTCAAGTGCCTGTTGAACCTGACACGCATTCTGAAAAGCTCATGGTGTTCGATCCAATGGGGAAACCGGTCGGATATTATCATTGGCAGAAGCCGTCGGATCTTCAATCGTTACGGGGGGTTCTGGACGACTTGCTTGAAGCTCAAACCCGTGGTTGATTTTCTCCCGCATACGAACGCCGGTTTGAATCTGGTAGCAACCATTTTGCTGTTGCTTGGATGGATACTGATTCGTCGAGGTCATGAAGTAGCACATCGACGTGTGATGCTCGTCTGTTTTATGGTCAGTATTTTGTTCCTGGCCGGCTATTTGGTGTACCATTGGGAACTTCACCGTATCACTGGACAGCGCGGTCGCCCCTTTCCAAGTGACGTTGCGGGGTTCATTCGTGGGTTCTATTACACGGTTTTGGTTTCGCATGTGATTTTGGCTGCGACCGTGCCGTTTTTAGCGATCACCACGATCATTTATGGGTTGCGAGACAAGCGAATGATTCATCGGCGTTGGGCGCGGGTGACGTGGCCTGTTTGGATGTACGTGTCGGTTACGGGAGTGGTGATTTACGTGATGCTGTATCATCTCTACCCTGTTTAAATGACTTGTCGTATAATGACGTCAGCGGTTCAAGAGAATAAAATCATGTTTGTTTTTCGCCTGATGAACAGGCAAATGCGAGTCAAAATGTCTTTGGCCTGGATTCAACGAATGTGGGGTTTAAGAATAGTGCAATCAGGGCGTTGGATGGTGTTGGCTGCTGTGGTGCTGTTGTGCCTGGTGGACCAGGTCGTAGCATGTCCGACGTGTAAAGATGCGATCTCGGGAAGTGCGAATTACATCCGGGGATATTTCTGGAGTATTCTTTTTATGATGTCGATGCCATTTCTTATTTTTGGATCATTAGGGGGTTACTGGTATCTAGAGATTCGAAGAGCCAGAAATCGGCAGCAAGCTGTGGATGCCACGGCAAACGAAACGACCTGAAGCATGGTGTCATTGTTCGGGATGGAGTTGCCTGGCCGGTCAAAACGATGATTGAAAACCTGCAGCAAGGCGTTGCGTCCTGATGAAGAGTGCAGCAAGCCGGGGATTGTCGCCTATCGTGGGGTTCCGATTTTTGCTGCTGTGACTTATTTTCACGGGCTTCTAAAAATGAAGAGGTCATGATGGTGCGTCATTTGGGCCGCGCGCTACAATATCTGGGACTGGCGGTACTGCCCTTGGGCGTGGTGTTGGAGCTTTCCGATGCTTTGGGGCGTAGTTTTGGTGTCGCCGACTTGCTGAAATCCTTGGCATTTGGTGTCGCAGCTTTTCTTATTGGCAGATTGATCGAAGGCTATTCATAGTAAAACACTATTCATCGGACATGGGGCTTTCCACTTGAGAGGTGTCTTCTGGGTGGGAGGAAAACGATGGTAACCGTAATCGGGTTGGCAAGCGTACGGCGAGTCCTGTTCCTGATCACGTTGTTGGTGTTCTTTGCTGATGCAAATGCTTTGGCCGAACAAGGTAGTGCTGGTTGGTTGTCCAATGCCATCGCTGTCGATTCAATTGATGGCGAGACGCGAACCCATCTGGAGCGAGTACGGGCATTCTTGAAAGACTCGCAATGGGATGAAGCGATTGAAACGCTGCGCCAGTTGATGGAAGACGAGGGTGACAAGCTGGTGGCTATTTCCGAATTAACGGGTATCGAAAGCCATGGCTATCATCGCTATGTGTCATTACGAGAATTTGGACACAGTTGGCTTGCTGCGATGGCGACGACCCATCCTCAGGCTCTGCAAATTTATCGCCAACGGGTTGATCCGTTAGCCGAACGATGGTTCAGGGACGGCGTGAAACATCAGGACGCGCAACGATTGCAAAAAGTAGTAGATCATGCGGTGATGAGTCGATACGGTGACGATGCATTACTTGCTTGGGGAGAAATAGTGCTCGAAAAAGGGGACTTTGTTACCGCACGAAGATGTTGGGAAAGGCTGAGTCCTCGTTTGCGAAGTCCCAATGACCTGCCCTTGGGATGGGAAGTGGACTTGTCAGACGTGCGCCAACGCTGGAAAGAAGTATCTGCTTGGCTGAATCATCGTCCCCATTCCACTCAGGGGTTTGCGTATCCGGATACTGATCTCGATTTGAAGATCGTACGGGCACGGTTGGTAATGGTGTCGATCTTGGAAGGTTCTTTTCGGCGAGCGGAAATAGAACTTGAACTCTTGCAGCAACTTTTCCCTCAGGCCCGGGGAATTCTGGCAGGTCGTGAGGGACGGCTGGTTGAAATTCTTGCTGAAATCTTGCGAGAAAGTCGAACATGGAAGTTGCCGTCGGCGACAGGCGACTGGCCGACATTGGCAGGATCACCACAGCGAAATTCGCGGGCCTTGCGACAAGTGGACGTTGTACCTCATCCCGTTTGGTCGGTAACGCTTCATAACCATTCATCAAAGGCATCGCAATACCGTCCAACCTGGAAGCAGCATGTGGCCGAAGACATAAAACAACCCTTGAGTTTTCATCCCATCGTCTCAGGTAGCATGCTGTTGATTCAGGATGCTCATTTTTGCAGGGCCTTGAATCGTTTCACCGGGCAACCGGCATTTCCATCGGACCAAAATACTCTTAAAGACGAAAAGTTTGGCGCGATTGACGCACGCCAGCAGGAGGCTGCCGAGCCAGGGAATCGATCTCACCGGCCGCTTGGAGTACCGAGATATACTGCGACGGTCTACAATGACTATCTTTTCACACGATCGGGTTCTCCTTTAACCACGGTCAGGTCAGAGGTCACACCTCATGATCGAAGGAGCCAACTGGACGGTTGGGATCTTCGTCGCGATGGTAGTCGTTTGGCAGGTTTTCCAATTCAACCGGATGGAAACAGCTGGGAATTTGAGGGAGCGCCGATCTCGAATGGTGGGCAGTTGTTTGTGATCATGCGTCGGAGGGACGTAAGACCACAGGCTCACGTCACGTGTTTTGATTTGCCCAGGGGACGACTCGTTTGGCGCCGTTTGATTTGTTCTGCCGAAACGGAAAATGGTGGCCAAGCGGATGAAATTACGTCCAGTCTATTGACCATGGATCATGACACAGTTTATTGCAACACCAACCTGGGTGCTGTGTGTGCAATCGATGCGCTAACGGGCAACCTGCGCTGGGTAACCCATTATCCCCGCACCCGGCGCACGTCGTCAGAAAGCTCCGAGGTCATTGCGGGAAGGGATCTTAATCCTGGCATTCTCCATGCTGGAATGTTGCTGGTTCATCCATCAGATGCGGTGTCGTTATTTGCTCTGGAAGCTGCTACTGGAAAAATTATCTGGGAAAACCGGTTATTTACCGAAACACCTCATGAACCATCCCACTTGCTGGGTGTCGGAACTGGGGGCAACTTGATTGCATCAGGAAACCGATTGTGGTGGATTGATGTTGACAATGGAAAAGTGCTTGCCGTGTTTCCACCGCACCAAAGTTTAGAACCGGGGAATGCGAAAATGCAGCCTAGAGGATACGGTCGTGGGCTGCTTGTGGACCAGGTGATCTACTGGCCGACGCGACAAGAGATTTTCGTCTTTGACCAGGCCGTTCGACTCGGGAAAGTGGCTGCCAGTCCTCGACGTAATCCGAGCATTTTTCTCAAAGATCCACGCAATAACACAAGTTTGACAGGTGGTAATCTGCTACTTGTCGGGAAATATCTCTACATTGCCACGTCAGAGGCGTTGTATGCGTTCAACGAATCGGGACGAGTTGTGCCCACACTGGCCGCACACAAAGTAAGTTCTGCAAACGATCCATGACAAATCAGCGATGTGATGGTATCACGTCGAAAATTGAAAGAAAACAATTCTCGTCAGATAAGCGACTGAGATTCGCAGCAAAAATAGACTTTACGTTGTCCCTGCCCCTGCCCTCCCCTGTGTCTGGGAAGCCAGGCAGGAGAAAGGGGCATTTGTCTTCGACGTCGTATGGCCAATAATCTAAGTTATCGGTGGTACCAGCCTTTTCAGGTTCCAAGACAACAAGCGAGTTCATTGCCGACTTAGGAAAACCGATTTCATGTTACAAGAAGAAGACTTGCAGGCGGTGCAAAAACTAAACGAGACGTATGAGCAAATCACTCGTGAATTGGCGAAGGTTATTGTTGGCCAGGAAAAAGTGATTGAGCAATTGCTTGTAGCGATGTTTGCCCAGGGCCATTGTCTGTTAGTCGGGGTTCCTGGACTGGCCAAGACTCTCTTGATTCGAACGGTCGCGGACGCGCTGTCCCTTAAATTCAGTCGAATCCAATTCACTCCTGATTTGATGCCTTCGGACATTACGGGAACCGAGATGATTCATGAGGATCGCGGCACGGGCGATCGCCAATTTCGATTCTTACCTGGACCGGTGTTTGCCAACATTGTTTTGGCTGACGAGATCAATCGAACACCTCCTAAAACACAAGCGGCTTTGCTTGAAGCAATGCAAGAACATCAGGTTACCGTTGGTGGAGAAAAGCATCCACTGCCCGAACCTTTCTTCGTACTGGCAACGCAAAATCCGATAGAACAGGAAGGGACTTATCCCTTGCCCGAAGCGCAGCTGGATCGTTTCATGTTTCAGGTGTTGGTGGACTACCCGGACGAAGAGCAGGAGCTAGAGATCGTCAGACGAACAACGGCCAACGTGGAGGCGAGTGTCTCGTCCATGCTGTCAGCCGATGAGATTGTGAATCTGGCCCAAACCGTACGAGAAGTTCCGATTGCTGATCATGTCGCCCGGTACGCTTTACGATTTGCCCGCTTGACCCGTCGTGAAAACGACGAGGCTCCGGATTTTGTAAAAGAATTTGTTTTGTGGGGTGCCGGTCCGCGGGCCAGCCAATATATGGTGTTGGGAGCCAAAGCGCGCGCTGTCCTGAAAGGACGTAACTACGTCAGCCATGAAGACATACAGGCAGTCGCAGCGCCGGTCCTGCGGCATCGTATTAAGACCAATTTCAATGCGGCTGCCGAAGGAATCAACAGTGATGAAATTATCCAACGGTTAACGGAAACAATCTTGCCCATTCCTGATGAGACGCCCGATGGCGGAAATTTACCAGAAGTATTTAGATCCGCGGACGCTGGCTAGGCTGCAGGGTCTTGATTTGCGTGCGCGACATGTTGTCGATGGTTTTGTCTCAGGAATGCATCGCAGCCCCTACCATGGATTCTCCGTCGAATTTGCGGAGCATCGCGAATACACTCCAGGTGATGACTTGCGGCATGTGGACTGGAAGGCGTTTGGTAGAACCGACAAGTTTTACATAAAGCGATATGAAGACGAAACCAATCTGGTTTGTTATTTGTTGCTCGATACCAGCGAAAGTATGAAGTATCGCGGACCAGGCATGCCAATGTCAAAATTGGAATATGCACAGTGCATCGCGGTACTATTGGCCTGGCTGGTTCTTCGTCAGCAAGATGCGGTATCCCTGGTGACCTTTGACCATGCTGTTCGAAAACTTGTTCCACCCAGTGCCGGTCCATCGCATATGAAACAACTGATTCATGTGATGGAGGAAACGCAAGCGGAACATAAGACATCCACCGGTCCAATTTTTCACCAATTGGCTGAACGGTTTAAGAAACGCGGCCTGATCATTGTATTGAGCGATTTGTTTGATGATCTATCGCCGATGATGGCGGGATTAAAGCATTTTCGTCATCAGCGGCACGAAGTAGCAGTGTTTCATGTTTTGGATCCGGCGGAAATCGAGTTTCCATTTCAACGTCCGACGCTTTTTCGCGGATTGGAACAGTTGCCAGAAGTATTGACCGAACCCCGATCGTTGCGCAAGGCGTATCTGGAAGAATTGAATCGGTTTCTGGGTAAAGTGTCGCGTGAATGTCGCAATCAGCAGATTGAGTACAGTCGCATCACAACCGATCAGGCGTTGGACGTTGCCTTGTCGACGTTTCTTTCAAAACGTGCGATTCGCAGCGCTTGAACGGCTGCCGATCATGGGACGGGTGATTGAGGAACGTGATGTCCTGCCATTGCGACCCAACAGTTGTTATCAGGAAGCTTCGCCACGCACGCGCTCGAGCAATTTTTTGGTGGCAAGCACGCCAGAGTATTCGTCCAGATTGGAGCCTTCATATTCAATTCCGACGTAGCCGTTGTAACCGGCATCCATGACGATCTTCAACATGCGAACATAGTCGGTGTGTGTTTCATTGCCTGCAGGATCGAAATCATGAGACTTCGCCGAAACAGCTTTGGCAAAAGGCATTAACTCTCGGACTCCCTGGTAGCGATCGTATTCACCAAAATTACCGAAATCGGGCAAAGAGCCGCAATGGGGTGAACCAACCTTGCTGAGAACGGCTGCGAGCCATTTGCCATTGGAGGAAAGGCCTCCGTGATTTTCGACAATCACATTAACCTGTTGTTGGGCACCGTATTCGGTCAACCTGGCAAGTCCATCGGCGGCCAGCTTCAACTGCTCCTGGTAACTTCCTTCGCTGGCGGCATTGACTCGAATGGAGTGGCAGCCTAACACAGCAGCTGCATCTACCCATTTATGATGATTGTGAATTGCCTGCTTACGCGCAGCGGAGTTGGGGTCGCCCAGTTTGCCTTCGCCATCGATCATGATTAACAACTGTTGGACACCATAATCTTTGGCTCGTTGGTCCATCTCTGCCAGATACTTTGAATTGTTAACGTGCTCTTTAAAGAAATGGTTGCTATATTCAATCGCGCCGATGTTAAACTTCTCGCGTGCTATATGGGCAAACTCCAGATGGTCCAATTTGTCGCCTTTTGTACCGAAGAATGCGTGGTGAAGCGACCATTGGGCCACGGATATTTCGAACGCCAGTTGTTTTTCGGCGAAAACTCTGTTTCTAGTTGCTGCAAGGCCGATTGTGGCCGCACTGGTTGTGCGTAGGAAAGTTCGACGAGTGTGTTGAAAAGGCATCGCTTTGTATTTTGAGTTAGAGGTAGCCCCTAAGGCACGGATTCAGAATTTACGTGCATCCAGGGTAATCCTTTATCGGTTCGCGATCCAGTACGGAGTCAGGCAGAAAGGACCTCGATAAAAAACAAAGATTCAATCATGCAGGGTCGTCAGCAAGTTCAAAACATCGCGCCTCTCCCGATTGAGCTAGCTGGTTGGAAAGCGGCTTTCAGGCGACAACGCCGATCATGGTACCGTGACCGCTCGGCCGTTGTCACGTTGCTTCAGCTTAAGAATAAAGGGTACGGCTCGTGCCGCCCAATTCTTGGGGTCAGGATAACTGTTGGCGCCGGACCCGAAACAGCTTTCCAGCATTTCGGTGTGGATCACACCAGGGTTCATGGGAACTGCGACCAGGCCGTCAGGAAGCTCCGAGGCTAATGCCTGAGTCAATCCTTCGATGGCCCATTTCGTTGCACAATAGGGTGCAACTTCGGGAGATGTCGTACGTCCCCAGGTCGAACTCATGTTGACGATCACGCCATCACCCTGTCGGATCATCGCTGGCAGGAAATGTCGCAGGACATGAAACGTTCCTTTGATATTAACGTCAACAACGGTAGCAAATTCGTCGCCCGATATATTCCAAAGCGGTGCGTTGCCGTTGATTAAACCTGCATTGTTGATCACCCAGCTGGGCGTGCCGATCTCGTCGAGCACCTGATGAGACCAGTCCTTAACGGCCATGTCGTCAG
>Ga0310342_100001801_pt1 | contig 13518 bp, 10 predicted proteins | sample S15DNA20500_MG_FD_206155 | JGI IMG/M metagenome (GOLD analysis project Ga0310342, IMG submission 206155) | Marine microbial communities from station ALOHA, North Pacific Subtropical Gyre - S1503-DNA-20-500_MG | ecosystem: Environmental > Aquatic > Marine > Oceanic | place: Pacific Ocean: North... | reverse complement strand
AACATTACGCTTCCTGTGTATTCAATGTAGTCTCCGAACTCCTGTGCAGGTCTATGATACCTGTCTCCATTGAATCCAACGCAGGGTAAATCAGTAATTACATACTCAGGAGAGTTAGACCATATAACTTTTTCAGGTGCGTATTCTTTATTGACCGACATAATTATTAGGTCGTTAATTTTTAAGGGGTATCTATCTTGGTCTGAGAGGGTCGTATCGAGCATAAACTGTAGATTGAACCCTGATCGCCCATAAGACGCTTCACGCTCCATTAGATCAATGGCTGAGAACCTTATAGGGTCAACAGGCTCTTTTGGTTCTGCAATTCCTTCTGATAAGTTCTTTGCAATACGAGGAGCAAGGCGATCTCCATAGTTGTTTTTATGGTTTGGGTACCTAGCTGTCCATATTCGTGTTTCATAGCCACGTTCTTCTAGTGTCAGGTACAAACTATTTTCTACTTGTGGTGTACCAAGGAAGGTAATTTTTCCATTTGGTTTTAATATGGCTTCAAATTCTTTTACAGCTTCGCCTAGTTTGTCTCTCATAGGCTGTGTAAAGCTGTTGTTAGGCACTTCACAATCGTCTGCTATGACTTCATCAGCACGACTCCCTGCAAGCTGCGATAAGACCCCTTTAGAGGAGCAGGAGGGTGCGTGATCGGCACTGGCAGGTCTTACATCAAAGCTAACCTTACTGTTTCTCTGGTCATCTCTGGGGATTAGTGGAGCTAGTATAGGCATCTCGTTTATAAGACGCATAGTAAAGGTAGTAAAGTTATCAGCCCTGTCTTTACTGGCAGATACCACAAGAAACTTTAGTTGTGGGTCTATTCTTAATCGCCAAACAACATAAGTACTTGTAATCCAACTTTTACCTACACCACGAAACCCCTGTATGATCTTTCTTCTAGCCCCATGTTGTAGATATTCAGCTATATCTAGCTGAACAGGTGTAGGGTCTGGTAGGCTTAGATGTCTCCAAGTAACGATTAAGAAATATCTAAAGTCAAGTAGCTTTTCTGGTAGTTCTTGCAATTATAATTCGCTAGGAGGGATAGTCTCTAGGTCTGGTAAATTGGTCATAAGGTCTTCTATTGGGTTATTTTCTACAGGAATACACTCGATACCATTATCTTTTAGGAATTGTCTAGCTACGTTTAAGTCTCCTGCCTTTGCTTCGCCACTTTTTATCAGATCAAGTATATGTTTAGCCAACTCATAGTGTATGGTTTTTAGTAATTCTAAATTTCTATCCATAATTACTAGCTTTTTTGTTTAATATAATCACTTTTTAGCTCTATTGCCAAACAATACATACCTAACTTTACCTAGTAATCCTTGTTTTTGTATCTTTCTATATTGTTTTAGCTCTCTCTCAAGATGATAATTTCTAGTTTCTGCTTCAGAAATCTTTATAAGTGATGCCATAAGTAACATATCTTGTAGTCTTATCTGTTTTACAAGGTCACAACAATAGTCTTTGATAACAAAGTCTGGTAGTTCTTTAACCTCCCTGCATTTAAGTTCTATTTCAAGTTCTATTTCAGGTGGAGGATTGCCAATAAGAACATTAAAAAATTCTCTATTGTTCATATCAATTCAGTTTTGGGAATAGTTGTTGCTCCAACATATCCACAGCACGATCATCTAGCGTATTGCTAGTTTGTTTACAGATTGCTCTAAGCAAATCAACTACTAATCTCTTCACAGCAGTAGTAGTAAAGAATTTTAGTAGTATTGGTTTTAAGATTTTTAGCATAATAACTATTGTGTTACTTTCCAAACATAGCTAACTTGGTAGTATTAAACAAGAGTCTTAACTTTTATGGAAGATCAAGAGCCAAGTAAAGTTGAAACCATTGTCAAAGTCTGCGTACTTCTTTGGTCGGCAACGCTATTATCTCTCTCATACTATGAACCGCCATCTGGTAAAAAGATTGTAGATTTTGACCCGACATTTATTGCAAGTATTTTTTCAGCTAGTACTGCTTCACTAGGGTTTCAGATAAAGAAGAAAAAAGATACTATAGTAGATAATAAGAACTCTAAAGTTGGCATCAAATGAAAAAGCTACTCTTACTAGGTTTATTTTTAGTTGCTCCTTGTTACGCAAATGGACTACCCACTTGGACAACTGGAAGTAGTAACAGAACTGAAAATACTACACAAACCATAACTCGCAGCGTAGTTACTCAGAAATATGGGAGTTCTCTAAACACTTGGGAAGGCTCTAATATTCAAGTTACTAGTGCTACTAGCGGAGGAATAACAGCTTCAGATGCAGTATTTACACCTTATACAACCTCTGCTGATTGGTCATTAAATGTGACTACTAGAGCATCAGGAACTAAACTAGAAGAAATTACACAGAATGATACGATTACGACTACTAGCGTTATCACTTCTTTGTCTGTCTTTAGTCAGTAATAAAGCAAGAGCCGAAGGCGATACAAACGTACAGGCTCAACCAAATGCGGTTGGTAATTCTAGTATTATTAACCAGAATATGAATATTAATAATGGAATGACAGGTAAACAGCAGTTTGGAAACTTAGTTTGTAGTCAACCTACTTTAGCTGTAACTCCTTTTTATACAGGGAATGATGCACAGGGGGAAGAAACTTATAGCATCAATGAAGGTTGGGGAGTACAGATGAGCTTTATGATACCTCTGGGAGATAATAAAACTTGTAACGACTTAGCAAAAGTAAAGCTAGACCTAGCCAAAGAAGAACTAGACAAGCAAGTGCATGATAAACACCTCGTTCGTATTTTGAAATGTCAGCAGCTTCACGCATCAGGATACATGATTAACCCTGCTTCTAAATACGCATACATCTGTAGTGATGTCATTAATATACGAAGTTATGTTAAAGCTAATCCCGAAAAATTTAAAGGCGAGTAACGCTCTGTAGAGGAGTTACGAATTAAACAAGTTCCCACTTGTGTTCGTTTCATAAATCCGTTGACCACTGCGAGGAAAGGCATTGACGGATTCTTGAGTTCATCTTAGGAGAAATGACAAATATCCTAAGAGAGATCAAGCAGGTACACTCGCCTAAACCTCTTGTCTTTCGTTGTATCACACTTTGTTTAGGTCAGAGGTTGGTTAACCTAAATGTGTGTTGTCTGCGGAAAGACTTGTAAATATACTATACCTTATTTCTTTCTATCTGCAATCTCTTTCTTAAGTACTTTAGTAAACATCTTTTTAAATGTTTTCTTGATAAAAGCTAAAACACTTTGCATAGCAATACCACCTGCTACACTTACTACGCTTGCTGTTCCTGCTGCTATTACACTTGACGCTATAACCTCTGGGGCAGGTATAGGCATTTCGCCAAAAAAAGGTATATTAAATGTAGCTATAGCTTCTTCAGTTGATAAAGTTTCTTTGGTGTCTGGCAGGTTTGTCGGTATTGACTCTGGTGTTACTTCTAACCCTTCCTCCTTTGAAGATGATTTTTCTTCTTCAGCAGAAGATTCCGAAGCTCCCAGACCAGACTCTACCTGTTCCAGACTTGGAAGAAGTAGAGGGTCTAAATATGGAACGTCTGCCACAGGTGGATAAAAAATTGTTTTAGGCGGTACTAAAGTTTCTGGTATATCAATCTGTGGATAATCCAATTAATCCCAGTTGACTATTTTTTTCGCTGCTGCTTGTTCGTCTGCGGTCATTTCGGTAAGAGTGACAGAAGCATTAACCCAGTTATTAGGGTCAAAGTTTGCTTCCGCTACAACTATTCCATACTTTAGTTCTGTTGTATCGTTTTTAAATGGGTCAAGTAGCTTTAGCCAGTGCTTATCTTTAGCTTTATCAGCTACTTTTTCCATCATACCCACTCCGTTAGAAGCAGTTTTGCCTGTTAGTTCGTGCTTATACCACTTAGTATAAAGTGATTTGACTTCAGAAAATGGTTTAAATTCTTCCATAAGTTTATCCGTTTGTATCTAGTGTAGTCCAACTTGGGAATCCGCAATCATATCCACTGCTATTGTAATCTGATTGCTGATACCAAGAATTATCTCCACCTGTATATACATCTCCAAATCTACTTAGCCAGAACCAACCATTTTCTGTACCATATCCAAGATGACAGAACCCATTTTCCATACATTGTGCGGGTTGGTCAGGCCAGTGAATGAAATAAGGAACCCAGTGATTTTGATATATTAAATAATGCTGTCCATCATTTTCATTTGATCTACTTGGTGTGTAGTTCCAATAACCTGCAAAGAATAATGAACCGAACTCGTCTAATAGGACAACAGAGTTATATGTATTTTCAGGTGTACCTCTAGGAATAATCTCAATTATTTTACCTATCTTCATTTTCTTTTCATTACTACCGCCATCTTGGAAACTAGACCAATTACCTATAGCTTCATTTGGTCTGCTGTTATCTCCACCATCTTCAAAGTCTCCAAAGTCAGAGAACAATATTTCTCCACCAAACCAACCACCTAAACTAGGAGAGTTAGTGTGGCTATTAGGAGAGTTATTAGTGCCTTGTATTCCGTAGTAGTTAGATGCAGTGGAGTATATTTTCTGTTCCATACCAGTAGAACCGCCATCTGTTATAAACCATAAAGTTGAATATCTGACATTAGTACAAACCATATAAATAACTTTCTGGTCATCACTATTCCATAGACTACTTGAGTTAGTAAGTATTCTAGGCATACCATTACCACCTGAACCGCTAGAGTCATACACACCTGTTTGCTGTCCGTAATCTCTAAAGTAACCTGCGTAATAAACTTTGCCATCTTCAGTAAGCCACCATGTTCTACCTTCTGCGTCTCCATCTTGGTTCATTATTATGTGAATTATTTTCTTGCCATTTAAAGGAGAACCGCTAACTGCTGTTACTTCAGCAAACTCATTTCTACTAGATGTGTTATTTAATCCTAGCTGACCTTGATCTCCATAACCTGTCGCCCAACACTTACCTGATTCAGTAATAACCATAACGTGTGTATATCTATAGCCACTACAAGTTACATACAATACTTTCTCGTTATTAAATGCACTAGCGGGAACTCTTTTTGCGTAGTTATTTCCGTTATTAGTTCCATCTCCTAACTGTCCATATCCGTTGTAACCCCAACTGTATAGGAATCCGTTTGTATCTACTGCGTAACTTGAACCATAATCATTACTATTAGTGTCCATAGTATGAGCGTGAGTAGTGACGATTTGTTTAATCTTTGGAAAGTTTGTACCTTTCAACTCTGACGTACTTTCGTCATACCACTTCATAGGTGCTTGCACTTCGTTTCTATCTCTAGTTCCTCCATCTCCCATTAATCCATATCCGTTATATCCACTAAACCAGACCATACCATTTTCACATAAATGATACTTGATAGCTCTATTACCATGAACTGATAAAACTTTAGGGAACCTATGAACTATGTTTCCATTGTCATCTAACATATCGCAGTTATTGCCAAGCAAATCTGTAAGAAGATGAGCATAGTCAGGATTACCTGCTAGTGCCTGTCTTAACTTGTAGCCTTGTACTTTACTTCCTTTGTTTGGGTGCCATCTACTACCATTAGTTGCGTTTTGTCCATCTAATCCAACACCACCACCATATACATAATCGTTACCATCATGATAGAAGTTACCCCATAAATGAGTTTCTCTCTTTCCTATATATCCACCTTGTCTATAGAATCCAGAGTTACAACCATACACATACCCTCGACCTACCTTCTTTAAATAATCAGGTAAAGCTTTTATTGATTCTGTATATACATTACCTGCTTGGTTAGGGAAATTATTAAATTGGAGTATTCCTGCTGTGTTTTGTTGATAGTTTTCTTTTACAGAACTAAGAACACTCTTTTCACTGAAATCTCCACCTCCATAAGAAGGAACAAAAGCTCTATCTTTAATACTGAAAGTTAGAGCATCTCCTCCTCCGTTTTGATCTTCTAAACTTAATGTCTGTGGTGCATCATCAGGAACAGTAAAACTTATAGTTCCTCCATTAGTAATAGAGGTTGGGCTGACACCTTTTTCATAACGACCACCTGTAAGAGTCGGGTTATAGTTTGAGTCAGCAGTATCTTTTATTGAGTAAGTTCTTTGGTTTGCAGGAAATGTAAATGAATAAGTTTTTCCTTTTGAAAGTTTGACAGCAGTAGTTTGTGTTGGCGATCTATAAATCTTAGGGAATTGCTGTCCTCTAGTAAAGTTAGTAGCAAAAATACCATCACTCATACTTGAGTGAACAGAACAGAAATATCTTAAAACATATTGAGAAGCAGGTGTAGGAACCCAAGTTACTGTTGCTCCTGCCTGACCTGCTGTTCCTGATCTTGTTATACCCATCTCAGCTTCAACAGCAACCTCTGGATAAGAACTACCTGTCCAGTGTCTAAAAGCAAAAACATGACCTGTATTACTAGCGTCACTAACATCAAAGATATATTGTGACCCAATTTTTATATCTAGCGTAGGTCTTTCAACAGTTCCAGAAAGACTACCTCCACTTATATGAAACTGATTTGTACCACTAGCACCTGTTGCCACTGTAACTGTATAAGTAATTGATTCATAAGTTTCTCTCTCATCTCCCAGTAACCACCTGACCATACCAGAACCAAGGGCATCTCCGTTACCAGTAAAAGGAGCATAGTCAAAGTTTTTATCGTTTGGTATATCTTGGTCTGGTTTTTCTATTACAGTTATAGATTGTCCTTTCTTACCTATTGGCAATCTTACATTTGCTACTCCGTCATTCTCTCTCATTAACAAGTCGCCACTTGTTGTTAAAACATCAGCAGGGTTAGCAGGAATAAACACTGACCAAAGACTTGTGTAACCTGCTGCGGTAGGACTAAAAGTATTTACGTTATTATTTCCAGTACCTATAAATAAATATTTTGCATTTTGCCAATCAACTAAATCTCCTTTGAAGTAAGTAGTTCCACTTTGCCAAGCTCCTCTATAATTAATACCCAGTGCCATCAAATCACAAACACTGCCAAGATGTGTATTCGCAGGTGGTGTTCCTCCGTTTGCGTTTACATCTGACCTATAAACATAAGTTGACCCTTCGTGATAAACTACGTCATCTTTTTTGTAGGCAGTGCTATTGTTCCACTCCCCCATGAAGTTAAACTTAAGTTTGCCTAAATCAATTTGTGCCATAATTAAATGTCAAGAATAAGGTTGCCAGTGGGTTGGAAACTAATAGCAGGAATACCATTTGAGTTTAGTATATCTTCTCCCAAGAAGAAAGCATGACTTGCCCCATTTTGGTAATAATCTTCTGTTTTGTAAACCTTTTGTGGGGATAATTGATCTCCTGCGGTGCTATATTCCATCACTAACATTCCATCATCTTCACGTTTAAAACCTAGAAATACTGAAACTCTAGCTAAATTTTGAGCAATACCTTTTGCAACATTAGCTTCATCTCTATAACCTTTCGCTTCATTTGCAAAGCCTTGTGCGTCATCTGCGGAGTCAGATGCTTCTTGTGCTTTGGTAGTTGATGTAGTAACAGCAGATTGAGCATTTCCAATACCTGCGTCTAGTTGCCCTTTTGTAACAGCGTCATTTGCATTTGTTGCATCTCCTAAGTTTGTTATTTTATTACCGCCTGAATTGACTTCTCCTGTTAAAGGTAACGAGCCATCTCTTTTTAAAAATAAATCTGTGTATGCTTTGTTTGCAACATCTGTGTCACTGACAGGGGTTTCTACACCACCTATTCTTTTTCCGTTAGCTGTTAGATGTTCTCCGTCTGGTACAATTCCTGCTGCTGCGTCATCTGCATTTTCTTGCTGTGCAAACAATACTTGTCTTAATCCTGTATCAAGATCAAGCTCTGTAAGAACTGAACCATCTTGAAAGTCAACAACTGGCAAACTAATATCAGTATTTCTTTGAAACTTAATCGCAACACCATTTGCAGGAGCAGTGACAAAAGTTAGTTGTTGACCTGTAATTGTATAGTCAGTGTCAATAGTTTTAACTACTTCATCTATTGTTACAGTTATCCCTAGAATGGATATGTATGAAAAGCTAATAGCAAAATTAACTTCAGTTCCGTTTCCTGTGTGATTAGTAAACGTGTTGGTGTTGTTGACAGCCATAGTTAGCTAATAAGAGACTTGGCAGCAAATTGTTCTAATAAACTATTTGAGCTTACTTCTACTATACCTTGGAATATTTTATTATTTCTATCTTCATCTCTAAAAAATTTATCTCTTTTTTCTTGATCTAATACTTTGCTGTTCTTTATCCACCACTCTTTAGCAGAAGTTTTGTAATCATTATGTATTTCTTGTAAACCATCTTTTAAAATCTTTCTTGCTCTATACATGTGATTTATTCTGTCACTATTACTAAAATCATCTTTTGTAAGTTCATTTATATCTTTACCTTCTACGTTTGCAATAACAGCTTTTATATTAATATCCATTTCATTTAAGTCCATTTTTAAGGCATTACCTCTCATTAGCTGTACGAGAATATCATTCTCTTTTATATATCTGTCCATAGCGTCATACATTCTTAATTTCAATGTACCTTTTCTAAACTTCGCAGTATTGTAAATTAAGTCAGCAAGCTCTTCGCTATTCAATCTTAGTTCATTATCAAAGTTATCATCACTCAATAACAAATCATTAGGAGCAGCAAACTCTCCTCCTGTTTCTTGTAGCACTGATAAAACAGGGTCATTGTTAGACACAGTAGAGTATGTCCAACCATCTAATAATGGATTCCACTCGTCTTTACCAAACCCAACAGGTATCTCTACAAACTTACCTGTTATGTGATTTTGTACTGGTCTTGCAAATCTATCTCCATGAGGAGTAAGACTTGCTATTTCGTTAACAAGTCTAGTCGCAAATATCATAGGGTTATAATCTCCTTGAAATTGTCCTTTAGTTATTTTTTTATCAACACGAATATTGCCATCTCGGTTTTGTCCAAAAGCACCTGAGTTAATAGCACCTTTAATAAACTTACCTGTACCACTAAAGGGTACTGCTATTTGAGCAATCCTTCTAGTTATAAATGCGTTCATACGAGAAGGGTCTTCAAATAAAGGTATAAGTTCTGCTATGCCAGAAAGAAATGTTTTATCTACTAAGTTGTCATACATAGCAGCTTGCATAACCTGATACATAGATTCTTTTTCCAATTTCTCTGCTTCTGTTAAATATGGAGCTATTCTTGCAAAATCAGCAGATAAAGCTAGATAACTAGCCCAAGGTTCAAGTCTTTTATAACTTACATATTTATATTTAACTTTTCCATCTGCTCCTCTTACATAGGTAACTTCTGAGTTTTCTCCTTTTTGTAAAATATAATCTAAAGGATTTCTTGATCGTCTTGAACCTTTTGTATTTAATGGGTCAACCTTTCCGTATTTAGCTATTTCTTCTTCAGTTGCAAGAAATCGGAAAGAATATGGTTGAAAACCAGTTGCGAGCATCATCTCTCTTTGCTCTTTATTTTTAGGTAAACCTCCTGTAATTGCTACTCCTGCTTCAGGGTCATTGATTGAAAAAGCAGCAGTTATACCACCCGCCCAAGCAGCACCACCTAAACGTGTTCGACCTATCGCTATAGCTCTTACACTCTTATCTTTTGATGCAACTTCTGCTAGGTGTTCTTTAACAAATCCTATTTCACTTATTCTTAGTTTTTTACCTAAAGGTGTATCTCCTAAAGCAGCAATAGGACTTGCTTTACCAAATTGCTTCATGATATTGATAGGAGTTCTTATAAAAGGAACTATCTGTCTAGCTAACGGATATTCGTTAACAGCATTTTGAAACTGTTTTAGATAATGACCATCTGCTAAATCTTCAGTAAATGTTGATTCTGCTGCATATTTTTGTGCATCTCTATATAGTTTTAAATTTTTCTTAGATAGCTTTCCTTGTACTGATTCTCTGTTTATAACTTTAATAATTTTGTTAAATTCTTTATTAACGTATGCGTTATATTCTGCTCTGTTAGCAAAAGTTTTTGTACCTTTCTCTATAGCTTTTTGAGTATCTTCCCAGATAGTTGCTCTTAAATATGACCTAAAGTTCATTTGTTTAAAGAACTCATCTTCAGCCATTAGAAACCTACTAGGCAATCCGTATGTATCCATAATTGCTCTACCAACTTGACCTTTAGTTCCTTCCCAAGATTCCATCATTATTCTTTCTGCTGACTTACTTTCAAGTATTGATTGACCTGCATCAACAATATTTCTATTAGCTCTAAAAGCAAAACCTGCCATTTTTAAAGACTCCATAGAAGTTGACATTAGGTATTGCAAATCTTTTAAAGCTCTCAATCTAGTTGCATTATCTTCTGCACCTGCAAATTTTGCTATAGGTTTTCCGAATGTATTTATTCCTGTAGATATTAAATTAACTTGATGAGTTACAGGGTTTGATAATATTGAATTTATAAATAAATGATTAGTTATTTTCATTACATCTGAACCCTTTTGATGCTTAAGTATTATCTTTAAAGCTTTAGGATTAGTAGCTGCAAGATGTAATTTTCTTACTACTTGCTGCAAAGCTTTAGTATCTCCTCCATCTGCTAGGTCTAAAATTTGTTGTATATCAAATTCTCCTAAGAAATCTTCTTCATCTACCATTTCTTTAGCAGCTTGTTTTCTTGCAAGCTCTACAGCTTCGTCTTCTGATCTTAGTTTTAATATAGTCTTTAAACCTTTTTGTGGAACTCTGTCAGAAGTTACATTAGATAACGAGAGACTTCTTGATATTGGTGTAATAGCTCTTCGTTTAATATTTAAGACACTATCTAAAAATTTAAGAGTATAGGCAAAGTCTCCTTTTACAACATCATAAGCTTTGCTATCGAAGCTTCCACCTTTCTTCATAGCAATCATGTCGTCTAGTTTACTGGCTAGTTCTCTAACAACGATTGCACTTTCGTTAACAATGTCATTCATAGCTATGATTGCTACTTCTAAATCAATCTCTCCTCCATCTCCGTAAGTTTCCACAAAATCTGATAAAGCATTAATAGTATCTAAAGGTAGCTGAGTTCTTGCTTTTGCCTTCATAGACTTCCATGTTCTACTTTTTGGATTTATGCTTTGTCTAATTGCATCTCCTCTGGCAACAATAAAATCTACGATTGCTTCTTTATTTGCAAAAGCTTTTTCTTTGCCTTTAATAGTTGTTTTAAAATATCTGTTTAAATCTTTAGCATTAAAAGTTCTTGTTATTTTTGACCCTTTTAATGGACTTCCGTACAATGTAGAACCATCTCCACCTAAATAATATTTTTGTAATTTTGGATTAGTTTTTAATTTTTCCATATATATATTTAAATTTTCAATTAAATTCTGATCTTGCAAATCCATTACTGAATCGCCTATATCTCCTCCATCTTTACTAAGAATATTTTTTAATCTTGCTACTATACTATTTCGTGATTTATTATTTCCTGCTCTCATTTCGTACATCTTATCCATAAACAAATCAACCAGTTCATTACCTTTTTTACCTATACTTGTTTTTGTATAGTCAGCAATACCAAAAATAACCTTACCAAACTGCTCTGCTTTTTTATCTAGTCCTGAAGTTTTTATTGTATTTTCAGCAAATTGTTGTATAGCTTTTGAATTTTTAGTTATTCCTGAAACAGTACCACCAATCGCTAATTCTCCAACTATAAAATCATTTGCCATAGCTCTCATTCTGGCTGCCATACGTTCTTCAACTGGTCTTAAAGTTCCGTCTTCGTTATATTCTTTTGGTGCTTGCAAAAAATCTACAATAGTTTTTGCAACGTCTGATCTTTCCCCTACCCAATTAAAAAAGTTTTCTTGGTAAGGGTCATTTAATGCACTTACTCCCGCACCTGCTACTCCATAATTTAATCTTTTAATACCTATTGATTTAGTAAATCCTCCTAACTTTGCTATAGGTATAAGGTATTGAGTTATTGTTTTAGCTGTACCATAGGAAAGACTATTTCTATCATCTTCAGTTTCGGTATAACCTCCAATTAAATTACTAAGAGTGCTTCTTTCGTCTAGTGGTTTGTTTAAAGGTATAAGTTCAAAATCTTGTGTTCGAGTACTGTCATATAAGTCTCCAAGTATTAAATCAACTATGTCATCTCCTAGCTCATAAATATTATTGACATTCTGTATAAGACCATTTACTAAACCTCTATTAATTTTTGATGCAAAGTTTCTTCTGCTTTCATAAATGTATTCATTTACTTTTTCTCTTTTTGATTTATCTGCAAGGATAGCTTCTTGTTCTTCTATAAATTCTTTTTGTGCTGCTGCAATAAAAGCATCATCATTCAATTTATCTTTTGTAAACCTACCTACTTTTTCTTTTTCTGTTTGAGATTCATTAACTGGACTTATTTTTTTTTCTGTTTCAATTTGATCTTTAATCTGGTTATCTTTAATATTTGCATCTATTGATTCTGTATTTAATACAGGTTTTGGATTAAGTTCTAGTTTCGGGTTAGCAGCAACAAGTTCTTCTTTAACTATTTCAACATCTTGGTTAGCTTGTGTTTGTGGATTTAACTCTTCCATAGTTAGTCAGTTAAGAAGTCTTTGTACTTGCCTTTGTTGTATGTCTCCCAAGCTTCAAATCCATATTTATCATATAGACGTTTTGCAGCTATAACATTAATGATAGGGTCATATAGCTCGTCTGGGTCTTCTATTTCAAATAATGGTAATCTTTCTGGTAAATATTCTGGCAACATATTGATTTGCATTAGACCAATAGAAAACTCGTTTTTCCTTAATGGGTCTAAACCAGACTTAACTGTATCAGCATCACTATCTCCTGCTGATTCTGCCATAGCAACAGCACTCATGATTCTAGTTTCTCTATCATCAAAACCTACAGCCGATAACATTTGCTTAATTGTGTCTTGACTAAATCTTTGTCTTGTATCAACATTCTCTAAAACTTTATTTAGTCTTCCTACCAGTACTGCTTTGCTTTCTCTAGGCTTTGCTTCTGGTATGCGTATCTTCTGTCCAACGCTTAAGTTGTTTGCCTGTTCTTCTGTAAAGTTATTAAATTTAATTATCTCTGGATAGCTAATATTTTCATACTTATCTGCTATTACACTTAAATTATCTCCGCTTTGTACTGTATAAACTGCTTGTTCTTTTTGCGTTGTGTCAGCCATAGCTATAAGATCGCCTTCCTTACCACCAAGATTTTGTGGTACATCTGATACGACTTTTTGACCACTAGCTATTTGTATATCATTAACTGGTATCTGTTCTGATTTTCTTAAATCTTTAGGATTTACAATTTCATCTTTATCATTTGCTTTTATAAACTCATCTTCATTACCAGTATCACTAGGTTTCTCATCTGTAGTCTCATCTGAAACATTTGATTTTTCAACATTTTCAGGTTCTTCCTTGGGTGTTTCTTCCTTGTCTAATTCCTTATTATTACCTGCACCTCTGAAATCAGGGTTTGATTCCATGTTTTGACCTTCTGTTGCACTTGTTGTAGT
>Ga0310342_100001800_pt1 | contig 13521 bp, 10 predicted proteins | sample S15DNA20500_MG_FD_206155 | JGI IMG/M metagenome (GOLD analysis project Ga0310342, IMG submission 206155) | Marine microbial communities from station ALOHA, North Pacific Subtropical Gyre - S1503-DNA-20-500_MG | ecosystem: Environmental > Aquatic > Marine > Oceanic | place: Pacific Ocean: North... | reverse complement strand
GAGGTGACGGTTCCCCGCTCCCGGTTCGCGGAACTCAAAGCATGGCAGGCTAAACGATCCGGCGCGCGCCCGGCCGCAACGGCCGCTCGCGCTTCCGTTGAGGGCACCCCCTCGGCAAAGCTCAGGGCCCGCGAGGCTTCACCGCCGGCCGGCAGGACGGAAGACAAGCCCGCTGAGCAGGCTGGCGGGCAGTCCACCGCAGAATTCCTGACCCTGCTCGTCGATGCCGGTAAGCTCGATGTCCTTCGCGCCGAACTCGGCGGCCTGCAGGGTTCTTCCCCCGCGCGCGACAGCCTCGCCGGAAAAAGGAAGAACGCCCTGGAAGCCCGGAAGCGGGCATCCGGTGAGCTTGCCGCGAAAGACCGTGAGAAAGCGGACTTCGCGGCAGCCGCCCCGGGCGCCAAGGCGAAGTCCGCTTCGGCGTCGAAGGCTGCTCCGGCCCCCGGGATTCCTGAAGGATCGCGTCAGCTTGCACGCAGAGCGGCACCCGCGCAGGTGAAGAAAGCCGCGTCCCGCGAAGCCAGGGCGGAGCGTAAAGAGAATTTACGGACGAATTCGGATCTGCAGCAGAAGCTCGGCAACAGCGCGCCGGGCGTCGCAGGGAAAGCCGCGCCCGGTGGCAGGCCGAAGGTCCGGGTGGAGATCCGCTTCCGCATCGTCGCCGATTGAGCGGCGGGTCGTCTCAGCTCTTTCGGTAGCGGCGCGAATTCTCAACCAGGAATTCGCGTTCTTCATCGCTCAGGCTGCCCATGCCATCCCGGCTGATTTTTTCAAGCAGCTCGTCAACGCGCCTGGAAACGGCATCGGGCACCCGGGGTTTCTCGCTCTCTTGTTTCCTCGCGCCCCAGAGGGAGCCACTGCTTTCAGGGCGGCCGCGTTTTTTCCCGCGTTTTCTCGAAGCGCCGAGGCGGCTGCGCAGGGTGCTCCAGCGCAGGTCGAAGAGCTTGTACAGCACGCCCCAGCCGGCGCCGGCGAGGTGGGCGAAATTGGCGACGCCGCCTGAGCCGTGTCCAATGGCGCCGGAAATATCGGCGTAAACATAAAGGCAGCCAACCACCCAGAGGGGAACCGGGAAAAGTAACCAGACATAAATTGTTCGCCTGGGAAAGTGGAAGATGTATAGGGCCGCCACCGCCATGACGCCGCCGGAGGCGCCGAGGATCGGTATGTGCCCAGCACCCTGCTGGAATTGAACCAGGCTCTCCACCAGCACGGCGAGGGTGCCGGCGAAAAGATAAAATATCCAGAATTCCCGGCGCCCGTACATGCGTTCCAGCTCGCGTCCGAACATCCAGAAAAAGAACATGTTTCCACCGAGGTGCCAGATGCTGGACTCGGAATGAACAAAGCATGCGGTGACCAGCCGCCAGAGCTCGGGGAAGCCCAGGTCGCTGGCCAAGATGCTGTTGCCCGAGGCGGACATCCACTCACCGACAGCTGAAAAGTGTCCATGCCCGGAACGGGTCATCAGCTGTAGGAACCAGCAACCGACATTGAGCAGGATGATGGTGCCCACAGCAGTCGAGGCCCAGCTCCCGAACTGGCCCTGTCCTCCGCCCTGGTCCCGGTAGTAGTCGCGGTCGTGGATTCCCATCGCCTGCACATTCTAACCAGTCGTCGATTCGGCCGCTACGAGCGCGATCGCCACTGTTTATTTCGGCAGGATGTCGCCGTGGCAGTAGCTCGATGGCCCATGGGGGGCGTTTAGCCGTGATCGTGGTCTTTCGCCTGGTCTGTCTGACCCCTCAGGAGGGCTTTTCGGCCTCTTCTTCGTCACCGTTGCCGCCCTCTTGCGGCTGGTTCTCCTTGCTCTGCCAGAAGGTGTGCAGGCCGCATTCGGTCTTGGCCTTGCCGGCCCAGCGCCCGGCGCGCTCGTCGTCGGAGTCGCCGCAGGCGCTGGTGCAGGGCTCGCAGCCGATGCTGTTGTAGCCCATCGAGAAGAGCGGGTGTTGCGGCAGGTCGTGTTTCTTCGTGTACTCGTCGACGAGGTCCTTGGTCCAGAAGGCCAGCGGCTGGATCTTGACCAGGTTGCCGCCCATGAGCTCGATTCCCTCCGCCTGCGCTCTCGTCGAGGACTGGTCGCGGCGCACCCCGGCGATCCAGGCCTGGTATTCTCCCTCCTCGCCGAAGAGCTCGCGGAAGGGTTCGACCTTGTTCTTGTGGCAGCAGAGATCGGGGTCGGTTTCGTAGAGGTTGTCGCCGAACTTCTTGACGAACTCGACCCCGAAGAGAGTCGGCTTCCTGGCCACGAGGTTCACCTTCCACAGGTCCCTGAGCTCGTCGAGGAACTCGAGGGTCTCCTTGAAGTGGAAGCCGGTGTCGATGAAGTAGACCGGCAATTCGGGGCAGACGTCCTTCACCATGTGGAGGATGCACATACCGCTCTTGCCGAAGGCGGTGCTCATCATCAGGTTCTCGCCGAGGAGATCGCCGGCCCAGCGGATGAGCCGCTCGGGTTCGCGGTCGATTCCTTCTTCGCGCGCCGCGAAGGTTGCCTGCTCCAGGGTGGCTTGGTCGATGCGTGCCATGGTCAGGTCCTCGCCTCCAGCACCGCGGCCAGCCGCTCCCGCAGGCGAACGACCTCTCCAACGAGGATGAGGGCCGGCGGCTTGATGTCCGCCGCGGCGGCATCCCGGACGATCTCCGAGAGTCTCGCGCAGACGACCCGCTCCTGGGGCAGGGTCCCGTTCTCGACGATGGCCACCGGCGTGTCTTCGCCGACACCTTCGGCCCGCAGGTCTTCGACCACCTCCGCGAGCCGGTTGACGGCCATGAAGTAGACGAAGGTCGTGCCCCTGCCGGGATGCTCCGCTTCGTCTTCGGAGTCATCCTTCATCGCGTGCCCGCTTCGGATAACCACCTCGCTGGCGACCTCGCGATGGGTCACCGGTACGCCGGCTGAGATCGCCACCGAACAGAGGGCCGAGACGCCGGGAACGATCTCGTAATCGATGCCGGCCTCCGCCAGCGCGATCATCTCCTCGGCTCCGCGTCCAAAGAGCACCGGGTCGCCGCCCTTGAGCCTGATCACGGTCCGGCCCTCGGCCGCCGCGCTGATCATCAGCTCGACGGGGTCAATTTCGCGGCCACAGCCGACCTCCTTGCCGACGTAGATTTTTTCCGTGGTTCCGGGAATCAACTCCAGCACCTGCTCGCTCACCAGGCGGTCGTGGCAGACGAGGTCGGCGCTCTCCAGCAGCCTGGCGGCCCTCACGGTCAGCAGGCCGGGGTCGCCGGGTCCGGCGCCGACGAGGTAGACCTTGCCCGCGTCGCCGGCCGGCTTCTCGGCCCGGTCAGTTTCCAGTTCTTCGGCGCCGGGGGCCCGGCGTTCTTCGAGCCAGCCCTCGAGCTGCCGGCTGATCGCGGCGACCAGCGCCGGCTCCTCTCCCTCGCTCGAGAGCGCCAGCTTCAGCGCTCCGGCATCTACCAGCCCGGGAACGTGGAAATCGCAGAGACCCTCGTCCTCGGCGCTGTTGAAGAGCGTCCCGAGCCGCAGCGCCTCTTTTCGGATCTTCCCGGCAAGCTCGTGGTCTCCCGTGGCGGTGAGCACCAGGTCGGCCGTTTCGATGTCGCCCTGGCGATAGGGTCGCCTCTTCCAGTCCAGCCGGCCCTCATCGGCGAGCGCGGCGAGCTCATCGATCGTCTCGGGGCTGATGAGGGTTATCCGGGCGCCCGTCTCGATGAGCCTGCGGATTCTCCTCAGGGCCACCGAGCCGGCGCCGACGACGACGACCTGGCGGTTCTCGAGCTTGTGGAAGAGGGGGTAGAGGGAGCTCACGGGATTGTTCTGGTTGGGATAATAAAAAGAAACCATCCTGGAGGACGGGTCACGCTGGGTCTTCTGTTAAGGGAGGGGCGCGGTCGAAGAGACCTGGAGGCAGGCTTCTATTGCCGCGCCGGGTGATCGAGAACTCAGATGGTGAACCCGCCGGGAACAACACTGCTGGCACGCAGGGAGCGCATACGCGCCCCCTTGGTACAGGTACAGTTGTTTTTTCCCAGCATGAAGAGCATCTTCGGGTTACCTCGCGAGTTTTCGAACCCTCCAAGCATAGGTCTTCAGCCGGGGGATTTCAAGCTCGCCTGAAAACCTTTGCGGGAATTGAGGTTCCGTAAATGCATCCCCGTGGGCAGGGGGGCGGATTGACCGGCAGCGGGAGGGGGCAAAAGAAGGCTTCTCTTGGTATCATCCGGTCTTCTCGATTTTCATTCCTGTAGAACCTGAAGAAAGCCCCGGGGATACCGATGTTCACCAGCGCAACTCTTTGTTTTCTTACCCTGAGCACCCTCGCCCAGCAGGAGGTCGATCCGGCCTACCGCCAGGGCTATGAAAAGATCGACAAGACGGAGATTCACTCGTGGATCGAGTTTCTCTCTTCCGATGAGCTGGCGGGGCGGGACACCGGCACGGCGGGCTACAACGTGGCCTCGAGGTACGTGGCCTCGGAGATGCAGGCGATGGGGGTCGAACCCGGCAACAACGGGTCCTTTTTCCAGCCCTTCTCGATGGTTCGGCGGCAGAGGCTTCTGAACGAGGCCCATCTCTCCATCAAGGGCCCCGATGGAAAGGTGGAGCGTATCGAGCTGAAGGGCAAGGTGGGCGTGGTCTCGCGCCGCGATGTCCACTGGAAGGACCGCTGGGTGTTTGCCGGGAAGGGAGCGGGCTCCGATTCCGATAGCCGCGACGCCTTTCACGGCCTGCCGATCAAGGACAGTGTCGTTCTCATCGCTCCCGACAAGGGAGCCGCGGGGCGCTGGGCCTGGGGAGCCAGGGCGGCCGGCGCGCGCCGGGTGGTCGTGGTCTCCGACGAGCAGGCCCGCGGGCGGCTAGGCTCCCGCCTGCCCCAGCGCGCCCGCTACCGTATCGAGGCGGAGTGGTCGCCGGCCGGTGATGACGAGATCGTCTATATCACCTCCGATATCGCCGACAGGATCCTGTCGCGATGGGATACCAGCCTCGAGAAGGCGCGCAGCTCCGGCAGCCGCGGCATGGTTCTCGATGGAGCGGAGCTCGAGCTGGTGGTCGAGCTCAAGGAGATTGTCGATGTGACGCGTAACGTGGTGGGCTTCATCCCCGGCAGCGATCCGAAGCTCCGGGACGAGGCGGTGGTGATCGGTGGGCACCTCGATCACGTCGGCCAGCATGACGATAAGATTTTCAACGGAGCCGATGACAACGCCTCGGGCTCCACCGCGCTGCTGGCCATCTGCCGGGCGCTGATGGCCAATGCCCGTCGGCCCCGCCGCAGCACCGTCATCGTGTTCTTCGGCGCCGAGGAGCGCGGCCTGCACGGTTCGCGCTATTACGTCGACAACCCGACCCTGCCCATAGAGAAGATGGTCTGCATGTTCAACATGGACATGGTCGGCCGGAACGAGGAGCGCAGGGACCGCTCCGGAAAGGTGACGGAGAAGGCGGAGGACAACGTCGACTGTCTCCACGTCATCGGCTCGAAACGCCACAGCCTCGAGCTCGATCCATGGATCCACAAGGTGAACGGTCCGGTCGGTTTCAAATTCGAATACGACGAGGAGGGGGTCTGGAACCGGAGCGATCAGTACAACTTCGCGGCCAAGGGGGTACCGGTCACATTCTTCTTCGCCGGCTTCCACGCCGACTATCACAAGCCGACCGACACCATCGAGAAGATCAACTTTGACAAGGTCACCCGGGTGGCGAGGCTGGTCTACTCGCTCGTCTTCGAGGTGGGTGACCGTCCGCGGCGCCTGCGAAATAACAGGCTCTGAGTCTCACACGGGTGCTGGACGCACGGCGTCTCAATATATAGAATCTTCGATTCTTCAGATTTTAACCTATAGAGGATTCCAGGAGGAACCCCGATGGCGTACGAACTACCAGAACTTCCCTACGCCCACGACGCGCTCGAGCCCCATATCGATGCGCGGACGATGGAGATTCATCACGGCAAGCATCACCAGGCGTATATCAACAACGTCAACGGTGCGCTCGAGGGCAATGAGGAGCTCGCCGGCAAGTCGGTTGAGGACCTCGTGAGCGATCTGGACTCCGTTCCGGAGGATATCCGGGGCGCTGTTCGCAACAACGGCGGCGGTCACGCCAACCACAGCCTCTTCTGGAGCGTCATGGGCCCCGGAAAGGGCGGTGAGCCCGGTGGCGACCTCGGAGCCGCGATCGATGCCACCTTCGGGAGCCTTGACGGCTTCAAGGAGGAATTCGCGAAGGCCGGCGCGACCCGCTTCGGTTCCGGCTGGGCCTGGCTCGTCGTCGATGGAGGAAACCTCGCGGTAACGAGCACGGCGAACCAGGACAGCCCGCTGATGGAGGGCAAGACCCCCATCCTCGGACTGGACGTCTGGGAGCATGCCTACTACCTCAACTACCAGAACCGCCGGCCGGACTATATCGCCGCTTTCTGGAACGTCGTTGACTGGGACGCGGTGGCTGCGCGGTTCGCCGCGGCAGGCTAGGTCCCGGGGTCTTCCCGCGACGATTAAGAAGCAGGGGACGCGGAACCCTCCAGGGGGGGCCGGGTCCCTTTCTTCGTGGCGGCGTCTATTGCTCGCAGGTGAGCCGACCGCCGGGGGTGGGATCGGGGCCCGGCTCGGGGAAGGGCGTCCCCGGGGGTTGTCCGCCTGAGAAGAAGTAGAGCACCAGGTAGATCGGGTCGGCGATGTCGAGACGGTTGTCGTCGTTGGCGTCTCCCGCCGCCTGGCAGGGAGTCACGTAGGATCCGAAGAGGAAACCGAGGACCGAGATCGGGTCGGAGATGTCGATCCTCCCGTCCCTGTTGGCGTCCCCTCTCACCCACTCATGGGGTCCCTCACAGGCATCCCCGATACCATCTCCGTCGGAATCCTGCTGCGCCGGGTTGGCGACGGTGACGCAATTGTCGAGGTGGTTTTCCACCCCGTCATCGTCGTAGTCCGGCGGTCGGATGACCGCGTCGCAGGCGTCGCCTATGCCGTCCTCATCGACGTCGACCTGTGAGAAGTTCTCATCGTAGGGGCAGTTGTCGTCGGCATCGGCGATCCCGTCGTTGTCGTCATCCGGATCGCAGAAGTCGCCGAGCCCATCTCCGTCGATGTCGGACTGGTTCGAGTTGTAGACCAGTGGACAGTTGTCCTCGAAGTCGAGATGGCCGTCGGCGTCGCGGTCCATGTCCGCGCAGGCGTCGCCTATGCCGTCGTCATTGAAGTCCTGCTGGACGAAGTTGGAGACGGTCGGGCAATTGTCGATGGTGTCGGGGACGGTGTCGTTGTCGTCGTCCTGGTCGCAGGCGTCACCGAGGGGATCGCCGTCGTTGTTCGCCTGGTCGGGGTTGGGGCGCAGCAGGCAATTGTCGAGGAGATCATCGACGCCATCATTGTCGTCATCGGGATCGCATTCATCCCCGAGGCCATCGCCCTCGCGATCGATCTGCGCAGGATTCATGATCATTAGGCAATTGTCGGCCTGGTTGAGCACCCCGTCGCCATCGATGTCTTCCCCGGGATCACAATGATCCCCGAGGTCGTCATTGTTCGAGTCCTCCTGGTGGACGTTTGGGATGAGCGGACAGTTGTCGCAGGAATCTCCGATGCCGTCACCATCGGTGTCCGCCAGGGTGGGGTCATGGTAGAGGGGGCAGTTGTCGCAGACATTGCCGATCCCGTCGTCGTCGAAATCCTCCTGGTTGGAGTTCTGGATTCCTTCGCAATTGTCGAGGTGGTCGAAGACGCCGTCGTTGTCCGTGTCGCGCAGGATGACATCGCAGGCGTCGCCGATGCCGTTGCGGTCGCTGTCAACCTGGGTGGGGTTCGAATCGGTCGGGCAATTGTCACGATTGTCCCGGACGCCGTCGTTGTCATCATCCCAGTCGCAGGCATCGCCAAGCTGGTCATCGTCGCTGTTGAGCTGGCCGGTATTGGGAATCCGGGCGCAATTGTCCCGGAAGTCAGGGATGCCGTCGCTGTCATCATCTGGGTCGCAGACATCGCCGAATCCATCGCTGTCATTGTCATCCTGCAGGTGGTTGCTGACCCTCTTGCAATTGTCACAGACGTTTCCGTGACCATCTCCGTCACCATCCTGCTGGTCAGGATTGGGGACGAGAGGACAGTTGTCGTCTCCGTCGAGGATTCCATCGTTATCTGAGTCCGAGTCGCAGGCATCTCCCTCGCTGTCGCCGTCGGAGTCGAACTGGTCGGGATTGTAGACGCCTGGACAGTTGTCTTCGGGGTCCTCGATTCCGTCCTCGTCGTTGTCGATGTCGCAGAGGTCGCCGATACCATCGAGGTCCTGGTCCACCTGGGCGGGATTGGCCTCGTAGAGGCAATTGTCTTCGCCGTTGGGGACCCCATCGTTGTCGGCATCGTCGTCACAGGCATCGCCGACCGAGTCCCCGTCGGCGTCGAGCTGGTCCTCGTTTCTCACCTCCGGACAATTATCCTCGAGATCATCGATTCCATCTCCATCGGGATCATCGTCGCAGGCGTTGCCGAGCCCGTCTTCGTCGACGTCATCCTGTCGCGGGTTGGAGGCGGTGACGCAATTGTCACAGATATTGCCGATCTCGTCGGAATCGCTGTCTTCCTGGCCGGGGTTGGCGACGGTGGGGCAATTGTCGCAGGCATCCCCGAGGCCGTCCGAGTCCGTGTTCTCCTGCCGCGGGTTGCGCACGAAGAAGCAATTATCGCAGGCGTTTCCGAAGCCATCGGCGTCGATGTCGAGCTGTCCCGCGTTGGTGACAAGGGGGCAGTTGTCGCAGACATCCCCGAAGCCATCGTTGTCGAGATCCCGCTGGCTCAGGTTGGCGTCGAGGGGGCAATTGTCGCATTCATCTCCGATCCCGTCCGAGTCCGAGTCGAGCTGCTCCTCGTTGAAAACGGAGCCGCAGTTGTCGCAGGCATCTCCGACACCATCGGAGTCGGAGTCTTCCTGGTCCGGGTTGACGGCGAGCGCGCAATTGTCGCAACCGTCGCCGATTCCGTCCCCGTCGGAGTCCCCCTGGGCGGGGTTGGGCGCCCGTGGGCAGCTGTCGCAGGCATCTCCGATGCCGTCGGAGTCAGAGTCTTCCTGTGCGGCATTCGGCTGCTCGAGGCAATTGTCCGTCGAATCGAGGATCCCGTCGTTGTCCGAGTCGTTGTCACAGGCATCCCCGATACCGTCTGAATCTTCATCTGCCTGGGATGGGTTGAGCTCCAGCGGACAGTTGTCGCATTGATTTCCGATGTCGTCCCCATCGGAGTCGTCCTGGGAGGCGTTGGTGAGCAGCCGGCAATTGTCGCAGGCGTCCCCGGCTCCATCCCCGTCAAGATCGGACTGGCCGGGGTTCGCCGAGAGTGGACAGTTGTCACAGGCGTCACCGAGCCGGTCGCTGTCGGAGTCGGCCTGGGCCGGGTCAGGGATGGAAACGCAGAGGTCGCAGGCATCGCCTACCCCGTCACCATCGGAGTCGGCCTGGTCCGGATCGGGCATGGAGGGGCAGCCATCGCAGGCATCGCCGAGGCCGTCCCCATCGCTGTCCTCCTGGCCGGTATTGGCCCGGGTGGGGCAGCTGTCACAGGCATCACCGATGTCGTCCTTGTCGTCATCTGCCTGGTCCGCGTTCGCGATCGCCGGGCAATTGTCCGAGCCGTTGTCGTGGCCATCGCCATCGCTGTCGAGCTGGCAGACATCGCCTACGTTGTCGCCGTTGATGTCCTCCTGCTCGGGGTTCGCATCGTCGGGGCAATTGTCGCAGGCATTGCCGAGCCCGTCACCGTCGGAATCTCTCTGGACCTGGTTGGGAACCTCCGGGCAGTTGTCGCAGGCGTCACCGAAGAAGTCCCCATCGGTGTTTTCCTGCTTCGGGTTCGGGTTTCCGGGACAGTTGTCGCAGATCGTTCCGATGCCATCCCCATCGTTGTCAAGCTGGTTGAAGTTCCTATTGGAGGGGCAGTTATCGCAGGCGTCGCCGATGCCGTCGCCATCGGAATCCCGCTGCGCTGGATTGACAACGAGGAGGCAGTTATCACCCGGGTCGTCGACGCCATCGGCATCCGCATCCTGGGCCCACAGCTGTGCCGGTGAGAGCGCAGCAAGCATCAACAGCACGAATGCCGCGATGCCCGGAAACCCGGACTCATGTCTCGACGAGCCGAATGTCATCCTTCTCATTCCTCGTTGGATTACCGATGTGCTAACTGCCATCCGGAAGGGTTCCAGAAAAAAACATCGGTAGAATTGTCAGATCCCCTTAGAGCAGGAGAATTTATATAATATGTCGAACTCCAATTTTACAGGTGACGAGACTCGAACTTCAACCTCACACGGCAGAAGTCTTCACAAATAGCGTAAGTTCTTTACCCGTAGTCAATAAGCGAGGATGAAGCCGATTTTAAGCTTCTGCCTGCCCATCTTGAGGTAAGGTTCCATCCCCTTGGACGTTACGCGATTCTTCCTCGTCGGGATCGGTCTCGTCGATGATTTCTCCGACGAGCTCTTCGAGTACATCTTCGAGACTCACGACTCCGGATGTGCCGCCGTATTCGTCGAGAACGACGAAGAGATGCTGACGTTTGATCTGGAACTGGTGGAGCAATTGGTGGGCAGGAGTGCTGTCGTGGACCATATGGGCCGGCTTCTTCAGATCGCCCACCTTCAGCCCTGTCCTGTCGCCGGCCAGCGCCAGCAGCAGGTCTCGCAGGTAGATGATTCCGGCGATGTCATCGAGATCGCCCGCCCTGGTCACGACAAAGCGGCTGTGGGTCATGTCCAGATCCGAGGGGTTGATCTCCTCGAGGGGAGTGTCGTTTTCCAGGCTCGCCAGGTCCAGCCGGTGGGACATGATTTCCCTGGCTGTTACGTCGTTGAGACGGAAGGCATTGCTGATGAGACGGCTCTCATCTCCGCTGATCAACCCGGCTTTATTCCCCATGTCCGCCATCATCCGGATTTCCTCTTCGCTGGTCACATCCTTGCTCGCTTTGCCTGAGAAGGGACGGGCGATCTGTTCGATCACGAGGATGGCCGGCCACAGGACCCAGGTGATGAGCGTCAGTGGAATGGCGGCGCCGAGGGAGATGCCCAGGTTGTAGCGCTCCCCGACAGTCTTGGGAATGATCTCGGAGAAGACGATGATCAGAAAGGTCAGGACGCCGGCGAAGGTCCCTTTGTAGGGGTCGCCAAGGACATCGGGCTTGGCGGCATAGTAGCCGACCATGACCGAGCCGAGGATGTTGATGAGATTGTTGAGGATCACCAGCGCGGAGATCGGGCGCTGCATGTTTTCTTTGATCGCCGCGAGGCGACCGCCTCCGGAGCGGTTCGCGTCCCGGGCGAGGTAGACTTTCGAGATGGGTACGCTGAAGAGCGCCGCCTCGGACATCGAGGTGAGACCGGAGGCGAGGACGAGCGCCAGCACTAATAGGACCAGTGTTGTCATTGATCGGGTTCCAGTCTACCACCGAGATGAGAGGGCGCGCAACCTGCACGGCGGAGCGTCCCGGGAGGAAATGGGTTGTCGGTCATGGATGGGCTTGATAGCTTGGGCGGTCCCCCGCGTTTTTCGCCGGGTAATTTTCATGTTCAGCGCGGCACCATCAACGTTGGAGTTCAGGAACCGTGGGTTATAAACAGACCGCCGGGCATCGACCCGGCAGGAGTTCATATCACCAGGTGGGATTGGTCAGGGGCCAGTTCGGAGACGTCGATTACGATGAGTGGATCGGTTTTATCGCCGATGCGGGCTTCGACGGCTGGGAGGAAGCCAGCTGGGAGCTCGAGCTCGAGCGCTGCTCGGATGACGAGGGCGCCGCGGCTTACGCTGGTGAGCGCGTCGACAAGGCGAAGGCGAGGGGACTCGAGATCTTTTCCATCTCCGGCCACCTGCAGGGCCAGGCGCTCGGTGATGAACCCTCGGCCAAGACGCTGCAGTTCATCGGCGGTGAGGCGGTCGAGGCTTACAAGGAGTGGCGAAAGACCAACGAGCCGCCTCGAACCGACCCTTTCTACGTTCCCGATGAGGTCGGCCGGCTGATTCACAGCCAGGCGCTCGACTCCCTGCTGGCCTGCGCACGCCTTGCCGGGCACCTCGGGCGGCTGCAGGAGCGCAAGGCGCCGGTGTCGGGTTTCACCGGCTCCCCGGCCCACGCCTGGTCGCATTGGTTCGAGTTTCCTCCTCCCCCGAGCGAGATTGGAGGCTGCCCCCTGGCCGATCCGCGCCAGGTCTCGCTTGAATTGATCGTCGAGCGATTCGCTCCCCTGCTCGAGCTCTGCCGCGAATACGGTACCACCTTCGATCTCGAGTGCCATCCTTCCGAGAGGGCCATGGGCGACATCGAGTCGGCGGGTGACTACCTGCAGACGATGATCGAGGCGGGCTACGAGGGCGTCGCCGGCTTCAACCTCGACTGCTCGCACCTCGAATGGCAGAACGTCTCCGGCGTCGAGTTCATCCGCGAGTTTGGCGAGCACATCCACTGCGCCCACATCAAGGGCGTCCAGGTCATCCGGAGCTACAGCCGGGGCGGCCGCCTAGGGGGCCATCGACCCATGGGGCACAGGCACAACGGCTGGAACTTCGTCACCGCCGGCAGCGCCCGTGATGCGGTGAATACCGAGGAGGTCATCGTCGAGCTGAACCGGGCAGGCTTCGATGGCGCGCTCACCATCGAGTGGGAGGACAACGATGCCGACAAGAAGGCCGGCGCCATCGCCGCGCTCGCCAATGTTCGCGCGGCCGACCTGCCGCCGAGCTTCTCGCGTCATGACGAGACGCTGAAGACCTGAGAGCCACCGGTTATTTCGGCTGGTAGTAGAGGACCATCCCGGCGCCCGAGGCGAGGACGAGCACTCCGAGCCAGAAGATGGGATTGATCGGATTCTGTGGCGGATGGGCGATCGATGAAACGAGGACGTTCACCAATGGGGCGCAGCCGAAGATGATCGGCATGACGTAGAGCGGGCTGCCGCCTGACTTCATGGAGTAAATGACGCAGATAGCCCCGATGGCTCCCAGCGATCCGGCCAGCAGACCGAACATCATCCCCTTGGCCGGGAAACTCCAGTCGGCACCATTTTTCCACATGATGAGGCCTGGAATCAGGACGGCGAGAAAGAAGTAGGCGACGCCCACGAGCAGGGCAGTCTTCAGGCCTTCTCCAAGTAGACTATTGCTCTTGTGAATCGCGGTGCCGTAGGCACCCCAGCAACAGACGGTTCCAAGCGCGAATAACAGCCAGGTAGGCATAGATGTTCCCTCCACCGTGGTTCATTTCTCCGCTCTGACGGAGAGGTTCAGCGTTAAACGACTCTCCCAGATGGGAGATTATCTGCTTTCTCTATAGCCACGGGAGGGGGGCTTGTAAAGCCCGAGGTTCGGTGGGGCGGTGGAGAAGGCTCAGTCGTTCTTCACGCGGCCATCGAGCTTGAGCCGCGAATCACCGGATTTCTCGTCTTTATTGAGGACCCGGTGTCCGCCGATCATCTCCTCGGCGATGCGGCGCTGGATGAGCTCCGGCGTGCCGCTCGAGGGGTCGAGGTGGGCGTTTTCGCTGTGCCCGATGGAGAGATCCGCC
>Ga0310342_100001797_pt1 | contig 13525 bp, 13 predicted proteins | sample S15DNA20500_MG_FD_206155 | JGI IMG/M metagenome (GOLD analysis project Ga0310342, IMG submission 206155) | Marine microbial communities from station ALOHA, North Pacific Subtropical Gyre - S1503-DNA-20-500_MG | ecosystem: Environmental > Aquatic > Marine > Oceanic | place: Pacific Ocean: North... | reverse complement strand
AAATTGTATCTGTATTAGGTATTCGTCTAAGAACATCAAAATTAACACATTGCTCAACAAATGATTTTAATACAAGATTATCATCATTTACAACTGAAAGAAATTTATTAGGATATGCATTAACTATTGCATCCAGTAAAATATCTCTTTCATCATTTGTAATAACTTTGTATTCTTTTTTATTCATTCGTTTAACATTATTAATTTCTTTCTTCATAACATCTATAACAAATCCAACTTTATCCCTGTCTCCTAAAAGTTCACTAAACGCAATAGTGGCATTTTTCTTTGCCATTAATTTTGCATGGTCTGCTTTAAGAGTAGCTGAAGAATCAAGAATATAAAAGCGTATTTTTGCAGAATTGTCTATATATTTTATGTCTAAAGCAACTACAGAATAAACAAGGCAATAACGATATAAAATATATTCAGTAATGTTTATTGGTCTGCCAATTTCTTGTCGTATAGAGAAATCTTCTTTAAATCTACGTATACCATTTGGTGTTTTTCCAAGTAAACCTACTTTCCATTTTTCAAATCTAAGAGCTTCTTTATCTGCTTCTTTTTGACCTTTCTTAGCATCAGTTTGAGTATCATATTCAAAACCAACTTCTAATTTTAGACCTCCACCTTTTCCTTCACGATTATGTGAAGGAACTGTAACACTTATATTTAACCAATAGTCTTCAACATATTTTTCAAACAAAACATCTTTGTCTGAAATTCCAAGAATTCTAGGAAGATACATTTTTTCTTCAATTTTATTAAGTCCTCTAAGTATAGAACCATTTTTAGTATATGCACTTCCTATTTTTTCTTTATTATGAATAACCTCTAAATCTAAGTTTTGTCCCAATCTTGCTATTTTTGCAGAATTAGGACGCAAGTGTATTTCAACTGTTTTATTATGTTGTATAATTTTCATTGTATTCTTTTTATTTTCTGTTAATCATTTTGATTAATCTAATTTCCAGAATTATAATTATTTAATATTTACGCTAAATCACATTTTAAAGTAAAGCAATGAGTATTTCTACGAATGCAAATTGATTTACTACACATAAAGTGAATGTGTGAAGCATCTTGTTCAGTACCTAAAGCAATAACTCCTTTATTTCCTGAAAAAGAATATGGAGTATCAGCCATACCTTGAAGAATACCTGTTTTCATGGCACGACCTTCTTGATGATACATTTGAACATTTTTTTGCCCATCATAAACTGACATATCAATGAAATACATTTCATATGAAGTCATTGGCAAACTTGTTTTTGGATGACGAGGTGCTTTATTAGCCCTTGAACCTAAATCAAGAAGTGGTAAATGTTGAACAGTAATTTTGTGTCCATCTTTGTGATGATATTGTGTAAAATATCCACCAAGTGCTAAAGTTGAACCTGAACCAGTAACAAATTTGTCACCAGTATCAGCTATAAAACCCATAGATTTTGCTTCGTCTTTCATAGCATCATCAAATTCTTCAGCACCGCCTGTACCTGTAAATAGACGTACATCCATATTTTCAGTATCACTTGCACCAAACATTACATCTCTTACTACATCTTTAACTTTACGTGCTGTAAGTTTAGAGTAAGTATCATTATTTGGAATTTGGTCAAGAACACCTGCACCAATAGGAATAACTAAACCTGTTTTTGGGTCTTTGGTAGGAATAGAACCATCTGCTTTTCTGTTATAACGAGAATACCATAGATGTTCTTCGATTGATTGTTTCCACTTAATCATAAACTGCCATTGTTCAAAAGCAATCCATAAGTTAGTTTGTTTTCCACCAACGTTAAATTTACATTCAACAGTCTTTTTAGAAATGTTACCTCCTAATCTCCAAGATTTTCTTAAAAAAGATAATTGATTCTTCATTTTACCCGGAGCAACAAAGTTTGATTCATTACCCATAGAAAGAGATTCAGAAACTGGAGCACCACCGACCATAGCCCATGGAGTACCTGCTGCTAATTCACTTAAAGGACAAGAACTAAATCTTCCATCATACATGAGTTGTAATTCATATTTATAATATAAACCAACTTGTACAGGACGACTAACTATTCTAGCTTGAACATCATTTTGAGATTCAATAATATGGTCAGTTTTTAACCAATTAGATTTAAACGTTACAAAGAAATTTGTATTGTTTAGACCAGGTTTATCTGAACCAGAATATTGAGACTCTATTACAATGTCTGCTTTGTCTAGTTTATTAATTACATCGTATGTGTATTGTACATCCTGAATACCTTTGCTTCCTTCATATCCTTCACTTAGAAAAGATAGTGGAAATTGCTTGTCTTGACGACCCATTAAATGAGTGAGTACAGGGTCTAGTTGGTCAGGCTTCGTAAGAAGCGCATTAACTAAACTATTTTGGTCTGTAAACCCACGCCCATCAAATGTATCGTGATATACTACCTTAGCAGTATTTTCAATGTTTGTAAAAGCCATTGTTTTCTAATTTAATTTTAATTTAAAAAATTTAAGAATAAATCAGCAAAAATTAATTTTTCTTTCTTCCATAAAGGTTGTTTATATTAATTCCTGCTATATCGTTAGAAACTTTTGTTATTGGAAGACTACCCGATACTTTTATTCTTCTTTTAGAATTAAGTAATTTTAGTTCTTTTACTTTATCTTGAGCAACTTCCATTTTAACAAGTTTGTTAATATCAAATTTTAAATAACGTAGTAAAGCTAATTGCATATTTAAAGTTATATTATCTTCTGTTGTTTGAGAAGCATCTATATACTCTTGTGTATGTCCGTATTCATTAACTCCTCTACTTATATAATCATAAAATGCTTCTCTATCATTTGTAGGAATTTTAAGATTACCTACTTGTCCTTTTTCCACTACAGCATTTTTTACATTATCCCAATACATCTTTTCTTCCTGTTCTCTTTGTTGAAGAACTTGTTGATTGTGTGTATCTCTTTGTTGTTGCAACTGTTGTTCTTTAGTTGCTAATAGTTTTTGTGCTGTTACTGCACTATCTCTATCTGTACCTGCTTGTTGTTGATAAGTAAACCATGAATCAGCTTGTTTATCAACTTCTGCTTTTTGTACATTAGTTAAACTATTATAATCATATCTTTCCCTATATTCAGCTAATATAAGGTCACGATATAAAGATTTTAAACTATTTGCATTTTCTTCTGTTTCTTCAGGTATATTAATATTACTATAATCTGTAGGAACATCAAAGAATGAATTTGCATTATACCCTGCAGATAGATGATTTAAAAATGCTTTTGCTTGTGGATAGGCAGCAAATGTTTGCGTTTCCATTTGTTTTGCCTTTAATTCACTAGCATCATTTATCATTTCTACCAGACCTTCATGCGTATTTTCATAGCTTAAATTATTACCATCGACATCAATTAAGTCAAGTCCGTAATTATCTTTAATCAACTCTCTTAAAACAGTTGTATCTTCGGGTGCATTAACTTCAATTTCTTGAGAGCCGTCTTCATTTTGAACAATTTCAAAATCACCTTTTTTATAAACAACCTCGCCCTTCTCATTAATTAAATTACCATCATCGTCAACATTAAACTGTGGGGTTTCTTCTTCTTGTGTATCTTCAACAGTTTCAGTAGTTTGAGTAGTTTCTGTACTTTCTTCAACTTCTGGTTGCTCAGTAATTTCTTTTTTATTTTCAGGCTGTTCTTTTTTCTCTTGAACTTCAATGTCTTCGCCAGTAGAAGTAAAAAGAGCACTCTCAGGATTATTTAAATTTCCTAGAGTTATGTCATCAATGTTCAAATCATTTTCTTTTGACATAATTATATAATTTATTTAGTTAACAATTTATTTATCATAACGATTTTTATTTTCTTTAGCGATAGCTATTTGATTAGCCATTTGTTCTCTTTTAATTTGGTCATTCTTATTTTGAGAAGCTGTCTTTTGTCTTGTAGCATCTTTTTTAGCTAAAGCACTTTCTGTATTAGCTACTGCATTACTTTCTAAATTTATTGTATCTTCTACTAATTCTTCTACGCCTGATTCTTGTGAACTTGTAATTGCAGATTGCATTTTAGCATTTGCTTGTATACGTGCCACTTCTATATCTGTAGCGTTTTTAGAATCCTGTTTTGCTTTTTCTGCTTCTACTTGCATTTGAGCAGTTTGTGCTTGTTGTTCTTGTAGTTGTTGTTGAAATCCTCGTTCTGCTGCTAACCCTTCTTTTACATAACGTTTCATTTTAGACATATTACTTGAATCTAAAACTTCCAACATTGTATCTGGTGTCATACCATTCTGACCCATTGTAAGAATAAGGTTTTCAGCTTTGTCAATTTTCTCTTGCTCAAATATACTATTACGTGCAAATATATTAAATTCACTTTCCATAAAATCAACAATCTCATCTCCTGCAACTTCAAACCATGCTGTCTTTTCATCAGAATTAACATAAGCAGCTTTTTTACCATCACTATATGCAATTTTACTAACATCTAATAAACCTTTATAATCCTGTTCTAAAAATTTATCAAATTGAAAATACATAGGAGCAGTTAATATAGCACTTCTAAATATAGCTTGTTCTGTATTACCTTTTCCGTCACTAGCGTAAGTGTCTCCATATCTCTGTCTATTCATTCCTATTAAATCCCAACACTCTTGTTTAATAGCTAATAAATTATTCCACATTTTATCCATAGCCTGACCTAAACTCATATCAACAGCTTTTATTCCTTGAATAAATTGTTGAGCATTTGGTGCAGTTTCATCATAAACCATGAAATTCATAGCTTCCATAAAATAAAAGAACTTATCTTCATCCCATCCTCGACCTCCCCCATCAGGTATCATCCCTAATGGCAAAGCCATAATTTTCTCTTTATTCTTAGCTAATAATAATTCCCAACGATAATGAAAAATATTATAAAGCATTTGATAAGAAAGCATTTGCTTTACTTTACTATCAACTTGTGAAAGTCTATAACCAAAAAGAACGCCATTATAAGGTAATTTACAACTAGCCATATTGTTTAACATATGTCTTTGTGCTAATCCCCTTCCTCCATCTATATAAAATTTATCATCTATTCTATAATTTTCATACCACTCACAAATATAAATCTCCTCTAATTCAATATCGCCATTTGCTTTATCTAAAGGATAAGAATCATCAACATACATTTCTTTTAATTCTCCTAATTCAGATTCGTAATGTAAAATATATACCTTAGTAATTGTATTCCATACTACATGATACAATGTAATATTTCCTGTAGATTCTATTGATAAAGAACTATTTGTATTATCTCTTGTATCAAAACGATGAGAAGACATATTAACAGTATCATGCCCCATACTATTACTTTCAAACATTTGCTGGTCAATATATTTTAATATATCCTTTTTTTCTTTATGTTCTCTTATTTCTTCATAAAATCTTCCAAGTAATTCATTACCTGTAACTTTATAAGAAACAACAATAGCTTCAGCATCTTCTGCATATGTATTATTTCCCCAACCTATAACACTAATATCTCTAGGGTCAATAACATTATAAATAACTTCATCGTATCTAGGCTCTTTAAAAGTAAAAATTCTACCTGCTACAATCCAATCATACATAAGCTGTAAAACCTTTTGGTCAAGATTTACAGAATGCTTAATATAATCAAGTGCTTCTTGACCTACTATAGCTCGTTTATCATCATAGTTTTCTTCAAATTCTGCTTGAGCTTCTTCTGTAGATTGAGTTTCTTGTGATGGCATACCCGAATCTACTCCTAAATTATTTATTTCATTTATAATAGTTTGAGACATTATTTTTTCCATCGCCTTACTTAATTCTTCTTTTCTTCTATCCTGTGCATCTGGGTTAGCAACAGTAACACTTGCTCCATGTTCACGTTTAGAAGTCTCTCCTATAAAACTTGAAATAATAGGCTTAATAATATCGTAGTTCTTTAACTTGGCGGGAAATCTCTGAAAATTCTGATTAGCAGTATTTAAAGGATTTGTAACATATTTATAATCATCAGAGTCTATTATACCCTGTGCAGCATCATAAAGAATTTGTAATTCAGTCTTTTCATTAGCAATCATATTATTCTGCCCAATATAAAAGTCTGCCATATCATTAATATATTCTTCAGTTTTTTTAGAAGAAGATATAAGATGGGATAATTTATAATTTCTATCTTTTTTTATGTAACTCTTATCTTTACTTGCCATACATAAAATTTAAAAAAGAGGTCTATTAAATATACTATTTGTTTGATATGCTTTTGGTGCGGCTCTTTCAATATGTTCTACCTCTTTAATAATGTACTGCCCAATAATCATTGCAGATACCCTATCAAAATTGCCTTTTTTATTCCACTTTAACAATTCTTTTAAAAATGCTACATCATATATATAAGAAAGAAACGTTCTAGGTTTACTATGTTCAGCTCCTTTATTTACTATTTCTAAAAGATGGTCTCTAAGATATATAACTCCTTTTTCAAGTCTCGCTGCTGTCATATGCATACCGTAACCCCTTCCTGCTTTTCCACTAATATCTTTAGCAAACTGCATTTCAGGTTCTGTACAAAGTAAATGTAATGCTTTATTTTTTCTCATAAAAGGAATTACATCTCCTCTATCATTTTCAAATAACAATTTAGCATTATATCTCTGTAATAAATAAAGAACTTGTCTATTATAATCATCTTGTCTTTCAGGTCTTCCTGTATAATTAGCTACAAGAATACCTCCTTTACTTCCTGTATATTTATTCGGTAATTGATAAATATAAGTAGCAGCTACTGAATTTCTTGTTGTTATATAATCACTAGTTTTATCTACTCCATAAGGGTCTTGAAAAGCTACATATAAATTGGAAGGAACTTTTCCTTTTATATCTCTCCAAGGACTTTGCCATTCAACTACACAACCATGCGGGTCTGTACCTTTTCTTCTCGGAAATTCATCTAAAGGAGGATGTATCTTTTTACCTTCTGCATACAATTCTTCATTTAGCTTTAATGTAATTCCGTATTTTTTATCAGGAACTAAAACTCCACATCTTCTAGCATCGTTTACACTAGGGTTTCTTAAAATATAATTAACTTGTGCTTGTATTTCTTCTGTAGGAAAAATATTGTTACTATCTCTGGCAAAAGCTTCAGAAGGACTATTTGCCCTTTGTCCACACCAACGCATATAACTGGACTCATTAGTAGAAACAAGTCTTTTAATTTCCTTCTTCTTTATATGAGAGTTATACGCAGTTTTGTAATTAGTGTTTCCATTATAGTCCATATGCCCTTCCAACCCATCAACATGAGCATAAAAATAACAACATGGCATTCCTGCAGTAGAATCATCCCATAAATTATTACAAGGTAAAATATTAAATGCATCTGGATTATAACAAACTTCTTCAAAAGCTAACCAGTTTGCATCTTTTGTACCACCTGTACCCCACCCTGTTAAAAAACCTACAACGTTATCTCCTGCCTCTGTCGCAGAAACTGTTACATCGTAAGTCTCTACAAAGTTAGGAAATTTTCCCATTTCTTCAAATTGTGCTTCAACTGTATCTTTACCTATTAAACAATCTGGATTATTCATTGCGGAAAGTGCAAGAATTTCAGATTGATAACCTCTCTTTATACTCTCTCCTTTAAGTTTATACCCGAAAGATAATTCACTATTAGTATCTTTCTGCCTGTGTTTTCCCCAATCAGTATATTCCCATACATGGTCAGCATATGATTTAGTCATATTAAATAAAGCTTTTTCTCCTGTATTTAAATATTTTAAATCAGAAGCTACTTGTGCAGTAGTACTAAAAGCTTGAAGGTCAGCATTATTAAAAGCACACCAAGCATTCCAATAAGATTGTCCTTTCCGTCTTGCTTTACCATAAAAGAAGTTTTTGCCAATAGTGCGAGCAAATGCCCTAGCAGTACTTACATGATATTGAGCATCAAAAAAATCTGGAAAATCTATAGACTTAGAAGTAACTCTGTTTGTAGAAATCTTACCCATTAACTCCTTTACAATAACAGACTCTTGAGATAACTTTGTAGCTTTTTCCAATTCATTATTTGTAATGTCACTATCGTCTATAGTTCTCTTTATTGGAGCATAATTTAAAAAGCCATAATATTCTCCTTGAATATGTACTAATCTTCTTTTTCCATTTTTATCAATTCCTGCCCAAGCAGTCATTCCATACTTTCTTCTATATTCTTCTTTATCATACCAATCATTATAAGCAAAAGAATCGTATTCATAATGTAACTTAGTATAACAATTGAATTTTTTGAAATGAAGTGCAGCTTGTCTAAAAACATCTATATCAATAAATTTTAATTCTTCTTGAGGTTCTTTTTCATATAATGGTCTTGGAATAAATTCTCCACTTAAATTTGTTTTTCCATATTTTTGTCCATTATCATAATACCTTTGAATTACCCAAACAAATGCTACATCAGGATTATTAAATTTTATTTCTTCTTCTAAAGAATAATTTAATATTTCTATATTCCTCTTATCTGTTATTTTTCCAAAAACATTCATTGCAATAAACTAATAAGTAAAGCTGTAGTTAATCCTACTGTTAATATTCCCCCACCAACTAAACTTATAGTGTACTTAGTTTTTAATTTCTTTTTCTCTTTAGTTAAATGTTTGATATACTCATCATTAATTTTTAATATCTCATTATGTTCCAATTCTATATCTTGTAATTTTCCTATCTGTGTTTTTTGATTTCCTATAACAATATCTTGATTTCCTATAACTTGTTGCTGTGTAGAAGTTAAAGAAAAACAAGAATCTCTAAATCTTAAACACTGCTTTTGTAATTTCTTAGCAACTTCAAAGCTGTCAAGTTGATTAGCTACCCTCTCTAAAATATGCCTATCAACACATACTTTATCTTCTTGACAATCTGCGGATAAGGGCAACATCACTAGAATCACTATAATTAATTGTAATACTAAATTCATTTTTTAACTTGTTTATCTCCCTACTTATCTTATCTAGATTCTTTTTGTTGTCGGGAATTATAAATTTTAAGGAATCTATCTTACTATATAAAACAGTATTCTCATTACTTAATTGGTCAAATTCATATTTTAAAACATTAATAGTCTCCTGCATATTCATACGAATCTTATTGTAATTGATGTAAGGTTCAGGTTCTTTGCGAAATATTATTATAAAAAATAATATCAATAGTAAAATAGACTGAACAATAAATACAATATGTGTTACAGATAATTTCATATCATTATAATAATTTAAACAGGAAGCCCTTTAGTTATGTCCAATTTAATGTACGAGCTTCAAATACAACTACAAATTTTTATACTTAACTCGAGTAATTTCTAAAAATTCTTAAGCAGCTTGAACTTTGATGCTTATTAAATTAATCATCGTCTTGACACATGTCATTAAACTTGCTCTGTAATATCTCGTTCTCTGTTTGTCTATTTTGAATCTTACAGAAAGTTAAAAGAGCATTCATCTTTTTATGAAAATCTTTTATAACATTTTCTAAAAGTGCAATCCTTTCTTTTTGTAATGTATTTTCCCTTATTAGTCTTTTTATCTTTTCATTTTTAGTCATTAGATAATAAGATAATATTATTAATAATTAAGAGGTTTTCTTGAAAATTTTTTTTGTTTTTTAGATTCTACTTTTATTTCTTTCGACAATATCTTATCAATATGAGAATGAAGATAAGATATATTATAAAAAATGGGTTCATGATGGATAAGGTTTTTGTTTTTTACTTCAATTCGTATGTGACATAAAATAAGTCCTAAACATTTTAATCCCCAAAGTTCGCAAAGTCTCGCATATAAACTTAATTGTAATGTATATAATGTTCCTTTAGAATTTTGTAAATCATTAATAGGCTCATACATTCTTTCATCTTTGTCAACCCATTCATCAGTTTTTACCTTTTTAGTTCTGTTGTAATTCCAAACTTTTTTAAAATAGCCACTCTTGAATTGTAAAGGGTCTTTATTAGTTTTCCAATCTACAATATAAAATTCACTTTTATCATTTACCGCTATAATATCTATCATACCACTTACCTTATGCTCATAAGAATAAACACGCTTTTCAGCAAATAAAGTAAATCCCCGCTCAATAAGTTTTTTTAACATATCGAAAATAGATTTATGGCTTTCACTTAAAGGACTGTTTTTTAATACATCTACATTCTTTATAGCAAAAGTAAATGATGGTAACTCTCCTACAGAAGCTGTATTTTTAATAACTTCCCCACCATAAAAATCATTAATACAACTTTCTAAATAATCATGTTGTCTATTACCTCTATCACAAGCATCTGCAGCATCTTTTTCCCATTCATAATTTATACGCATAGGGTGTTTCTTTAAAGGAAGTATTCCCGATGCTAATTCTGTAATAGTATAATATCTTCCCGAATCTGTATTAAATCTTTTACACCATATACTATTAGGTACATCTGGTCTTGGCTTTCCATACATTCCGTACTCTTGGTCTACTGCTCTATACCATGCCCAAAAATCTTTATTAAACTTAGGTTTATACTTATCTATAAGTTGCGTTACACTAGTATATGCATTTCCTTCATCATCAGTGTACTTATGTTCGGCAGCATTGAAATATATTTTAACCTTTTTCATAACTATTTTTTTATATCTTTACTCTCTATTAAAGTATATGTAAACTTATTACCGCACTTATCTTTAGCTTTATTACAAATATCCATAAACTCATCAAAGTCGTCAGGGTCTTGAAAAACTTGACAACCCGCTGAATATTTATTAATATAAGTACCTATTTTATATGCACTACTCCTATGTATATTAATTCCAAAATAACCTTCAGATATACTATCTTCATCATAATCGTAAATATCATCCTTATTCCCATCTCTATAAACTGCTACTTTCCCATGCCTTTGACACACTGCCCAATATTTTCCATTATGTTTATCAATTTTATAAATTCCAAAATATTGGTTAGGAACTAAAATGGCAGTACCATCTCTATTTGAAGGATTGTCAAGCCAATATGTTCCCGGGTCAGTAGTTGCATTCCAACAATGAAAATGCCAATCTTCTCCTAATTTATATGAAATAGTAATATGGTCGTCATAATGATTTGTAACTCTACCTTCTGTATCTGAATTTCTTATCCCTATAATATTTACATCATAATCCCCAGAATTGAACCACCTATAATTTTTTTCCTGTATGACATCATAAATATTCTGTAAATTATATTTATAACTTATCTCATTAAGTTTTGCCCATGTAGCAGAACCTACAATTCCATCTACCACTAAATCATTTTCCTCTTGATATTCTTTTACCGCCTTTTCAGTCTTTGGTCCAAAATCTCCATCTATCGTAATACCAAGAATTTCCTGAAGCTGCTCAACATACTTTCCTGTACTGCCTTTTTTTAATTGCATAGTTTATAGTTTTTTAAATTCTAATGAATTTCTTATAGGATAATAACCCATAGATTTTCTTCTTTCATTTACTAATTTTAAAGTATCATAACGTATCAATACCTTTTTAGAATCCTTCAATTTAAGAATAAAATCTCTTATATTAATAGCATCCTTTATACTTTTATAAGTACCCGCACTTATTGTTCTTGAACGACCATTTCTTCTGTTCTTCATAGAAAAAGATACCTGATATGAACCTCCTAAAATTTTAATATTTTTCATACTATAATGGGTCTTCACGATTTCTCTTAATCTTGTCTCCCTGTAACTTCTTTGCAGTACCCGATTCCTTTCTAACCTTTTCCTGTAAAGCAGTAACTCCATCTAAAGTCTTTGGTAACTTTGTACCTAAACTCAATATCTCCGTAATATTTACCTGTACAATTTTATTAGACTCCATAATAGATTCCGCTTCCAAAGGAGTAATAGATGCATCTTTCATTAACTTGTTATTCATCTGAATAACTAATTCCATTTGTGCAATATATGACTCTATCGCAGTAGCAGACATAGATAATCCCTTCTCAATAGCAATTAAAATTCTTGCCGAAGGTATATAATAATCTATTATTTCTTTATATTTCTTTATACACGCCTTGACAACTTTATCAGAAGACCATGTGACAGGTAAACCACAATCTTTCTTTGCCTTTTTAGGTCTGTCGTAATCTGATAACCCCCTGTGATAAGTATCCCAATCAGCCATAAAATAAATATACTTTAACTCCTTGAAATTAAGTATCTTCTTTCTGCCATCTGCATCTCCCTTGCTCTTTCTTTGCCTCTTTAATAATGTAGCAAATGGTTCTATACCCCGAATAGCATCGTGATTGATTATTAAATTTCCGTTAGAATCTACTATCAATGGCTTGTCTATTCCTATCATAATCTATATTTAAAAAAAACTTGCTGAATATACGTCTATATTAGCAAGTCCTAAAAGTAGCCCCCGTTAAAATATTCCTAAATCCAGCTACCAACATATATCCATTAATTAATTATTTCCTTGTAAAATCAAGATGACAACTAAGTTATATTTTTATACGGTTACAATATTATCGTGCCGTTCTTAATTGCTCTACTGAAATGCTTTAACTATTCAGAAGTACCAGAATTACTACTTTTCATGTGAGGTTCGTAAAACCTTTTTTCAGGCTCTATGTACTTATCCCTACCCTCTTTTACATGAAACCTTCCAAAATATGGAAGTTCAATGAAACGCTTTTGCTCCATAGCATCCTTTATTGTCTCATATTGAAAATCAACTATTGAATAAATATCTTCATCTGTTAAATCCAGATTTATTTCAGTAGCGATTTGTTGTAAAACTTTAATATTTGTCTTATCCGTTATCACCCCGCTCCTGAATATTAGTTATCTTTTGTTCCGCAATGATTCCAAAAATACCCACACACTCCTTTATGAACTTTAAAAAACATTGGTCTATAACCCTCTCCATCTTTTTTGTGCCAGGCATCTTATTCTTTATAGTCTTTACCTTCTCAATAACACTCCATAAAGTAATAGTCTTGTTAGCACGTTCCTTCCGTAAATAATATGTTAACTTTACATTTACCTCTAAAGCTTTGTCAGCACCAATTATTACAGATTTGTTATTGTCATAAATGCTTATATCAATTCTGTATTGCTTGTCTATATTCCTTTCCCTTAACTCAACATTCCAGTAATCTAAACAATTTAATACCACCTGTTGAGTAATAGTTTGTACATTTACGTCTATCATTTTTGTCCTATATATGTTTAATAAAAAATTCACTCTAACAAAAATATATGTTTATATACTATTTTACAAATATTTAACGATTTATCATATACCTTAGTTGCATAATCTATTACTTATTTTCTACCCTATACCCTACCTCCAAAATAAAATTCTGTAATATATACTACAATATATACTATAATATCTTGTTTAGTTATTGCCAGTAGAAGAAGAAATTGTAGAAAATATTGTACTTTTTTTTGCTACTGGCAGAAAATTACTGTGAAGAAAATTTTGTATTTACAGAAA
>Ga0310342_100001794_pt1 | contig 13532 bp, 10 predicted proteins | sample S15DNA20500_MG_FD_206155 | JGI IMG/M metagenome (GOLD analysis project Ga0310342, IMG submission 206155) | Marine microbial communities from station ALOHA, North Pacific Subtropical Gyre - S1503-DNA-20-500_MG | ecosystem: Environmental > Aquatic > Marine > Oceanic | place: Pacific Ocean: North... | reverse complement strand
ACCAGAGTAGTGCCGTCTCTGTGTCCGTGATCTCACTCGGTCAACTGCAAGAACAGTGGCCCGAACTCGGGCATATCCTCTCGCAGCGTCTCGATCCACGCGTCGATATTCCAGATCTCCACGCAGATCACCGCTCCCACCAGCATCACGTCCTGGTTGGGGTCGATTCCGAGAAACGACCGGAATTCGTCGGGCACCAGCAGTCTCGATCGATTTGCCAATCGGACCGTCTGGTGTCGGGTCGACAGCAGGCGTCCGAGCCTCTGTACTTCCCCGTAACGACTCTCCATCCGTCCTGCCTCGATCTTCTGGCGAATCAGTGCCACGCCGGCATCAATCCGTTCCTGCCAGTCGGCTGCTCGCCAGAGACTTATACAACCAAATCGTTCCTTCGAGATGATTGTCTGGCCGTTGTCGTCCGTGACTGCCTCGGCCATTTCCACCGGCAAAGAGATGCGGAACCGTTCGTCGACGGTCCGTTTCACTTCGCCGGTGATAAAGTTCTGAGGAGGCATCGGCCAGTGGCTAGGGGGGATGGTGCGGAAGACAAGCAGGCCGGACGGTGTCCATGCCGACGACCCGCTCCGCAAGTCGCGTCCAGCATAATGGGCAGAAAACCCACATGCAATCAAGTTGTAAAAGATCTATGGGTAGAAAACCCACAAAAAGGACTGTAGTGAGATGGGGTTGTGTTGGCAAATGGAAAAGTCGCTGTTGGGAGAAAAACCGGAAAAAAAGTCACAACTTGAATCCCGGGCCCTGGCTCGCCTGCCTGCACGGTGGCGGGAGACCGGTCGCGTCGAGAGGAGTGACGTTGGAAGAGTGAAAGAGAAATCCACTTGGAGGCGTGAGAAACGCCTCGCGGCTATCTGGGTTCGAGTGTCACTCGGACGGCGATCTGTCCGGTGTTGTCGTGCAACTGGCCCCAGCGATCGCCACAGCGGAGGAACAGTTTGCCGTCCTGCGCGGGCTTGACCGTCGCCTCGGTACCCAGGTCGACGGCACGGGTCAGTTGGTAGTTGCTCCAAATGACGGCCTGCAGGCGTCCGACACTCTTGGCGTCACCGTTGGCATCGACAGGCTCGGCACCCGAGGATGTTTGCCAACGGCCGGCGGCGGTCAACTTGTAGATCCGACCGGCCTGGACGGCGATCCGGCTGGCCTGCCACCCTCGCCCGGCAAGGACCGTCACTTTCACCGCCCGTTCCTCCCGCGGACGCCGGAAGCGAGTCTTCCAGTCCCAGGCGCAGAGGTCGACGCGATATCCCGTTTCGAGATGTTTGACGAAGAGCCCGTACTCGAACTCGATCTCGCGGTTCATCGTTCCGAAGAACGACTGGTAGCTGGCCCCGGCGCGGCTGCCAAGCAGCGAGAAACCCAGGGTCCGGAACCGTTGACCGTAGTTGGGATTGTTGGCGAGCAGATGGCACAGGGCCCATCTCTGTGCGTAGTGCTTCCACCCGTCGGAAGTCTGGCCGGTGCGTGTCAGGATCTTGATCGATGGAGGCTCGGTCTCGCGGAGATAGCGAATTGGTCCGCGGTCGGCTCGCACGCTGCGGTCGTTCTGGCTGGCCCAGTATCTGCCCATCTCGGCCATTCCTTCGCTGTACCACACCGGCCCGGTCGAGCCGAACATCTGGTAGCAGTAGGCGTGCACCGCTTCGTGCTGGGTCACTCCGGACCTGGCCGCCGCATAGACGATGCTCTTGGTGAAGAACATCGCCCCCTTCATTCTCTTGACGCTGATTGTCACACCACTGTCGTTGCGGACCTTCTGGATGGCCAGGGGCGGCAACCGGCCGGCGGGCCAGTTCTTCAGGTCCTTCACCACGCAGCACTCGATCGTTCGCTGGTTGGGCCGTCTCCAGTACCCCGACACGATCTCCAGCAACGTCTCGAGTCGCTCGAGCAGCAGCTTGGTGCGTTCGGGGTCATCATCAGTGTGGACGATGAAGTTCTTGGAGCGGAACGAGGCGACGGCGGCCGCTTCGAGGTCGGGGCTTGCCATCAGCACGACCAGCCCACAGGCGAAGAGGAGTCGACCTGTGGCGGCGATGTCACGTGTTGAGAGGTGAGACGACACGGCGTGCTGGGCCTGTTGCAGGCGGGCGAGCTACCAGAGGTCTTTAATTCTACGGCGGATTTCGGCAGCCGTCACGTCGGCTGTGAAGTCCTCTTGCGTGATGTCCTCGGCTGAGAGGGTCCGAGCGGGTCGGCGATCGCAGCATTCGATCACGTCGTCGGTGAGAAAGCGGGACAGTTGCGAGAAGCCGTGGGCGTCGCTGCGGCGGCGGCCTCGGAAGTAGTACCGTTGCGGGTAGCAGACAAACAACCGATTCTTGGCCCGGGTCATCGCCACGTACAACAATCGTCGTTCTTCCTCGATTTCCTCGGCGTCCCCGGTGGCCATGTCGGAGGGGATGTTGCCGTCGGCGACGTGAATCACGAAGACGCTGTCCCATTCGAGTCCCTTGGCCGAGTGGATGGTCGAGAGGACCAGGAAGTCATCGTCGAGGATGGGTTCACCGGCGAAGTCCTGCGTGGAGGAGGGCGGGTCGAGTGTGATTTCGGCCAGGAAGCGGCTGCGGTCGTTGTATCGGGTGGCGAGTTGTTCGAGTTGTTCGAGGTCACGAATACGCGCGGCGGCGTGGTCATAGCGTGTCTCGAGTAGTGGCGTGTAAAACTTGCGGACCTGGTGCAGTTCGGCCGAGACGTTTTGTTCGGCCTGGTCGTTTCCGGCGAGTTGCTTCAGCATCCGCATCAGTTTCGGCCAGATGTCCGTGGCGGCCTGGGGCGGCTTGATGTCGTCCCAGGCCGAGATCCGTCCTCCCGACTCCAGCAGTGCTTCGACCATTCGTCCGGCTCGCACAGGTCCGACACCTGGCAGCAGCAACAGCAGCCTGGCGGCAGCCACGCCATCCCGGGGGTTGTCGACCAGTTTGAGGAATGCCAGGAGGTCCTTGATATGGGCCGTTTCGAGGAATTTCAGCCCCCCGTACTTGTGGAACGGCACATTTCTCTGGGCGAGTTCGACTTCCAGGGCCAGGCTGTGATGTGAGGCCCGGAACAACACGGCCTGGTCTTTCAGGGCGACACCTTCTTCGCGTCGGCTCAGCACCTCGTCGACCACGAATTCACTCTGTTCGTCCTCGTCTGTGCAATCGACCAGCACAGGTCGTTCAGCGGAGGTCCGATCCGACCACAATGTCTTGGAATGTCGTTGGTGGGCCTGGGCGATCACGCGGTTCGTGGCTTCGAGGATCGGCTGTGTACTGCGGTAGTTCTGTTCGAGCGGAACGACGGTGGTACCGGGGTACTCTTCGGGGAAGTCGAGGATGTTCCGGATGGTGGCGGCCCGGAACGAGTAGATTGACTGGGCGTCGTCGCCAACGGCCGTCAGTCCGAGTCCTTCCGGGCAAAGCCCTGTCAGCAGCCGGCTCTGCAGCCGGTTGGTGTCCTGGTACTCGTCGACCAGCACGCAGTCGAACAATTTTCGGACAGCCGGCCCGGAGGCGGCGTCCGAGAGCAGGGCTTCCCAGAAGACGAGCAGGTCGTCGAAGTCCAGGCAGTGCTGGGCCTCCTTGCGGTCGACGTAGGCGGCGAAGAGTTCTCCGAGTCCCTCGAGATCCTCGCTGCACCAGGGGAAGGCCGTTTCGAGCACGTCTTGCAGGCTCGTCTGTGTGTTGACGAGCCTGCTGTAGATCGCCGCACAGGTTCCTTTCTTGGGGAACCGCCGTCCCGTCTCACCCAGTCCCAGTTCGTTTCTCAGTGACGCCATCAGGTCTTCCGAATCACCTCGATCGAGAATCGAGAACTCCGTCGGCAATTCGATCATGCGTCCGAAGCGTCTGAGCAGCCGGGTGGCGATCGAGTGGAACGTGCCACCCCAGACCCGGGTTGATCCCGCTGCCCCGCCCGCCCGTCCGCCGTCCAATTGCCGCAGGATGGCCTCGACGCGCCTGAGCATCTCGGCGGAGGCCCGACGAGTGAACGTCAGCAGCAGAATCCTCGACGGGTCGATCCCCTCGTGAATCAACCACGCCACGCGGTGAGCCAGCGTGGTGGTTTTGCCGGTCCCGGCGCCGGCGACGATCAGCAACGGTGAATTGTCATGGCAGGCGGCCTGCCGCTGCGGCGGGTTCAACTCGCCGAGCACCGTCTCGATCGAAGTTGATTCCTGGTTCATTCCCGACCCGGTTGTCTCGTCCGGTTCCCTGCAGCATTCGCAAAGTCTGGTGGGGCCGGCCCATCATGCCGCACGGGACGACCCAGCGGAAGCCTTGCGAGCGGTCCACCCGACGGATTGGTCGTCACCGTCGGTCGGCGGTACGATGGCGGCCATGACAGTCGGAGTCGTCAGCAACTGTTTCAAGAGTCAGCTTGATGCCGGTGAACCGCTGGCCGGCCTGATCGACCAGGCCACCGTCCGGGGTTATTCGGTGATCGAACTCAGGCAGGGCTGCCTGGGAGATTGTGAAAGTCGTGACAACCTGGTGCCCGATCCCGATCGTCTGCAGGCACTCGCGATGGCGTGTCCCGGCGTCAAGTGGGACCTGGCCCTGGGCTATCCGTGTTTCGATCCGTCGACGGACGGCGATGATGAGGTTTTCCTCTCCGGTTGCAAGTCGATCGTGCGGTTGGGCTCCGACGACACCCCTCATCTGCGGCTCGTCGATCTCACGACCGATCACACTGCTGTCGCACCTGCCGAGGCTGCGGTGACGGTCGTCCGGCTGCTCGAAAGGGTCCGCGGCGTGGGCGGGATGTTGTCGATCGAGCACGCCCGGGAGAGTTGGGACTGGTTCAGCGACGTGTTCACCCGCGCCCGGGAGGCTGCCGGTGCGGACGGTCGATGGCTGAAGATTTGTTTTGATCCCTGCAACCTGCTGATGGCGCCGGAGCGTCCGGACCCGGCTGTCGTCACCGCAGGGCTCGATTCTGATGCCGTGTCGATGGTCCACATCAAGCAACGCCGCGATGGTCAGCCCTGGCCGGCGGTGGCCGAGGGGGAGGTCGATTGGGCCGGGGTGACCGCCGCGATGGGGCGGATGGGCCGCGGAGCGGGGTTTGCCGGGCCGCTGCTGTTCGAGGTGGCTCCGAGCCGGGACCTCTGGGAGTTTCTCGAGGGGAGCCGGGTCTACCTGGGTCGCCTGGGGCTGGAGATGGGGCTTGCGACGGACGACGACGGGGCGAAAGACGAGAGTCGAGAGTGTGGAGAGCAGACATGAAGTGTTTCACGTGGGCCCTGAGCTTGGTAATGGCCTCCTGGGCGCCGGCCGGGGCCGGTGAGGCCGATGCGAAAGTCGCGGAACTGATCAGCGGGATGCGGGTGGGGCCGCTGATGCGGCTGGACATCGGGGTGACCCGGACGGGGACGTTGATTCCGGCGCTGGTGACCGAAGAGGATCTGGATCTGCAGACAAGGAAGACCCGCGTGTTGCTGGTGAACTTTGGCCGGTTGTCCGAGCCAGCGGTGTCGGTGGGTGCGACGTTGAAGTGGTTTTACGGGTCCGACGAAGCGGCCGAATACCGTAAGCGGTTCGTGCTCTCGGCCGTGCCGGTGGCCAATCCTGATGGCTGGGCGGCCAAACGGATCGACAGTGGCAACCTCTCGGGAGGAACACCCGCGACGGCCTACCCGCCGCAGGGGACCGCCTACAGTGATCCGAAGAATCCCGAGGCACATTATCTCTGGCGATGGATTGGCATCTCGGCTCCCGACCTGGTCGTCGAAATCGGCGGTGGCAGTCGCCCGGCGTTGTTCGTGCCGAGGACGGAACTGTCGGAAATGAAACCGTTGATTGCCCTGGGGCCACCGCTGAATGTTTCCAGGGGACTTTCCTCCCGGCTGCCCCGCCACGCTCCCTGCGGTACCGGTCCGGTGCCGGCGGTGCGGCTGGACGATCTCCCCGGGCAGGTGCCGACTCGTCTGGTTGAAATCTTCAAGTCCGGTTTCAGTGGCCCCTCTCCGGCCCGACGGGAACTCCGGGAACGCCTGGCTCGCACTCCGGTGAAGATTGCCGGCCAATTGGCCAGGCGGTACGGTCACCAACTGGGTACGGTGGCCTACATTCCCGCCCTGGCCCTGGTTGGCCGCATCCGACTGGGACAACTTACCGACGACCCCGGGCACCTGGCCGACGTCGAACGGATCGTGGCGCCCTATGTCGAGGGGAAGCGGCCCACAGTGCCGCCGGCCCGGATCTCCGGCAGCAATCACTCGGGCCACCTGGTCTTCTCGGAATTGGCACGGGTGACCGGCAAACCGGTCTACAGGAAGCTCGCACAAAATGCCGCCGACCTGGCTTTTGACGAGCGGGGTGGCTTGCGCGAGGCGATGCCGGGTCACGTGGAGATGAGCGATTCGGTGTTCATGGCCTGCCCGATCCTGGTCGAGACCGGTGTGTTGACCGGCGATCGCCGTTACACCCGGATGGCGTTACGGCACATGAAGTTCATGCTGGCGACCAATCTGCGTCGGGACGGTCTGCACGCCCATTCTCCCCTGGACCCGGCTCCCTGGGGCCGCGGCAACGGGTTTCCGGCGCTGGGGTTGGCGTGGTGCCTGAGTCATCTGCCCGAGTCGGCTCCCGAGCGGAAACCGATCCTGGCCGCTCACCGTGCTCACCTCGCTGCGCTGATCAAGCGACAGGATCCCACCGGCATGTGGCACCAGGTTGTCAATCACACCGGCAGTTACCGCGAGTTCACCAGCACCTGCATGATTACCTACTCGATCGTACGCGGCATCCGTCGCGGCTGGCTGGACGAGAAGATCTACGGGCCGGTGGTGGCCAGATCATGGCCGGCCATCAAGTCGCGGATTGCCAGCGATGCGACGCTGGTGGATGTCTGTACCGGGACTGGCAAGCAGAAGTCTCTGCGAGCGTATCTGGACCGCACCGCGATTCTTGGTCCGGACAACCGTGGCGGGGCGATGGCCCTGCTGGTGACGACCGAGATGGCCGCCTGGGGACGTGACCGGCAGCGTGATCGAAAGCACCGATGACAGGCGGTTTCGACGGGGTCGTCCTGGGAACCGGTCACAACGCACTGGTGCTGCAGGCGTATCTGTGCCGGGCCGGGCTGCGGGTGCTCGCCGTCGATCGGGCCGAGACACCCGGCGGGGGGCTGGCGACCGTTGCGAACCCGCGTCACGCCGGCTTCCTGCACAACACGCATTCGTTCTTCCATCGCGGGATCACGGCGATGCCGTGGTATGTCGATCTCGAGTTGGAACGCCACGGGACCCGCTACATCGAGCCGGACCTCAACGTGGCGATGATCTGTCCCGACAGACAGGTCCTGAAGTGGTGGACCGATCTCGATCGGACACTCGAATCGGTGGCCGGCGTGTCACGCCGCGACGCCGACGTGCTGGCCGGTTGGATCGCCCGGTTCGAGCCGATCGTCGAGAAGCTGTTGATTCCGGAGGCGACTTCTCCACCGTTGCCGCCGGAAGGCCGTCGCGAGTGGCTCGAACGGACCGCTGACGGACGCCTGTTGCTGGAGGTCTCGGCACGGTCGCCCCTGGAGTTCGTCCGCAGCGAGTTCGAACACCCGGTCGTCCGGGCCGGGTTGTTGTTCTTCAACGGTCTCCGGGAGGTCGACCTGCGTCTGCCCGGGTTCGGGCACTCGATCCCGGCACTCTTGGCCGGACGCCACAAGGCCCAGATGTGCGTCGGTGGTTCGGCCCGACTGGCCGAGGCACTGGTCGCCGACATCGTCGAGCACGGTGGCGAGGTGATCTGCGGGGTGGAAATTGACGGGATCCTGGTCGAGCGAGGTCACGCGACGGGGCTGGCCCTGGCCAACGGCGAGAGGATTACGGGCGTCGACTTTGTCGTTTCGGGGCTCAACCCCCAGCAGACCCTGGTCGAGTTGATCGACGCCGATCGGGTGCCGGCGGCGATCCGTCGGCGGGCCGAGCGTTTCGAATACAACCTGCTGGCCCCGTTGTTCGCATTGAATCTGGCTCTCTCGGAACCTCCTGTTTACACGGCCGCCGCCGCCGACCCGGATCTTGACGAGGCCTTCATGACGATCCTGGGGTTGGGCCATGACGGCCAGTTCGAGGACATCGTGGCTGCTCATCAGCAGGGAACCGTGCCACCGACGGTGATGTGGGGTGCGGTGCCCACGCGGTTCGATTCCTCGCAGGCTCCCGCAGGGCAACACACGGCCTTCATGTGGGAGAAGTTGCCGTACCGGTTGGGCGGAGTGGCCGACGGTTGGGACCAGGCGGGCCGGGAGCACGGTGAGGTGATGCTCGAGGCATGGACATCCGCGGCACCGAATCTCGCCCACGCGGTGGTCGACTGGTTCGTTCGCACGCCACGCGACACCGTCCGCAGCCTGCCGAACATGCGCGAAGGAGATCTGCTGGTGGGGGCCTTTGGCAACGACCAGGTGGGATACCACCGTCCGTTTCCCGGAGCCGGTCATTACCGAGCGGGTGTCGAAGGGCTGTACCTGTGCGGCGGTTCGTGTCATCCCGGCGGCAACATCACCGGGCTGTGCGGCTACAATGCCGCCGGGGTGGTACTGGCTGACCTGGGAGGTAAGCCCTGGTGGAATTCCGCGGCGGTTTGAGGAGCAATCGGCGATGACGATCGAGTTGTTAGGTGGTGACATCCACCTGGTCGATCTGCAGACGCGGCTGCCGTTCCGCTACGGCATCGCCACGATGACCGCGGCGCCTCATGCGTTTGTCCGCGTGCGGGTCCTGGTCAACGGCCAGGCAGCCACCGGTGTCGCCGCCGATCTGTTGCCGCCGAAGTGGTTCACCAAGGTCCCGGAGACACCGCTGGAGACCGAGGTTCTTGAGATGCTCGCGACGATCGAAGCGGCCGTCGGGCTGGCCGGCGGAAGTCGGGGTGAGACGCCATTTGACCTGTGGCGGGATCTCTACGACCGGCAGGCCGAGTGGGGGCGGACGCAGGGATGGCCTCCGCTACTGGTCAACTTCGGCATGACGCTGGTCGAACGGGCGATGATCGAGGCGGTGGCCAGGGTGGAGGGGGTCAGTTGGTTCGAGTTGTTGCATGGTGGCGGGCTGGGGATCCGGTTGGGCGAGTGCGACGGTCGCCTGGAGGGCCTGGAGGTCGGCGACCTGTTGCCCAACCAGTTGCCGATCGAGGTGATTGCCCGTCACACCGTGGGAATGGCCGATCCGCTGACCGACGGTGAGATCGGTCCGGATGCTCGACTCGACGACGGCCTGCCCCAATCGTTGTCGGCGTGCCTGGCCGAATACGGATTGTGTCATCTGAAGATCAAGGTCAACGGAGACTTCGACGCCGATCTGGATCGGCTCCGCGACATTGCCGGGTTGGTCGAAGCGGCTGCTGTTGACGGTTTCGGTTTCACCCTGGACGGGAACGAGCAGTTCAGGGATCCGTCGACGTTCCGGGCGTATTGGGAGCGGTTGACCGCCCGGGCCGAGTTGCAGGACTTTCTCTCGCACCTGATCTTCGTCGAGCAGCCCTTCCATCGCGACGTGGCACTGGACCGGCAGGTGATGGGAGGCGACGACGGACTGGCTCAGTGGCCTGGTCGGCCGCGGATGATCATCGACGAATCCGATGCCGAGACCGACAGCCTGCCTCGTGCATTGGAACTGGGCTATCACGGCACCAGCCACAAGAACTGCAAGGGGGTCTTCCGCGGCGTGATCAATGCCTGCCTGGTCGAATGGATGAACCGGCAGCGGCCCGGGGAGGACGCGCCCGGTTTCATCATGAGTGGCGAGGACCTGGCCAACATCGGCCCGGTGGCGCTGTTGCAGGACCTTGCGGTGGCCAGTTCGCTGGGAGTGAGCAGCATCGAGCGGAACGGGCACCATTACTTTGCGGGTCTTCGTGCGTTCCCCGCATCGGTGGCCGAGCAGGTGCTGGCCGCTCATGGCGACCTGTACCATCGCAGCCGCGACGGATGGCCGACCCTGACCGTCCGCCGCGGTCGTGTGTCGTTGGCCAGCCTGCAGCAGGCTCCCCTGGGCGTCGGCTTCGAAGTCGATGTCGAGCAGTTCACCAGTTCGGCCCGGTGGCGGGTGGATGGATGAGTCTTCGGCCTGCCGGTGATGCTGCCGCCGGGTCGGATGGGTGGGTATGATGGGCCGATGACCGCCACGATCCAGACCACCGTCGTGGGCAGCTACCCGTTCCCCGACTGGTTGCGGGCCCATCCCAGTTCCACGCACCTTCGCGACGCCACGCTGGTGGTGCTCAAGGCCCAGGAACTCGCCGGTCTCGACGTGATCAGCGATGGCGAACTGAGCCGGTTTGACGTGAATCATCCCGAGACGAACGGGATGATCGACTATTTCGTCGGCCCGCTGGACGGGGTGGCGGTCGAATTGACCGGCGAGGAACTGGCCAGGTTCCGATCTGTTCCTGATTTCCGATTTCGATCGAAACCGGCTGGAGTCGTTCGATCCCCGCTGGGTCCGGGGCGACTCGACCTGCCCGGGGACTACCGGCTGGTTCGCGACCTCGCCGCGGCGCCGCTGAAGTTCACCGTCACCAGTCCCTACATGTTGGCCCGCACCCTGCTCGACGGTCACTACCACGGACTCGAGCCGTTGGTGATGGCGTTGGCCGAGGTGCTTTCGGGGCAACTGGTGGGTGTCGACGCGGCGGTGATCCAGGTCGACGAGGCGAACGTGCCGGGTCGTCCCGAGGACGCGCTGCTGGCAGCGGCGGGAATCAACCGGGTGTTCGAGGGAATCACCACCGAACGGGCGGTCCACCTGTGTTTTGGCAATTACGGTGGCAAGACGATTCAGCAGGGGGACTACCGCGCCCTGCTGCCGTTCTTCAACGCCCTGGAGTGTGACCACCTCGTGCTCGAGTTTGCCCGGCGTGGTGACGCGGAACTGGAGGTCTTCGCCGAGGTGACACCGGAAATTGCGATGGGGATCGGTGTCATCGACATCAAGGACAACGAGGTCGAGAGTGTCGATACGGTGGCGGGCCGGATCGAGCGTGCGATCGAGGTGTTGGGCGAGGACCGGGTGCGGTGGGTACATCCCGACTGCGGGTTCTGGATGCTGTCTCGCAGTGTCGCCGATGCCAAGATGGCGGCGTTGGTCGCCGGCCGAGACAGGGTGCTGGGGATTGGTTCCGAGTAAAGATTCATCGAGAGAGGCACCAGGCGATGCCGTACATCAATATCCAGGACATCGAACCGCTGGAGGTGGTCCCGGGCTGCCGGATGCGGACACCGTTCGGCGAGAATCTGATGCTGAGTTATCTGGAGATGGAGGAGGGGGCCGTGGTGCCTCTGCACGACCATCCTCACGAGCAGGGCGGGATTCTGCTGGAGGGTCGTGTCGAGTTGACGATCGGGGACGAGGTGCGGGTGTGTGAGGTTGGCGAGATGTTCCTGATCCCGCCCAACACGCCGCACAAGGCTGTCGCCGTCGGTGGCCCGGCCCGGGTGCTCGACGTGTTCAGCCCGGTCCGCGAGGACTACGCCGAGTTGTACAACAAGTACATTCCCGAGGCGGACGAGTCGTAGCGTCTTCACGGATTCGGAGTCGGACCCGGAAGTTCGGCTACAGCCGGCGGATCAGCAGTCCGCCGTCGATGGTGAGCACCTGTCCGGTGGCATAGGTCAGGTCGCCGCGGGCGAGCATTGCCACGGCCCGGCCGACGTCTTCGGGCTCGCCCCACCGTGGTTCAACTGTCAGTCCTTCGGCGATCAGCCGGTCGTACTTTTCGGTGACTCCGGCGGTCATGTCGCTCTTGATGATGCCGGGTTGCACCTCGTAGACGGCGACCCCGTGCGGAGCCATTCTCACCGCCCACAACTGCGTGGCCATGCGGGTGGCCGACTTGCTGAGGCAGTAGTCGCCCCGGTGAATCGACACGACGTCGCCGGAGATCGACGAGATGTTGACGATGCAGCCGCGGAACTCGGGGTCAGCGTTGTGCTGGTCGATCATCCATCCGGCGCAGTCCCGGGTCAGAAAGAAGGGCCCCTTGAGGTTGACTCCAAGGACATGGTCGAAGGACTCCTCGTCGGCCTCCAGGATATCTCGTCGTCCCGGCGAAGTGATTCCGGCGTTGTTGACCAGCAGGTGCAAGGCTCCGAATCTCTCGCGGACTTCTGTCACGGTTCGTTTCCGGTCAGCCGCATCGGCGACATTGCCGCGGCAGTAACAGACCTCGACCCCGTCCGCTTCGAATGCCTCGATCACCTCCGTCACGTCTTCGGCCGGCCGCCGGCCTCCCAGGGCCACTCTCCATCCCTCGCTGGCCAATGACCTGGCGATGCCCAGTCCGATGCCCCGGGCGCCTCCTGTGACCAAAGCCACCCGGTGATGTGGTTGGCTCATGCCACGTCTCCGCTGTCGGCACCGAAGAACGTGAGGTCGCGGCCTTCGGCGAGCCGTCCGACGTACACGGCGGCTTCGCGAAGATGGTAATCGCCCCACAGGCACGACTCGCCCCGCGGGATGTTTGACCCCGGTGGCACATGATCCCAGCCGTTGGGCCGATGGTAGACGGCGTGCAGCAGCAGGCCCTGGTGTTCGGGGTCGGTTGAGAGATACGGTTCTTCCAGCAACGTGGTGAGAGTGGACAGGCCGGCGCGAGTGTAGTGATCGGCTGCGTCGGGGTCGGATGCTGTGAGCACCCGGCCCAGCCGCAGGAGTCCCTGGCAGGCGATCGCTGCCGCCGAACTGTCGACCGGTTCGTGGGGGTTTTCGGGGTCGGCGGGTTGTTCGCGGTGTCCGGGCAGCTTCACCAGTCCCGGGGCCCCGGTGTCCCAGTAAGGGATGCCGTCGCTCGGGGTGGTGTCGATGTAGAAATCACAACTGGCTCGAGCCGCCTCGAGCATCATGTCGACGATCGACTCGCGGCCACCCAGGGGTTCGAGGTCCCGGTCGTCGACGGTGGCGATGAATTCGAGCAGTTCGGCGTAGCCGAGCATGATCCAGGCCAGCCCACGGGTCCAGGTGGTAAACGGAGAGTAGCCCTGCTGGGTCGACGCGCAGCGGTAGCGGCCGTCGTTGGTGTTGAAGAGGCTCTCGTGGGCCACTCGCCCCCGCACGTCGTAGGCATCGCGGCCGGTGCCGTGATAGACGTTGTAGCGGGCGGTGGTTCGGGCGTGACCGACGAGCCGGTCGAGCAGCCCGATCGGCTCGTCATGTTCACCCAGCAGCCGGTGACCCAACTGGTGGGCCAGGGCGAGCGAGCGGAGGCTGCGGATCGTGTCGGCGAACAGCGAGTGAGGCCCATTGAAGGAGTGAATAAACCCGTCTCCCTCGGCGGTGTCGGTCCAGCGGACTGCCTGCACGGCACCGCTGACCTTCAGGGCCAGTTCCCATTCGGACAGCTCGGCCGGGGTGGCCTGGAAACGACCCTCGCGTGCGAGTCGCCAGAGGTTGCCGTAGGTGCTGACGTTGTTGAAGCCGTGGTCGTGCACGCCGACATGTGTCAGGTGAGCCGGCATGTGGGCCAGCGTGTTGGTCCGTCCGGAATCGAGGAACCGTGCTTCCCCCGTCGCGTCGAACTGGAGCAGGGCAG
>Ga0310342_100001791_pt1 | contig 13536 bp, 23 predicted proteins | sample S15DNA20500_MG_FD_206155 | JGI IMG/M metagenome (GOLD analysis project Ga0310342, IMG submission 206155) | Marine microbial communities from station ALOHA, North Pacific Subtropical Gyre - S1503-DNA-20-500_MG | ecosystem: Environmental > Aquatic > Marine > Oceanic | place: Pacific Ocean: North... | reverse complement strand
TGGAGACTAACAGGACGGTAGGCGCTTCACGGAGAGAGTGCATAACAGGGGGCCACTAACGGCCCCCTTTTTTATTGCCCAGAAAAGATGCGATTTTTTCTACCGCAAACCCGCCGGGGAGCAGCATGATATTGATGGCCCGCGCACCCCCGCCCCGTGCCTGATCACTGGTGTCAAGGATCGGATCGAACTCCACGGCTTGCCCTTCGCGGGCACTATCAAATGCCAGCGGATCGGTAAACGCCCGCGCATGACCGAAGCGCGAGATCCCATCATCGCCACGAATGAAGCAGTACCCTTTATTGGGCACCAGTCGAATGATCGTGCCTCTTAGACGCATCCGTGCACCTCTGAGATATACCGCACCATTGCCCGGTGATTAAATTCTGGGATCACATCCCCCCCCGTGCGCCACTGATCGATCTGCGTGGGCCGTACGACGCGAATACAGCGGGGAGATGCCCAGTGATAGATCACGTAGCGACAATAGCCCTGCTCTTCAAGTTTCTGGCAAATGTGCTGTTGGACGGCATCCTTACGATACGAAGGATCAGCGTACTTGATCTCCCACCACGAGGTTTTGCCGTTCACAGTGATGCTGAGATCGGGGATGCCTCTGGTATAGAGATCCTCATGTCTAAGAGCTACTGCTGCCGGTGAGAGTACCCGCCTGATCATCTGCATGAGATCCCGGCGCACGCTGGCTTCATTCACACTGCCCCCACGTCGGGCCGGTGGAGACATCCCACAAAATCGGCACACGCAACGGCACCGCTTGATCGTTCAGAATGTTATGCACCGCATCCACGCACGCTTGATCGGGCGCATCGCCGTCGCACTCGTCGTGGACGGTAAATCGTAAACAGAATCCCGTGGTCTTCCGTGCATCGTGGAGTTGGATGAGCTTGAGCTTCATAATGTCGGCGGCTGATCCTTGAATGCGAGAATTAAGCGCTTTGTAATACTCATTATGCCGCCCAACAAATCGCGTACGGCGTCCTAAAATCGTGGTGACGTAGCCCAGACTTTCAGCGGCCATCGTGGAGCGTTTGAGCATCTGCCCGACCTCCGGCAGCACGCGGGCGTAAATCTCCATGGCGTGGCGTGCGCCTTGCAGTTTCGGATGTGTCCATGTGGCCTTCTCAGCCCGCAATGTTTCGACTTCTTCAGCCGTAATCAATTCCAGCATGTGCGCGATCTTGATCGTCCCGGCCCCATAGAGTTTGGCGAAATTTAAATTTTTCTGTTGTTTGTAGCTAATGTCCGGTTTTAGCTTTTTCACCTCATCCCAGACGAGTTTATGAAAGCTCAGCAGCGGATCAGCGGCGTACGCTTTAAGCACTGTGGGATTTTTGGCTTCGTGGGCAAAGAGCCGATATTCGATCTGCATGGCATCCGCGCTCAGCCATTGACCAGCAGCGGGCCGGTGCAACTGCCGGATCAAAAATTGGTCTGTCCCGAAGGCTGCGATCTGTTTCGCCGGGGTCATCACTTGCTGCACGTTGATCCCCACCCCTCGATCTATCGCGGTGGAACTAAAGCGCCCCGTGACCGTGCCAGCGGATCGCGTTTCGAGTGGGCCAGCCATGGCCCGCAACTGGTGCAGCGCGTATCTCAAAACCCCATCGCTGCCCACGCCTTTTTCGTACTTGAGTAAATATTTAGATCGGAGGCTGGCTAACCGCCGCGCCGTCCGTACTTTCTCCACAATCGGATCATGGTGGGACGCTAGCACCGCATCCGTAAAGCTGGGCCGTCCATCAGGCGTGTGCGCTATCGGTAAATTCAAATGCGTAAAAAGTTTTTCAAGATCCTTCGGGCTTGATGGGTTGATCGTCCGGTTAGTTTCCCGGTAAATCTGCCAGAGGGCGCGGAGGTATTGCTGCTCACTTTCTTTCAGCCAGTCCTGTAACAATTCCACGTTGATAGGCGTGCCGTTTTTTTCCATCTCACACACCACGTAGATAATTTTATTTTCTACAGCTTTCACTTGTTGCAACTCTTGGGCGGTCAGTTGTGGATCAAACAGTTGATGGAGTGCCCACACTTGCCGGGTATCGCTTTCCGCACGGGGAGCCACCGTCCCGGCGTGGTACTCAGCCATCGCAGTGGCATCGAGATCCTTACCTACTTTTTCTTGTCCCAAATAATCTTGGCTGAGTGCATCAAGTGAGAATTTTTGACGGTGATCATCTAAGAGTGCCGCACTGTGGGCGATGTCAGATACGGTACACCCTTGCGCTTCCAGATCCACCCCCCAGCAGCGCATGTGGTGCACGTCAAATCTGGTATTCAGGTTGATGATGTGCTTGCCGCGCAGTTCACGCTGTGCCCACCGCTTGACCACGCCTTCATCCAGATTGCCGCCCCCCCGATGCCCCCACGGGAGATATTGCGTGAGGCCACTGGGAAGCGTGATCGAAAGGCCGATGGGCCGGTGCTGTTCCCACCAGCGCAAGCCGTCCGTTTCCACGTCCAGTGCTAGCGTCGGAATGCCGTCAAGCTGGGGCGGTGCGGTGGGTGTCCAGAGCGGGACATCCAGCCGGACGAAGAGCGGCGTAGCCCTCATGCGCCCCGTAGACGGGCAAGGCGTGCTTCGTGCCGCGCTGCGACACGCTGATAGGTCTGCGCTAAGGTCTGCGCTGTGTCGGCCCGCAGACGGGCGGTGGCGGCTTTCTCCGCTTGGCGCTCATGCGGCGAAATCGGCACGCGCAGCCCCGTCGCGGTGATCGTCAAATGATCCGGCACCGCTGCGCCGTCCACAAACATTTTCAAATTGAGGCTGACGCTCGCCCGCAGATGGGGCCGCGAGTACGCGATGAGTTCTCCGGCATTCTCGCGCCGATGGATCACCACTGGGCCATTTTCAGCGGTCACTTTGATCATGATAACGCCGTCAGCTTCGCGGCTTCGACTTCAGCAGCGTTTCCCAGTTCCCGTGCGCGTTCAAGCATGGCATCCGCTTGGGCACGTTTCTTGGTGGCTTTGGCTTCCAGTGCTTCAACACGGGCGGCGGTCACATCAGGATCGAGATTATGCGGCAAGCGAAAAATTGGCTCCGACGCTGACAGCGTGATCTCTTCCGGCACTTGACCTCGGACAAAAATACGCTTATTCACATACACGGTGGCCCGCACGCCTTCTCGACGAAAAACTAGATCGCCATTTTTGGTGGGTTCAGGTCGGCGGTGTAAAATTATGGTCTGTTCGCCTCTACTCATTCGTGCTCACTTTCTGTAGCCATTCGTTTACGGCTTGTGGTGATCCAGAACATTTGGATGGCAAGTAATTATACACAAGACGAACCCAATTGACTAAGGCTTTAGAGTTTTGCTTATCAGCACTGTTTACCGCCTGTAATAAATCATTTGATAATACGGCTGTGAGAAACGATCCCACCGGCAAATGGTTGATGACGTAGCGGCGCAGCGGTTCGTGCATATACTCAGGAACCGGGCACGCATTCAACCCGTAAGCTAAGTCCTCGGCTATTCCCATCGGATCACTCGCACCCACAGCGAAAATTCGACCCCGCCCACAGCCACGCTGATCTCTTCGGTATCATGCGTGACGCCTTCCACCGGAGCCGGGGGATGATCGTAGACCCGCACGATCACCGTGTGGTTACTCACCCCATCAGCTTGATCTTGCACGTAGCGGGATGCAGGAATACGTAAGACTGTTCCACGTCGTTCATTCATTGGTAATTCCCTTTCTTTAGCGTGTAACGGCAAACCCTCGGATCGATTCTTTCAGTGGGGCATCGGCTGGCCCCTTGACATAACTAGCGATCCACTTGGGCGCATACACGCCCTTCGATGGATAAAATTGATTTCTAAAATGCCCGTGCACAATGAAGCGCATCGTGTAGTGTCGCTCAACCCCGCTGCCGGGTTCCGGTGTGGAACTTTCCGTACGTCGAAGCTGCACCAGTTCAATGATGGGCATCTGGCCCTTAACCTGTGCTTCCATCTTCCGCGCCCGCTTTTTATTTTTCGGGAGGAGGCGCGGGGGGCGACTGCGTACCAGTACCCGCTGGCGCATCCACGAGACAGCGGCAAGCCAGAATTTCGAGACTTGCAGACAGATCGCAATATGCGAATCTTCGCCCATGATCTGACCTTCTTCAGAGGATTCATACGGACTGCCTTCGTAGGTATTCCGGTACATCTGCCGCGCCCATACTTCTAAGTCTTGCAGGGACACTTCCGCAGGAAACCACCCGGCCCATGTGCCCGTCAATGTGCCGGTGGTGTGCAACCGATCAGATCGATGGGCACGTACCAGCGTGGTCATCCACAGCCCCTTCGCACTCAGATCCCAGAGGAGTCCCGCCACATGAGAATCGTAGCTACTCGTAGGCAGCGCCATCGGCGTGTCAAAGAGCCACAACCCGCGTCGGGGTAACTCTGCATACAGATCCGCAATGATCGAACTCTGCGGCGGCAAACTGGTAGATGCTTCCAATACCGCCCGCATCGGATCGCTCCCCCAAAAGTAGAGTGTCGGATTTTCGGCTATTGCTGCCGTGAAATCCGCGCCCCTCCCCAAAACGTCTTGATCGTGCCGTGTCTTAGCAGTCGTGCCAAGCAATTGCCCATCAAGGACTTGATCCATAGCAGCAAGCGCCGGAGCATTTTTATGCTCGGCTGGGACATGCGCTCCTTCTTTTTGAATGCGTTTTACTTCGCGCTTTTGTCGCGTACTCAGTAAGCCGTACGGCACATCAACTTGAGTCCCTTTCCCTAGCGTGGAAGTGATCGTACCCATCCGCGTGGTACTTCCATCGCTGCTCGGTGGCTGATCACCTTTCACCATATCGACGATCCGTTGCGTACGCCGTTTCTCATCCCAAAACTTTTTCTGGCTACGGGCGTTACTCCGCAAGTCCAGCCACTCTTGCAGGAGGTCAGTGCCAATACTCACGGTGCCCTCCAGTACCCATACACGCAGCGCGTGCCGTCGCGGGAGCAGTCGTACGTATCGTGCAGCACCCCATCGATCACGCACGTCAAATGTTTACTGACCTGCACGATCAAGCGCCCCGGTGGTAGCTCATCAGCCCGCAGATGCACGCGGCATCCCGATCCAATCTGCATCGTGGGTGTCCATATCCAGCCAAGGGTGCTAAGAAATTTTTTGCTAGTATCTTTGTGCACTCCGTTACGGGCACTGGATCGATGGCGGCGACGGCGTGTCAACCGCTCCGATTTTCCCGCGACGTTCAGCGCGTCGTACACGTCTTGGTACGGTAGCTCAGTGGCAATCGCAATCGCACGGCAGACACAATCACCCGCCGTGCCTGTGTACCCTGCCGCGCCTCTGCCGCCGTCTGTCATGTGGAGCTTCATGATCTGTCTGTCTCCTTTTTGAAAATAACCGCGTTGAGGTAGCGTTGATTACCCGGCCCAATCGGTGGCCTCACTCGTCATCTGCTGTACGCTGACGTTTGCTCGTCGCACCGCATCGTGCTTGAGGGAGAAACAGTGGTACCGCGCACCGCCCACTTGATCGCCGTTGGCATCCATTTGGATCACTGTCCACCCGTGACCACTTTGCGCGGTGTAACGATCTCGCCGGATAAAGAACAACTCAATCGCAACCACCGGCCCGTCATACGCCGGGTTAACTTCTTTGATATTTTCGGCGCGGTAATTCTTGCCGCCCAACTCTTTCATCTGCTTAAATTTCAATATCATTTTTTCTGTCTCCCTTCACCCAAACTGCACGACGTTTTTAGTCGTGCGATCAAACCAGCCGTGGACACGATTCACACTGCCGTCACCGTTCAACACGGTGAAATCAAAGTAGCGCATGTTCTGCGAATCAGCATTGGCTTGCATCTGATTCAGATTGACGAACGATCCCACATCCCCGCGATAGACCATGCCCTGTACTCCTGCACAAGTTTTGCATGACATCACATTGTCCCTAACCTCTTGTAATGTTCCGTTACACGCTGAACAAATCATGGTCTGTCTCCTGAGATGTAAACACCGGCCCCGCCACGATTAGCAGGAAAAATGGAAAACCAAACGATACACCCACAACGGTAAGGATTGCTGCGAACTCGATGGCTAAATCAATCAACATGATGTGATAACTCTATATGGTTATATCCCACCTGTCCAGCCCTATTTTCATTTATTTTTCACCCATTAAAAACCTTCAATGTTTATGGGATGTTTGACATACTTTACGTTTTAGTGTAGGCTTGTTATTAGTTTGGTTTGTTCTTTGACAATTGCATAGCACGCGGCACTACTTGAGAGAGAGGCAGAAAATTATGGCTCAAGAAATTCAAGTGATGCCACCGACACCCACGTTGAATGAACTAACGGATCACTTTGATCGAGAGTTACGGCGGCTGGAGGAAATTCCGCGCCAAGCGATAGATCGGGTGAAAGCGAGTGTGATCAAACACACCAACTTTCTTGGTCAACATCAGCACTGGGTGATCGAAAGCATGAGAGTGGATGGAAAGACCACATGCTTTCTCGTAAAGTCGGAAAAGGGAAAACAGATCCGCGAAGTGATCCCTTCTGACGTGATAGATCGGATCGTCGCGCAACATCAAAGTCTGATCAGCAAGGGCCGATCACGCCGCGCAAAACTCGCGGTTGATGAAGGGAAAAATCCTTTAGCGAACATGAGTACAGAACAACGATTGATCAATCTGGCAAAAGCGCGGAAACGCGCCTAACCGTTTTGCCGCGTGCTATACAGTTGTCACAGAAGGAGACTGACAATGACCTCCACACTATGCAGTGTGAATACTCCCGAAGGGCGATGCAGCGGATGGTGTCGTTCACTCCAACACGCGGCGAGTCATGTGGCTACGCTCGGTCTGGGGGCGACGCTAAAAATCGATGGCTGTATTGTCTGGACGGAAGGCGTCGATGGCCGTGCGTATGACCTCTCGTATCGGCGGGTGGAAGCGCTGATCGAAAAACGCTTGACGCACGCATCACGCATCACATAGTCTTACGCCTTACGCCAGCATCGGAGTTTTACATACACGGTGCTGCCTTGATTGAAAGGTCACGATGTATGACCCATAGTCTGACGATTTCCACCTCACAGTTCTGTAATCCGGCAGCGCGATCTGTCTCCGCGTTCCGCTGTGTCTTTCTGACTGTGGGGATCAACGCGGTGTTACTCCGTGCCGTGGAAGCCAACGGAGTACTTTCCTAGTGGGTAAGTACACTCATGTTGCCGCTGGCCTCACGCCCAAGCCGGAAGAATCCGCATGGCAAACCGACGTTACCGCTGCGAAGCGTACCATTTTAGAATCGCATCCCACGCAAGCGGATCTGGCGAAAGACCTGCTGGCCCTCCGCGAAGAAAAAGATCGCCTGAAGGAAACACTCGCCGCGCTGAATGTGCGCGTGGGTGCAGTCGAACAATTGATTGCGGATAGTTTTGAAGCCAGCGGCATCACGCAAGTACGGTTGGATTCCGGCGATACCATCAGCACGCAGATCAAACCCTATGCGCGGATTGCAGACCGGCACAAATTCCGGGCGTGGTGCGTAGCAAACGGATTGGAAGATGCCTTGCAACTCCCGTGGCAAACCACCAATGCGCTGGTTTCGGAACGCCTTGTGGAAGGGCTGGATGAGCCGGACGGGATTGATACCTATAAACAAACTACTGTCATATTGCGGCGCAGCCGCTAACTAAGGAGCGAATGGATGAGAAAAACGCGACGAAAGCTAAAAACGACCGCCGTCACCACCACCACAAGCATGACCGTGCCCACGTATCTGGCAACCACCGGGCCGCTGGGCACGGAACATTTGACCGCCGATGATGTGCAGATGCCGCGTCTGTCACTGGCGCAAGCCATGAGCGATCAAGTCAACAAGACGCACGCCGATTATATCGACGGCCTAGGCGTCGGAGATTTTTTTAATAGCGTCAGCGGGAAGAATTACGGGGCTGGCCCGGTGACGTTCGCCATCCTTTGCGCCTATCCTCCACGCGGGATCGAGTTTGCGCCGATGGAGCAAGGCGGGGGGGTGGTAGATCGGGATGTGCCGCTCACCGATCCGCGCATGATGTTTGGAGCCAGCGGCGAAGCCCCGCAAGCCACCCGGTTTTATGATTATGTGCTGATGCTCTCTCCCGGTACAGAAGATGAGGAAATGATCGGGATGAGTCTCGCCCGCTCCGGTGTGCGTGCGGCCAAGAGTCTCAACGGCTTGGTGCGGATGCGTGGCACCGCGATCTTTACGGGCCTCTACACGGCTGAGAGTATTTCTAAAACCTCCCAGCAAGGGACATACATGGGGTGGCGATTTCGGAATGCCGGATTTATTGAAGAAGCCTCTGTGCAGCAATTTGCCGATCTTCATGCGGGCCTCAAAAGTGTACCAGTGACCACTGATCCTATTCTTATTCCTGACGCCTAGCCGTGATCTTTGGACTATCCGTGTTGAATGTGGTGGTGGTGGTGTTTTTGGGTACGCTGTGGCCCAGTGCGCCACGCCGTGCACGTCAAGGGATCGTATTTCTGCTGATGGTCTTACTGGCGAATCTAATCGGGTGGCGACTGGTGGCTGATGTCTGTGCGTATGTGTCCGTTCTGCACCAATGACGATCCCCGCCTGATCGAAGCGCTCCCGGCCCAGCGGTGGCTCTGCACGGTGTGTAGTAAAACGTGGAACGTGGATGACGATTAAAGACTGGGCACAACTGTACATTGACCACGGCTGGCAAGTCGTGCCGCTGGCCCCACAGAGTAAGCGCGTCACCGCCACCGGCTGGCTCACGCTTGAGTTTACGCCGGACGATTTTCACGCCGATGATAATCTCGGACTGCGCTCCGTGGGCGGGCTGGTGTTTGTCGATGTCGATTGCCCTGAAGCCGTCAAATGTGCGGATCACTATCTGCCGGACACGGCCAGCATCTACGGACGCCCCAGCAAGCCCCGCAGCAAGCGCATCTATCGATCTGCGATCCCCAAAACGATTGCCTATAAAGACACCGCCGATAAATCCGTGCTGATCGAAATTCGATCCCAGCATCAGGATATGGCCCCGCCCAGCGTGCACCCCTCTGGGGAACCGCTCAGTTGGGACGCACAAGATTTGGGCACGCCCGCGACGGTCGAAGCCGCCGACCTGACCCGCGCTGTCAAACTCTGCGCCACCGTCGCCGTGATTGCACGGCACTACAATCCTTCTGGCTCACGTCACGAGTGGTGTCTCGCGATTGCGGGCACCCTCCGGCGGCGGGGCATTACGGAAGAAGAATGTATTACCCTGCTGAGCGATGCCGCAACGTGGGCGCATGATAGCAAGCTCACCGACCGGCTCACCGAAGTGCACACCACGTATGCCCACGATGATGATGATCCCTATACCGGCGCGACCGCCCTTGAGGATCTCTGCACGGGCGATCTCGCTTCTACCCTCACCGCGCTCTGGGGTGCGCCGATCTCATCGAGTGCCTATCTGCTCAATACGCGCAACCTCCCAGATCGCAACTCGATCTCCAATATCACTCTTGCCCTCGACAAGCTCAGCGTGCATCTGCGCTTCGATCAATTTGCTAAAAAACCCTTCATCCAGTACAACGGCTTCACGGGACTCTTGGATGATGATGTCTGCACCGACCTCTGGATCGATATTGATCAGTCCGAACATTTCCGACCGACCAAAGAACTCTTCTTTGATGTGGTGAAAAATCACGCCCGCGCCGATCAGTATCATCCCGTGCGGGACTATCTGGCGTCCCTCACATGGGACGGCACCCCGCGCCTCGATGCGTGGCTGATCGAGAGTGCCGGAGCCGTGGATACGCCCTACAGCCGCGCCGTGAGTGCCCTGCCGCTGATTGCCGCCGTGCGCCGTGTGGTGGCCCCCGGCTGCAAGTTTGATGAAATGCTGGTGCTGGAATCCGCAGAGCAAGGCTTGCTGAAATCCACCGCCCTGCGTACCCTCTGCCCCGATCCCCAATGGTTCTCCGATGACTTGCCACTCAACGTGCCCAGCAAGGAAATCATCGAACGCACGATGGGCAAGTGGATCGTGGAAGCCAGTGATCTCAGCGGGATGCGCTCCAGTCAGGTGGAACATCTCAAAGGGATGCTCTCGCGCCAAGTGGATGGCCCGGTGCGGATGGCCTATGCTCGTCTGCCCGTCGAACAACCCCGACAATTTATTATTATTGGCACGACCAACAGCCTCACCTACTTGAGTGACCATACCGGCAACCGGCGATTCTGGCCGCTGCAAGTTGAAGCGTTCTCCTTAGACTGGGTACGCACGCACCGTGATGCGCTCTGGGCCGAAGCCGCGCACCGCGAAGCAGCGGGGGAATCCATCCGGCTCTCACCCAGCCTCTACGTGGCTGCTGCCGATCAGCAAGGCAAGCGCGTCTATGATCATCCGTGGGCTGAATCCCTCGCCGAAGAATATAATCAGCGCGAAGCGGGCGTGCGCCTGACCCCTGATGATCTCTGGACGTTTCTGGCCGTCCCACTGGAGCGGCGCACCGCGCTCGGCTCCCGACAGATCGCCCAATCGATGCAAGCCCTCGGCTATCGCCGCATTACCATGCGGACGCCGGAAGGCAATGTCATTCTCGGCTGGGGGCGCGATTGATGACCGTCACGACTGCCGACATCGGACGTATCTGCGTCAAACGGGACAACCCGCAGCGCCAGTTTCAAATCGTGGCCCTCCGCGTGGACGTGACCGGCGGGATACGTGTGACCTTACAGGACTTGTTGTATGGCACTGAATTTACCATCACAGACACGCGCACCTATGCTTTTGCTCGGTGACTGCCGCACCGTGCTGCCCACCCTCAACGCCGCGTCTGTCCAGTCGTGCCTCACCCATCCCCCGTACTGGCAAGCGCACGGCGAAGCGGAGCTAGGCGGCGAACTCACCCAGTTGGCGTACCATCGACACGTGGTGGCCGCGCTCCACGGTGTGCACCGCGTGCTGCGACCGGACGGCGATCTGTGGCTGCTCCTCGACTCCCGCGCCGCGATCCCCGCGCTCGTAGCCGATGGCTGGCCGTTGACCTCCACGATCCCCTACGGCACAGAATGGCTGCTCCACTTCGGGCCGACCACGCCGCCCTGTGCACCGCTGGACGCGCTCCCGCCGGATGACGTGATCATGCAGTTCGATCAGTACACGCCGTGGCCGCACGCCGTCGTTACCTACTGCCTTGAGGCCAGCACCCAACCGGGGGATCTGGTGCTTGACCCGTTCATGGGCATCGGCACCACGGGCCGTGTGGCGCTTCGTGCGGGCCGTCGCTTTGTCGGGATCGAACGATCCTCACTTGCCTATGCCGCTGCGAGGTCTTATGTCTGCTGAACTAGTAGTAGAACTCCTTATACGGGGCTTTCTGCAAGTCGCACCCGTCAGTGCCAACACCGTCTTCATTGCGCGTGGACACTACCTCTACGCCGCGCTGGGGGCATGGCTCATTTCGTTTCTCTGGTGGCTCAACGCGGGGAGTGCGAGTGCCTTCAATACATGGCCCGCTGCGCTCGTGTACGGGTGTGGTGCGTCCTGCGGCGTGCTGTGCGGGATGCGCGTGGCGCGGTGGCTGTCATGAGAACGCTGCCCATGGTGTGCATCACGTGGCACGATTCGTGTACGGAAGCCGACTGGCTCCATGATGCGGATGCCTCGATGGGCGTCGTGGAAATTCGCTCCGTGGGGTGGCTGCTGAAGAAAACACGCGCCTACGTCACCATTGCTCAGAGTATCGACTGGGAAGGGAAGACGGGCGACAGGCTTACGGTGCCCAAGCGCGTTATTACAAAGCTGACCCGTATTACATAATGTGCGTTTTTCCTAATGTTTCGAGACTTGTAATTTTGTAATACTGTAATACGGGTTTCCTAAGAGGGTAAATAATGCAAGTGCTACATCACCAAGAGGTTTCTACTTATAGATATTACATTATTACATTATTACAACACTGAAAACATTGGTTGAACTTTGTCTATCTCGATATTACAAATGTATTACAAGATATTACATCAATGGTTATGGGTGTTTTAGGTGGATACACCTTGTAGGGATATGGTGAACTCATCCCCATGGAGAATAGGCTAAAACTCCCGCCTCAGCCTCGCTCCAGAAGGAGCAAAACGTTCGGCGTGGGGTGTTGTGGGAGGAAATAGGGGGTGGGGGGTTGAACAAATGCGTGAAAAACAGGGGGGTGGGGTTAAAAGATGGAGGTGGTGGGGGCGAAAGTCGGAGCCAAAGAACCACCCAGCCCGCACGGGACGGGGGGTCAATTTTAAGGGTGCCCGTAAGTCGTTATATTCCCAAGAGTTAGAGGTGCGACGATGAATAAACGCCGTGCGACGTGCATAAGTTTAGTTAACATAATACGTGTTATCAGACCCACATCCCTGTAACTCTTTATGTAAAGGGGAGTTACGAATATAGAGCGGAGTGGAGCGATAAGGAGGGGGGCGTGGGGGAGTCGAGGTGGGGCATCCCCCCCTGTGGCGGCGGGCCGCTGCCCGCAATGGGCCTTACTCAAAATTGTGCAGAAAAACGTCTTACCCTATAGAAAAAAATTTTTTGTGGGGAAAACGTCTAGCTCTACAAGGTAAACTATGGGACAACTCCGGCTCTTTCCCACGAAGCGTAAGCCGAACACGACGCTGGATGGAGAATTAGCTTGTGCATTTGGCACGCCGTGGGAGCAGCATTTTACTGACGTGGGCTGTGCGGCGTGTGATGAGGAGAGTGATGCAACACAAGAAGATCAATCCAGTCGTACCGACGCTGACGGTGGCACGAATTGCAGACGGCGCGGTGTGCGTGATTACGGCGAGTGAGTTTGATCGTGCGGTGTATGAGGAGGTAGTGCCCTCGGTGGGCACCGCGACACCAGCCCCGCCATCCAAACAAGCGCGGGACAAGGCGATTATGCGAGGGGTGTATGGATCGAAGTTATAGGCAGTTTTGTGAGCAGGTCGAAGCGATGTTAAGTGTCGGCGCAAAAAATAAGGGGTATAGCGCGGGCGGTACGAATGGCCCCAATGATGTGTATGAATTTATTTACACCGCGACGGGCGATCACGGGCATCCCATCGGGGAGATTATGTACAAAGCCATACGCTATATGCGAAAGCGAAATCCTGAAGACTTGATCAAGATTGCGGCGTGGGCGTATTTAGTTTTTAAGCATCACCGTGGTAATCTGTAACTATGCCAGATCAATGCACAGCGCGGGCGAAACAGACAGGGGAACAATGCAAGCGGGCACCGATAGCGGGCGGCACGGTGTGCGTCGTGCACGGCGGGAGTGCACCAGCCGCGAAGCTGGCCGCGCAGCGGCGGTTGATCAGCATGATCGATCCGGCGATGAATGCGTTGCTTCGGGCGATTGAGAACTGTGAGGAGTGGCCGACCAAAGTACGGGCGGCGATTGCGGTTTTAGATCGGGCGGGCTTCGGGCCGACAGCCTCACTCAGAGTGGATGATCAAGCCAGTGATCTGGCCTCGCTGAGTAGTGCGGATCTCAAGGATCGGGCGATGGAGATT
>Ga0310342_100001790_pt1 | contig 13536 bp, 5 predicted proteins | sample S15DNA20500_MG_FD_206155 | JGI IMG/M metagenome (GOLD analysis project Ga0310342, IMG submission 206155) | Marine microbial communities from station ALOHA, North Pacific Subtropical Gyre - S1503-DNA-20-500_MG | ecosystem: Environmental > Aquatic > Marine > Oceanic | place: Pacific Ocean: North... | reverse complement strand
TCGCGGGCCCGTTCGGCCCGAGGGAATCCCCCATGCTCAGGAGAGTGGCACCAGCGGCCGGTTCCAGGAGCAGGGACTGCTCTTCCCTTTCAGGATCTCCTTCCACCGCCGTGAAGTGGTTGAGCAGAGTAATACCGGATATCGAGCCCCGGCTGGAATCTACCACCACCCGAAAGCGCCCCGGCACGAGATCTACCTTTTTCCCAGCCGGCTTCTCGCCGCTGGCCTCAGCCGCAACCGGCTCTTCGCCATCTACCTTGACCGGGATCGGCTTTGCGCCGCCGGCCTCAGCCGCAACCGGCTCTTCGCCATCTACCTTGACCGGGATCGGCTTTGCTCCGCCTTTGGCGCCCTGCCCAGACTCAACGGCCACCACCTCCGCGGCCTGCCCCTGTTTTTCTTCCCGCCCGGCACGATCTCCCTGCTGGGGATTCTTCTTCCCCTTGCCCTCATCGACACCAGGCAAAAAGACCCACAGCACGATGATCGACAGCACGAAGGCTAGTATGTAACGCCAGACCATGCTCTGAATAACTGGTACCTCAGTGGAATAAGACCATCAGGACCAACAACAATAAAGAGTTGCGTGGGAAAGTCCACCCCTGCCTGGTTTTTTGTACCCGGAGCGAAAAACGAACCGCAAAGGGAGCCGTTTTCGATTGCAAGTACTACATGGAAGAGAAGCTTCGTTGCCCCTGCGCGTGGAAATCAGCGCTGGAGTGGAACGCCGGAACCACCTCCCTGCCGGCAGCGGAATCCCGCCGGCGGAGCGGCCTATACCCGCCGCGGAAACCCTATGGAATCACTTCCCTTCCTTGAGCCTCTCGGCAAGGTATTCCGGCAGATCAGGGCACTCCTCGAAACGCTTGAGGGTGCGCTCCATGTCGTACTCCAGGCGGCGGAAGTGGATGGCCTTATCGTCAACGATGACGTAGGAGGCTCTCTTGTCACCGTCACGGGGCTGGCCGACCGAGCCGACGTTCACCATGACCCGCTCGGGACGGCTCGAGTACTCGTAGCGGGAATCGACCTCGCGGGAATCGAGAAACATATAGGGCTTCGACTGGGCGAAGATGCCGGGATGATGGGTATGGCCGGCGAAGCACACCTTCCATTCGAAATCCGGTGGAGAGGAGAAGAGAGTGTCCATTTTGGACACATCGCGAATGTCCTGCTTGAAGACGTACTCCCGCGTGGGATCCCTCGGAGAGCCATGCACATAGAAGATATCGCCCTCCTTATGGGATTTCGCGAGGCTCCCTATGAAATTCCACATTTCGCGGTTTTCCTCCTCCTCGCCATCCAGGCTGAGTTGCTCCTTGGTCCAGTCAATCGCCGCCTTCGCCTTGGGGTTGAAGCCGATGGGACCGAAGAGAACCGCTTCTTCGTGATTGCCGAGCAGGTTCAGAGAACATTTGGCGGCCAGGGTGATGCACTTTCGAGGATCGGGCCCGTAGCCGATGATGTCGCCAAGGCAATAGATGTCCTCGCACCCCTGCTCCTCTATATCGGCCAGGACGGCCTCAAAGGCGGCGTGGTTCGCATGGATATCCGAGATTACAGCGCGCTTCAAGGAAAGTTCGCCTCAACACATGCCTGAGTTCAGGAATAAAGCCTGTAGAAAGCTTTTTCCCCGCATGAATACCTGCCCTTCGGCGATGGGCCCAACCCGCTCCGACCGACCGGGCCTGTGGATTCTATCCATCGCTAACTTCTCGTCTCCAGACAAACAAGAGCTTCAACTGTGCGTAAGAATCGACAGAGCAAGGGGCTTACGAGCACAAGAGGGATAACGATACCTCTCGCTTTTACACCTGTCAAGCGCCAACGATCCCCTCCATCATTCGCAGATACTGTCTTCGGTAGGATCGGATCCTGGAACAGGAAATGGAGCGGCCAGCATCTCGCCGGGGTCATCGGGATTCTGAAGATGACTCAACAGCCTCATCAGATCTCCGAAATTGAGCTGGCCATCATCATTGGTATCCGCCGCATCGCGGTTGTCCGGCCAGAGACCCGCCCCCCCGAAGAGCAGGCTCGAGAGCAGGGTGACGTCGGAGTCGGTAATCTGCCGGTCCCCATCGACATCGCCGCGCACGAACATCGGAGGATCCTGGTAATTGAGGAAGACCTCGCCCTGGGCAAGCGTCAGGGGGTCGCGTACCTGCAAAGTGGCCTGGCCGGCGCTAACCCGGCTCGGGGCGAAAAAGCTCAGATGCTGGCCCGAGTGGAAGACAAACCCGGAACGATCGACCATCGCTCCATCGACGAGAACCTCGCACCGCTCGGTGAAGCCGTTGCCAAAGAGATCGACGTGATTGCCGCCGCAGATCGACACGGAGCCGGGCTGAATGAGATTGACCACGATCATATTGGGAACCACCGCCGCATCACAATCACCTTCGATGATGTCCAGCGGCGTCGGCAGGGACAGGCTCGCTATGGGAGCGCCGGCAAGCTCCAGTGGGTCCAGCACCTCGACCACCACGAAGGCCTCATCCAGGACAGGTAATCCCTCGGTGGGAGCTCGAACTAGCATCGTGCGTCCATCATTGGATATGGCGGGCCTGCCGGAGCGCCCGAAAGGCGCGGCGACAAGGGGCTCGAAACCATCCACCTGCAACTTCACCACGGTGCTGCGCGAGAAGCCGGTGCCGCTCACCTCGATGAAATCACCGCAGGTTGCACGCAGGCTGCTCACGTCCACACCACCGAGGCTGGGCGTCTCAAAGGAATAAGCCTCCGGAAGCAGAACTGTCTGGTCTCCGATTGAGAGCTCGATATCGTAGAGAACACTGCTTTCGGCGGGAAGCGTTACGGGCCGCGCGCCGAGAGAATCCGGGACGACAAAGGAGATCGAGCCCTTGTTCAGGACAGTGATGCCGGCGACGGAAACCTCCAGGATGTCCGTATCTCCTTCGACGGGAAGAAGCCTGATCGCAGGAACAATACCACCCCCATCGAAGCCGTCTCCGGAGAGCCTCACCTCGTTGCCGCCGGTAAGCGGTCCCGTCACGGGAGAGAGCGAGAACAGTTCGAGGACCGGAAGATCCCCGCCAAGCGAGATGCTTGCGTCAAAGAACGCATCGATGACGGGCCTGCCCGGCACAGCCTGCTCCGGGAAGAAAGCCGTAGGCTGCTCGGCGCCGGGATCGGACAGGAAGGAAATCTGCGAGAATGTCCGGCCTGCGGTGTCATCAAGCTTCGACCTGAAGCTGAGCTCCAGGACCGTTGCGTCTTCGAACGGCTCGATAAGGTCCGACTGGAGCGTAGAAAAATTGAAGCTGATCCAGCCCACCCGCAGGTCACCGGTGGAATTAGTGTCAGGGAGGGTGGATTCTACGGGCAGGAAGAGCTCCCCGAGACCTGCCGCAATCGTCCCCTCCTGCTCCTGGTCAACAGGCAGGAGCTCGAACTGCTCGGGATTGAACTGCAGGTGAATGTTGTACGCGTTGAAGCTGTAGCCGGGGATTTCCGCGGGAGCCCGCAGGCTCCCTCTTACGGCGACGTGGAATACCTCCGGGTCCTCGGCATCGGGGACGACATCGAGCTTCAGATAGCTGTTGGCGTATTGGATGCTGCCCTCGCTCGCTTCGATGGAGCGCCAGCTCTCAAAACCCGCGAAACGGATACGAGCGTTTTCGAGGCGAATCTCATCTCTTTCGGGAAGCTCCGCCGGCAGCTCCGCCACGAGTCGCGCCAGGACGGTCTCAAGGCCTCCAACTCCCCCTGCGGACTCTACAGACAGGTCGCCTTCGCGCACCTCGACTCTCTTCATTCCGTCACCGAGGGAGACCGCCGCCAGCGCGGGCTCCAGGAGAGAAATCCCCTCCGGGATGACCAGGTCGAATTCAACCGCCTCGACGTCCCCGGCCAGCCCTGTTGCAGTGAGCGGTATTTCGAAGGAAGGCTCCCCCCTAGCTGCGATTGTCTCGCCGATCGCCACAGCGGGTGAGAAGACAATGCCGGCGCAGCTGGTCTGCTCTTCCCCCGCCCTGAGGGTTACCTCGTAGGAGCCGACCGGTTCGATGGAATCGAAGAAGTAGCCCGAGTCGCTGGGAAGGATATCGAAAATCGTCCTGGAGCCGGCTTCTTCGCCCTCGATGGTATGCGTCAGCTCGAGCACCATCACATTGTCCCCATAGCCGCGCCAGGGCTCGTCCCAGCTGACGGCAATCCCGTCGGAATCTTTGAGGCAATTCAGACCCACCTCATCGAGGCCGGGGGCATCGAGGGTGAATGGCTGGAACGAGACCAAATCGCTGTCGATGGGGGTCCCTGCCGCGAAGCCATCGCAGGCGCTTTCAGCATTCTTTACGGCAGTCAGAGTGAGCGTGTAGACTCCTGGAGCCGCTCCTCCCCGGTCGAGAGCTCCCTCGTGGAGCAGGAAGCCCCGGTTGGCCTCCTGGCCCTGCAGCGTCATGCCATCCTCGCCAAAGAGCCTGACAACCGGGCTGCCGGGCTCAGCCGGCTCGAACAGGAGATCGAGCGTCATGCCATCGTAGGCCTCTCCATTACTCCAGTCCCAACGAATCCGCAACGGAGCCGATGGACTCGAACGGGACAGAAGTGTACCGACTATCGGAGAGCGAATCGGCGCCTCGGTATTACAGGGCTCCGGATCGATACCGCTGCAGGCGCCCCTGGAACTCTCGATGCCGCCGAGGACCGCGCTGACCTCGTAGAGATCGCTTCCGCCCCCGTCATCCAATGATTGAAAAAAGTCTTCGTAGAGGAATCCTCCGACCGGCAGGACACTCGCCCTGAAGAACCCGTTGCGATAAATCCTGAATTGGTCTACGGCTACAGCCGGATCCCAGGCCCAGGTCACGGTATTCGCCACGGAATCCTTACTGAACTCCTGTTCGCAGCGCACATCAGTGGGCTGGGGAACGTGGATCACGCCGCAGATTACCGTCGGGCCGATATCGGCCGCTCCAAGGAGAGCCGTCACGGCGATAGAAACATCTCCTGGACTGGAAACATCCATGACATGGGACCCCCTGTCCCAGTCGAGATAGGTGGGTGGACCATCGGCGATCTCGATTTTAACCCGGTCGTAACGAAGGACCTGCGACTGCCAGGAAATGAGCACCTCTGATGAGAGAGCGCCCCGCTCCTCTACGTTGCAGGTCACCTCGAGCTCCGGGGGAGGCGGAGGCTCGAGCTCGAATTCAATCGCTTCACCTGTGTCTACGGGAACCTCCTGCGAGACTCCCGCCTCGACAGCCGTCAGGACGTTCGACACGACCGTGGCCGCGGGCGCCGCGAAATCGATGACTGTATCCGTTCGCCCGAAGACCTGGCGGCAGCGGAACCGGAAAACACCGAGCTCGACGTTCTCGAACGGAGCTCCCGTCGTATCCTGCTGGTAGGTCATGGAGGCGGTCGCGAAGCCGCTGCAGCTGAGGTCGTTTTCGCCCTGGGGACAGGCCTCGAAGACCGCCAGTTGCTCAAAGCCTGCCGGCGGCGTGAAGCCCAGGTAGTCGAGCTCGAATCGCTCATAGTCGAGCGCGACAGAATAACCCGAGAAGGAGGAGCGAATATCCGCGATGACCTTCACCCCGAAGACATCGTTGGCCTCGAGCTCCGAGAGATCATCCACATTGACGTCAGCTCCATTTTCATCGACAGGCTGCAGGCGGTAGCCGGTCGGCTCCGGAACGGAGATCGCCTCCACCCCCAGTGAGCCGTAGACCAGGGGCGAGTCATCGGAAACCGTGGCGATGTCAAGACCGGTATCTCCATCGAGGTCCAACAGCGCGAAACCCGAGACCGTCCCGGCTTCGCCATTGTCCAGTTCGAGCCTCTCGAAGCCCTGTCCCAGCAGGAACTGGTTGCTGTTCCGCAAGAACACCAGGCTTCCGCGGCCCTCATCGCCGGCGCCGGCGATGACGAGATCCGCAGTACCGAGCACGTCACCATCGAGATTGGAGGCAACCAGGATGTCGTCCCTGCGGGCGATGGCGCCGTCGAGGTCGAGCTCTTCGGGGACGACATCCTCGAAGAGGAGCCCGCGCGGCTCAGTCCCCGCCAGGCTGGCGAGAAGATCGTTTCCTCCCTCCAGGCCCCCCTCGAGTACCTCGTCTACATCTACATCCCGGTAGCTGTTTTCATGCACGACGGGAACATCGTCCTTCCAGGAGATGACATCGACATCTCCATCGGTATCGAAATCGAAGACAACCCATGCATCCGGAGCGTAATCGGCCCCCTCCGAACCCTTCAGGGTCCCCACCTTCCTGAAGGAGAACGGGTTGGCGCTGGTGGTCTGGTTGCGATAGAGGACCAGGCCTCCGGCCGAAGCCTCGCAGACCAGGTCCAGGCGCCCGTCGTTGTCGAGATCCGCGAGCTGCAGCTTCCGGCTCTGCTCGAAGCCCGAGATGGGATTGCGCAAAGGCATGAACTGAAGCTCGAGAAGATTCTCGGGATCATTGAAATCAAATCCACCGGCGGGAAGACCCATGGTGAGCTGGAAGATCGTCAGGTAGCCGGTCGACTGGGGCTCTTCCTCCTCCCCTGGAAGACCGAGATCCCCCAGGTCGCCGAGATCACCTATATCGCCGAGGCCCTCGGGCAGGCCGGACAGCCCTCCTTCATCAAAGCTTCCATCTCCATGAAGGGCGACAAGCTCCGGCAGACCATCGGAGTCGAGATCGGCAAGCTGGAGACGGCCCGGAGAATCGGCGGCCCCCGCCTCGGAAAGTGTCGCGAAATCAAGCCGGGAATCACTGGCGGAGATGGAGCCGGATTCGTCTACCCGGTACTCCTGCAGGCGCAATTCACCCTGGGAGCCCAGGAGCAGGGCTACGATCTGTACCGATCCATTTCCATCCGCATCGACCCCTACCGCGTCCATGAAGGTCCAGCCGGGAGTGACCTCCGCGGTCCCCCTGCGCCCCATGGAGTCATAGAGTGTCGCCAGGGTGGAACTCACCGTGACCAACTCCACCGCGCCTGAAGCCGGCAGGAAATCAGCCGCCAGCACAGCCACGGCGCCATCGGGAGCCAGCGGCTGCAGGGAACTGGCTTCCCAGCCCCCCTGGTTATGGCCGGGCCGGACCTGGAAGGTCACCTGGTACGGAGACAGTCGAGAGTCTGCCGATGCCGCGCTGGTGATGCTGCTGGTGAAGGCCACGCTGACCTCTTCTCCCGGGATAAAGCTGTCCGAGACCCCGAGAACATGAACCACGCTGGTGAGAACATCGTTCTGGTCCAACCTTGAAATACCGCCCGCGTGATTTCCCGACTGGCTGCCCACCACCCTGACCGCGTCACTCTCGCTGCCGGAGCTGATGTTCGCGCTGAGATAGGCCGTCACGGCGGGTCTCAGGCCCGCGGCCCCGGAGGCCTGTGCCGGGAGGGTCTCCCTTACGAAGAGCTCTCCCTCGGAGCGGGCCTCTCCGCCTTCGACGGTGAAGCTGAAAACATAGGGACGGGCGAAAGGAACTCCGAGCACCGTGACATCCTCGGACACGGTCACCGTGATGCGCTCGCCGGGCTTGAACTGCTGGCCCGGGCCGAGGAGAAAGACCAGCGTGTTGTCGCCGGCTTCTTCCGTCATCTCAGCCAGGTCCTCGAGATCAGGCAGCTCATCCGGGCTGGTGATTCCCTGCTGGAACTGGGAGATCGTCTGGCCCCCGAAGACATCCTCTTCGTTGGCGGCGACGATCACGCCGCTGTACTCGCCGCTGGTCTGATCCCCGGTTACCTTAATGTTCTCGGGGAGGGTGTTTTCGACATCGGACGGCGACATCGTATTGGTGAGACGAATGGCGATGGCCGGCTGGACACCGACCTCGCTGTCGCCGCTGGCAGGAAACGTCCATTCAACATCCGCCGAGTCGTATTTACAGGCCGGCAGGAACGCCAGGAGCGCGAGCGCCAGGAGGCGCAGCGGACAGATACCGCGTTGACGAATATGGAGGAAAAAATCTCTTGGCATGATCACTTCTCTGGGTAGGAAACAATTGCCGGACACCAGGAAGATCCAGAACGGAGGATCGTATCACAGGTGAAACAGCCGGCATCGTGTCAAAATTTGCAACTTCCCCGCCATCGGATCTCTCCGGTAGCCCATGGGAACTTTCATTGAACTCGGGAAATTCCAGGCCGCCCGGATTCTCCTTCTGGAGCCATCCGCATATGCGACGTTGAAATTCTTCCTCAAAAACTGCCGTAGTATTCAGAACCAAGCGGCCCGCTGGAATCGCGGACAAGGCGTGTTACGGGGATATGGTCAATGTTAAGGCCTGGACAGTGATAATTCAATGTCATGCCCATCCATCAGACATAAACATAGTTTATACAACTGCTTAAAGAATCTCTCTCGCGTATCTCCGAGAACCCCGGCCAGGTAAAAAACTGCGGTTATCGGCAGCAACAGTGGAGATTCTTCGCCTACAACAACCTTATTCGCAGCGGTCCCTCAGGGAGCGGGGAAGCAGATATGCGAACCTTCCGGGCACTCTTCAATGGTGACTTCCTCAACACTGCCGCATTCCGGATACGGGCCTTCAGGGGCCGAATAGAGTGCGAAGTTGGTCGAGCCGGGCTGCAACCTGTAGTTGATGATGTACAGGGCATCTGAAATGGAGAGCACCATATCGTTGTTGGCGTCCGCCGCCGGCCAGCAGGTTGTCATCTCGCCGTTGTAGAACATCATCTGAACGATCCAGATTCCATCGGCTATATCCACCTGGCTGTCGTTGTTGGCGTCTCCACGAATGAAGAGTGGAGTCGCGTCCGGCTCATCCGGCCCCTCTATGGTCACGGTCTTCTCGCCTACGAAATCAGGAACGACCCCTTCGCCGTTGACGACAAACAAGATCTCCATGGGCCTGTCTTCACCAAGCGTGACGTCGACAAACTCCAGACTGGATTCGCGGACCTCCTCTTCACCGAGAACGATGAGCGACCGCAAGGTGATGGAATCGAGATGGGTCGTTGAATTCACATCAAGGGAGAGCACCTCGGTGCCCGGGGGGCCCAGCTGGACCACCGCCCCGACACTGATCCCGGTGACTCCGCCGGCGAGATCCTGATCGTTGAGATTGTAGTTCAGGAACTCCGGCCCTTCGCCGCCGTTGAGTGCGGCAACCGAGGGCCCGGGGGCCACCCCCACGCATTCGAGGACCTCATGGTCCAGGCTCACGGAATAAGACCATCCCTGGAGGTCTACCGAGTCCACCTTGCTCATATTGGAAACCAGGATTTCGACATCGGCTGTGGCCTCACCATCGGCCGTCAACAGGCAGGGTCCCTTGGGACCGAAAGAGAGTTCCAACTCCACCTCCTGCACGGGGGGGTCGACCACGCAGTTGATTCCCACAGCGGCGCTGTCGATCTGATCAGGCACTATCGCCTGGCCATCGATGGTCAGGTTGATCTCGACAGGAACCCGGCCGGGCTGCGAGAGGTCGGACACAAAGCGGATCGCGGTGTTCCGCCCTCCCTCGCCATCGTCACAATCGAGCACGGTGTAATCGGCGAAGCAAAAGCTGAAGAAATCGGATACAGGGACCTCGGCGGGCTCGATAAAAGAGAGCACCACGCCCTGGATAATGCCGATCCGTGTCCCATCCTTGGATTCGATGATCTCTGTGAGGGTGAAGCTGGGATTCACGAGGGCAGCCTCAGCATCGGACCCCTTCATGGTGACGGTGTCAGCCCGCAGGACGGCGGGATCATGACGGACACCAAAAGACCAGCCCTGGGTCCCTCCCGCCCGCGCCACCATTCCCGGTGTGGCCGTTACCCTGCTGCCCGGACGGTAATCGCCCTCTTGATCGAGCCGGATTTCGAGGTCAAAATCCCCGGCCTGCCCGAAAAGAAGTGGAGACAGGACCATGGCGGCCAGAACGACCCAGGACCGCCATAATGTATTCAAGACCTGCATTTCTCTCTCCTTGCGCATTGAAAATGCGACAAAAAATACAATGCGATAAGAGCCGCCCCTGCGGGGAGCTTTAGCGCCGGATAACTGTTTTATCATTTAAAGGCGCCGAAGCATGCGACCACCCGCCAATCCCTACCAGGCGGCGGTGGCCGCGCCTGAAAACAGGCGCCCTTCTCTTCAACTATTCAACTATTCAACCAGTTGCCGGTAATCCGGGCTGGTTTTCCTTCGCTCTGAGCCTCTTTTCCGCCGGGATTTCGGGCTGATCGCCGTCAAAAATCCGACAGGGAACAGGAGGAAAAACTGACCGAAGGTGGTTCATTTCAGACATAAAAAATGAGACCAGTACCGATTATAGGCCTCGCCCTGTGAACTGTCAACGCAGGTAAATAAAGGAGCCAATCAGACATATAAAAACGAGACTCCAGCGTCTTTTTTCCGCCGAAAAAGACGAAGGTTAGCCTTCTGTTATGGATTCAGCGCCTCAGAGCGGCCAACCCGCCAGCTAACGACGTTTTCCGGGGTATGTGCCCTTGGGGTGGGGATCCCAGCCCGAGGCCCCTGGGAGCCATTAGAAGGCTTCAGAAGGCATGTTCCCTGGTATTCTCGAGACCTTGTCAACGAGCCGATGAAGGGACAAAAAAAAGCCCCACGGCAGGATCTTTCCTGCCGTGGGGCTTCAGTCTCGTATCAGGAGAACCGCTCAGGAACAACCCTGCGTATCGCTGTCACAGCCGAGACCATCATCATCCAGGATCGAATCCCCATCCCTTCCACAGGAGGGGAAGGGAGCTGAAGGCGCCTCACCAGCACGGAACTGGTGGTTGATCATGAGCATGACATCGGTGACGTCGACATTGGAGTCATCGTTCGCATCGGCCGCGTCCTCACAGGAAGGCGCAGGACCGCTGCGAAAGAGATAGTTGACCACGTTGATAGGATCGGCGATGTCCATCTTGCCATCGCTGTTGACATCTCCGCGCAGGAACAAATTCCTGAGGTCTTCGATTTCAGTGAACGAAACACCCAGGGCCTGTTTAGCGCAGAAATCGGCGGAAGCTCCGCCGACGGTGGCAACATTCGCCACCGGCTGACCGGCCCCGATGAGGCCGTCTCCCCAGGAGATGCTGCCCGTGATCGCATCGGAGCCCTGCTCCGATGCGGATTCGATGGAGATGTCCAGGATGGTAGCCGTACCGACAACGTCCAGCGTGATCGGCATGGTGAAGGAGAGGACCACGGCGCTCACAGCGCCCTGCTGCCCATCGTTATTGTCGGGATCGACGACCTCGGTCTTCTCAAAGCCCGTGTTGCGCAGACCGCCCTGGCTGACATCGGCAGCGGCGGTTCCTTCCGTCGTCGCTCCAACGATGTTGATTCCGCCATTGACACTGGCGGAGAGCGACCAGCCCTGCACCCCATCTCCATCAGCGTTGTTGCTGACGATGGCGGCGAAGACGTCAACCGCGCCGGTTTCACCAGTCGGCACCGAGACTGAAAGGGCCGCATCACCATCCACGGACTCCGAAAGCATGCCTGCGTTCAATTCACCGTCCTGGCCAAGACTCTCGGCCTGGAAGATCAGGTTCGGGCTCGCGCCCTCACAGGTGACCACCACGAGGCAGTTGATATCGGCATTGGCAAAGGAAGGATCGACCGTCTGGCCATTCCAGGTAACCGTATTCTCGACCGGCTGTCCGGCGCCCTTGCAACCGCTGGCATAGGACACCGAGCCGCTGCCGTCCTCCTCGGGAATCGTAGCCGAGACCGCCACCTTGGCGATCTCATTGACGGAATCGCCGGGCAGAGTGATGGGCTGTACAAAGGACAGGACCACCGCGCTCACAGCGCCATTGAGCCCCTCGCAGGGAGTCCCCGCGCCGGCCTCGGTGGTAGTTTCACTTTTTTCAAAGCCTGTGTTGCGAAGGCCTCCCTGGGAGACATCAGCCGCGGCCGTTCCGTCGGTCGTAATACCGGTGATCTCGACACAGCCTTCAGCTGCAATACTGATCGACCAGCCCTGGGCTCCGCCATCCGCATCCCCACCCTGGGACATGGTGCAGGTCAACTCGAGGGAGTGAACAGAGTCGGGGGTGCCGCCGACATCTCCGCCTCCAGCGATTGCAAGATCGAAAGTTGGCTGCGCCGAAACGGTACCAACCCCAAGAACAAGTAATCCTGTAAGGATTACGCCACAGAACACCGAACTTCTCATTTTTTCCTCCCGCTACTGAACACGATCCTCTCTCTCTCCGGGACCACACATTGACAACCAGAACATGAGATTTATGGCTGCGGATGCTCAGAGAACCCAGGAGTCGGAGTAAGCCGTCAACTCACGACATGGATCATAATTTCGATTAAACCGGCCGTTCTCCCTGCTGACCCGCAAGAGAACACAATGGCCTGATAACACTATGCAGGGCCAATTCTATCCTCAGATCGCAGCGTGAGAAACTAGCATTTGATAAAAGAAACGAGTTTTAGGAAAAACCTCCACCAGTTCCATTGGGATGCGCTCCAGGAAGGATACTTAACTCTCCACTAACATGAAAAGAGGCGGGCCCGGGAGCTTCTCAGCTCACCAGGTCCGCCTCTTCAGGAGCATTAATTTCCGGGTTTGAAACCTTCCGGAGACTCAAACCCGGAGCAGGATTCACTCACCACAAATCGATGCTTCGCAATCGACATCACCATCCTGGTCGCAGGCAGGATAGGGGGCACCGGGTGCCGGACCTCCTGAGAACCTGTAGGCGATGTTGTAGAGCGCGTCGGAAACGTCATTCAGCCCATCTCCGTTACAGTCGACGCTGGCAAGGCAGGTTGCCGCCGCGGCGCCACGGAAGAGGCTGTTGACGATAAAGATCGCATCCGCGATATCGGACTGGCCATCGTCATTGGGATCACAGCGAAGAAAGGACGGGTATACGACCTTCTCAAAGGTGACCGCGGCAGCCTGGCACGTGCAGAAATCGGCCGTGGCGCCGCTGACGGTGGCGACATTCGCTACAGGCTGGCCGGCACCGACCATGCCGTCCCGCCACCCGACGTTCACCGTCTGGGGATCGTCACCCTGAGGTTCCGACGTAGCGATATCGATATTCAGAACACCCGCGGTTCCGTCACCGGAAAGAGTGACCGGCATGGTGAAGGAGAGGACCACTGCGCTCACCGCGCCGGTCGCTCCCTCGTTGCGAGCAGGATCCACGACCTCGGTCTTTTCAAAGCCGACGCTGCGAAGTCCACCCGCGCTGACGTCAGCGCCAGACGTACCATCCAGATTCGCCCCGGTGATGGCTCCACCGGTGACTAAGGCGGACAGGGACCAACCCTGGACACCGCCGACGATACCGTTGGAGACAATCGCCGCATGAACGGTGGCCTCGCCTGTGCCGCCTTCAACGACATAGACCGTCGATTCCCTGGGGGCATCGATGCCATCGAGCGCGCTGAGATCAGCGGACTCGACAATAGCCTCATCGACGATCGCGATGCTCAGCGAAGCATCCGCACAATCCCCGGCATTGACCACACCTGCTAAGCAGAATGCCGTCAAAAAACCGAGACAGATTCCGAGAAGATATTTCATATCATTCTCCTCCATGTTGTCAGTAGTCAAAATCCTTTGCGGCAACTAC
>Ga0310342_100001789_pt1 | contig 13537 bp, 8 predicted proteins | sample S15DNA20500_MG_FD_206155 | JGI IMG/M metagenome (GOLD analysis project Ga0310342, IMG submission 206155) | Marine microbial communities from station ALOHA, North Pacific Subtropical Gyre - S1503-DNA-20-500_MG | ecosystem: Environmental > Aquatic > Marine > Oceanic | place: Pacific Ocean: North... | reverse complement strand
TGCCAGCGATACTATTCTGTTATCTCAGCCTGAAGATATTACTCACTTTGAAGTGGGTATGGCCTTAACATCTTCCCATACCTCTACGGGTGCTATCATTTCGGGTGGTGCTGGTGCAAACATCGCTGTTGTCGCGGCGGTGGATAGGGATGCTGGAACAATTACGGTAACAGATGTGGCCGGCGTTGCAGCTAACTGGGATGCTATTTTTAACCTTCCTGTTGCAGGTGACTTTATCCAAGTCCTTGGTGATGCTCAGAATGCTGCTGCCTCTGGCCTTAAAGTATCAGGTCTTGATGCTTGGGTTCCATCTGCTACTCCGGGAACGGGTGCTATTCCAGCTACTCTTTTTGGTGTAGACCGAACTAGCGATCCTACCCGTTTGGGTGGTGTTCGTTTTGATGGTTCAGCACAGCCTTTAGAGGAAGCCTTAATTGGTGGTGCATCTTTGATTGGTCGCGAAGGTGGCCGTCCAGATCATTGCTTCATGAGCTTTTCTAAGTTTAGTGACTTAGTTAAGAGTCTTGGCTCTAAGGTTGTTTATGTAGATGTTGAAGGTCCTGCGGGAGTTGGTTTCCGCGCTCTGGAGCTTCATGCACCTTATGGAACAATGAAAGTTATTCCTGACCTTAACTGTCCAGACAATGCAGCTTACTTGTTGCAGTTAGATACTTGGAGCCTCAATAGTATTGGTGGCGCACCGAAGATCTTAATGCAAGACGGCAACCGTATGTTGCGCGTAAGTAATGCTGATGCTGTTGAAGTCAGAATTGGTTATTATGCAAATATGGCTTGTAACGCTCCCGGTTGGAATTGCCGCGTAGCTTTATAGTTTAATTATTAGGGGGAGGGGTAACCCTCTCCCTTCCGCGTAAGGAGAAGATAATGGCAAATAGAACTTTTGATAATGTTCAAGCCTTAAATAAAGAAGTTAAAGTTATATCGGGACAGCTACTTGCTGCCGATACAAGCCCAAACCTAACTTGGACAAATACCGAGGGGATTGGTTTTTCAGCGGCCAGTAATGGCGTTGCCGGTGAAATTGTAATTAGTCTTCAGGACACCTATGTTGGTCTTTTGTCTTGTACCACTAATAGCTTAACAGCTACTGGAATAGAGTATCAGACACTTTTGGCCGAGGATGTGGAAAGCACCACGGCCCCAAGCGTAACCCTTCAAAATATTGATGGGGCTGGCGCAAAGGGCGCTTTAGCCGCAGGGGACATTGTATTTTTTACATTGGTTCTTCGGAACTCCACAGTTCAGTAGAACTCAAGGGGGGCGAAAGCCCCCCTTATAAACGGAGGTACCAATGGGGAACAGTACGACCTTACTGCAAATGCGTAATCGTGTAAGGGAACGCGCAGACATGCAGAACACTGAATTTGTTTCAGATTCAGAAATAGATAACTACCTCAACGATGGTCTCTCCGAGCTTAATGATTTATTCATTACCAAGTATGAGGAGTATGTAGTCTCTTCGGTCGGTCCTCTTAACTTAAATGCGGGCCAAGAGTCCTACAACATCTCCGCTGATTTTGGTATTTTTAACTTCATGAAGATTATGGGTATTGACCTCAACACTGGCGGGCGTGTCATACCTATGAAGAGGTTTATGTTCTCGGAGCGAGATTACTGGACCATCCCTAATGCGCCCTGGAACATATCCGTAGTTCCTTACCGATACAGCGTAAGGGGTGAAGAAATCTTTTTCTTTCCAAAGAGTGGTGTAGCCGGAACAATCACCATTTGGTATGTACCTCAATATTGCAAGATGGATACGGACACTGATGCTATATGCAACTTCCTTCCCTATCTAAATAATGGCTGGGAAGAGTATGCAGTCATTACAGCGGCCATTAAGTGCTTACAAAAAGAAGAGAGCGATACGATGCCACTACTGCAGGAAAAGATGATCCAGCTCAAGCGCATTGAGGACGTGGCCCAGAACAGAGATGTTGGAGATCCCGGAAGAATTACCTACGTAAATGGTGGGCACTCCGAGTGGTGGTGGTAATGACTTATTATAATCGGCAACAATCTGACGATCGAAACATGCAGGAGATGCAAAGCACTCTTGAGCGTACCCTAAAGGATATGCCTACTACTTCGGAAATGGAATCAACATTTCCATTTACCTCTGAAATCGTCCAAGGCAATTTAATAGAAGATGTAACGATTAGCTCACAAAACCCAACCTTTGTTGAGCATGACTTGGGTCGAGCGTGGAAGGGATGGACAGTAGTTAACCTTCGTCAAACAACCCCCTTTTCGGGGGGAACCCCAGCGGTTGTTCAGCACGATACTGTCGCGCCTCAAGACCCAGAGAAGAATGTACCATTAACGGTAATAGGTCCTGTTTTCCCGGCACCAATAATTACGGCCATAGTTTCACTTTGGATTTTTTAGGAGAATAATATGGGTTCGATGAATTTAGTTTTACCTGAAGTAGGCATCACGCCCGGACCTGCTTGGGGGACCTTACTCAATACGGCGCTTTCGCCAAACATAGAAGAGCATGACCACAGTCCCGGCTCCGGGGTTTATGTCAAAACATCAGGCAATATTGGTATCGACGTTAACGGTGACTTGAGCTTTAAAAAAATAGGAGCTGCAACCTATAGTAGTGCCACAGATGTAAAGTCTATCGAGTTCATAGGCGCACCGGTATACCCAGTAGCAGGGAACTTGAATCTATATACGAATGCCACTGATTTATTTTTTAGGGATGGAAGCGGGACAGAAATTCAAATAACTGATGGGGGTGGAATTCCATCTGGCCGACAATACGGGTTTCAGGGAGGCTATGATTCTTTAACTCCCAATAGCGGCTGGGCCAACTACAACGTTGGGTTTAAAAACTATAATTTTGCCTCCGACAATACCGGTGCGGGGGATACGCTTTTACTCGCTAATGGAGTGTGTCAGTCCTCCGATGTTGCGTGGAGCTGGTCAAGCACTGTTCTTGGCTTAGGGGTGGAAGCTCCAACCTTGTCTGGAAGTGTTCGCATCGGATATATGCCCGAGCTGGCTGCGCCAGACCCTGCCTTGTATACCTACCCGGGACTATGGGTGGCGGAAATCGTACCCCAAGGGGCATCCTCTACACAAAACGGCTTGCGTATTCAGGGGGATTTAATGGCCGCCCCAGCGGCAAATGATGGACCGGGCCACCTAGACCTTACCGCCTACGCCCTTAACCCCGCACTTAGTTCTTATTGGAAGGGCCTTACGGGTACCACAACTCCTCAAATTTCAACGGGTGATGGAGTTATTGCTTATCGGGGAAATCCAAATGGCCTTGCAACCACTACGGACCTCTTTATTTCCGGAAGCTATGATGTCCGTAATTTCTGGTTTTATGATGGTATTAAGCTACCCGGTGACGGTGGAATTGAGCTGCATGTAAACGGTGGAGATCCTATCTCCCCTTCGCAAGTAGATATTATTCCAAAACCATCAACAGATGTAATCTTAAACCTGCACGACAGAACCTCAAATAAGGTACTCGATTTCAATGGCGGCGATGCCCGTTTATGGAGATTCCCCGGAACCAACGGTGAGTTCCAGATAAAGCAAGCCGGTACCGGGAATATGACCCTCCGCACCGGGGCAACATCCGCCATAGGCGTCCAAATTGATGATACTCAAACCGTTACCCTCGGAAACTCTACGACTACCCCTGTCAATACAATAGGAAATCTTCGCGTAGGGTATCAAAGTGCGAACTATACCCCCACCGTCGATCTTGGATATGATCGAGGAGGCGGGACGGGAGGAGGAGCGTTACGTGTTTTTTGTCAAGCCGCCGCCCCCACAACACACAGCGCACAATTTAAGAGGTACGGTAATTCCACAACGGTACTCAATGACGGCAATCTCGTTATAGACAATACAGGGACAGGTAAGTTCCAACTGACAAACGCCGGGGCAGGCTCGTTTGAGGTTAGCGTCAATGGAGGTATAGGTTTGGCAATTAATAACACCCAAACCACAACCTGTTACGGTGACCTATATGTAAATGGTGGTACCCTCAGTAACAAGATTATTGTAGGTAATGGTTCCGCTGTTGCTTGCGGGCTAGAGCTTGGTTTGGCTCGAACGGGGAACGAAAGTTCTTTTATAGATTTTACCACAGAAACCACGACCGGTGATTTTGACGCAAGACTACAGCGCATTCATGACAGCGGAGCGAGCACACCCGGAGTTTTAAAACTTCAAAATAACGGTGACAAGAATATATTGTTAAGGGTTGGAGATCCAGCAGCAGCCGTACAAACCCAGAGAGAGTCATTTGCGGGTGCTGGCATTAAAACCGGAGCCATAGGGTTTGATAATGAGGAGATAGACCCGCGAGAGCTAACCTCTGAGGCTGGCTTTGGCTCTGATCCAAACATCCAGTGTTATGACAACAGCCGAGCCATTCTGAATATGCAAAGCATAATAATGGCAAGAGCAAGGGTCTTATGGGACCCACTAGGAGGTACCTATAGTGTTGGGACCAATAGGTGGAATTTTGATTCTACCGTAACACAGGATGGAACCGGAGAGCTTCGCATGAGTCTTCTGATTCCCCCAAAAACCAATACCGCCGCCCCGGGAACCGGCTACGGTAATTATGATGCCTGCTACTTCATAACGACGGAGCAGATGGCTGCGGGTGGTGATCCCTTTATAGCCAGCGCCAGACAGGGATCCGGATCAACGGAGGTTGTAGAGATTTCATTAATGCAAGCCTCTGGGGCCAAGATAGATACAAATTTTAGCATAATGGTCGTGGGATTTCCTACGGTCGTACCATAGGAGAATATTATGGCTAGAGAATTATCATTAAATCATTTAAAAATTCACAAGAGTGCTGACGGGAGCCTTCATGCACATATGGCTTATTCCATAGCCGATGGAGATCTACGTAAGAACGGGGAGCTTCAGATCAGTAGCCTAGACGGATCTAAGACATTAGACCAGATTATTCTGGAGCTGGAGACAGAGAGAAAAACAGCCGAAGATGTTCCGGGAAGATAACCCCGAATGCCCTTGGAGAAACAAAACATATCCTTCAATTTTGGGGGAGGCTTAAATGAGTTCGTGGACTCTGATTTGGTTGAGCCGCCTACTCTTTTACAGGTAACAAATGGGTCTTATCAAGAGGCCGGTCGTGTAGATAAGCGTAAGGGGTATCTGTGCACCACTAAATCCTGTGACGATGGAGCCTTCAACAGGATAGTTGCGCTTCACAATAATAATGGCCAACTTATTTCCACAATGCCCAATAGGCTTGGCGCATTCGACGAGGGCCAGAATATGTGGAATGCCGCCGGTGGTTATTTTCGGGCCTGTGAACTTTCCAAAAGAGAATTGATTGGTGTTAGGGGTAGTATCATTCGCGCCCGCTCGGCACAGTCGGGATCTACAATTCTTGGGAGTCCCATCAAAGTAATCATATTTGAAACTCAAGACCGCGTAGTGGGCTATAAAGTGTTAGACGTTGCTTCGGGTACGACAATCTATATGGAAGATGACATCAACAATCAGCTTTGGGGTGGTCGTTATGCCTCGGAGGCTGATGGTGGTGCCCTCTATGCTTCGCAATATTCAGATGTGCATATTATCCAAGTCCTTGGCAAGTTTTATCTCTTTGCAGTAAAAGATCGTTATCACCTCCACACAAGGCTGGGCGCTGTGTCCGGAACTCCGGAATTTGACAAGGTAATAATTCCTCCCGTAGGGGTTCCGGGTCTAGGGGGTCGGAGAGATGATATATGGAATCCCGCCGCAGGTGACACAGATGGGTGGACCTTTCAGGGGTCTACGGAAGCTCCCAAGCTTGTTATGTGGGGACTTAACCTCACAAACTATCAGCTTACGTACCAGTTTGACTCGGCAATTCCGAATGAGAGACACCAGATATATTTCGATGTAGAAAAATATAATAATTGGAACCTTGAAGCGGAATATGGGAGAGGCAGACCTCCAAATTGGGTGGACGAGGCTGCTTGGTCTCCGGTCCCGGGCACCGGTGCGCTGGCTTGGCCGCCCAGCGTTTCTGGCACCGGTGGCTCTGGAGCCCCATTCCCTATTCCTAATACCAATGGACCACCACCTATGACGCTGGCAGAGCCGTATGAGAAGCTGCGCCTAAGAGATCAACGCTATTTGTCTTATGATGTATGTGCAATGAGAATGCCCGGAGAAGGAGAGCCTTCTCCTACTGTTGATTATTTTACTGTCCTTGTGGGTGCCTATGAATCGGTTAAGCTTTATCTGGTTTCCACCCTCAGCGATGATATTATATCCACCACAACCGTTGCTCAGAATTCACCGGGAGGAACGTGGCCGGTGGGACAGAATTACGGTTATGTTCTTTATTACCGTTCAACACCATTCAACCCGTCAGAGGGCGGTTTTTCTGGTTATGGAAGTGCCTCTTTATTCCCCTTTACCAAGGTGGCCCTTGGTCAAAGTGGTGGTGGAAAAATAAGGGCTTGGTGTTGGCGATATAATCTTACAGGACCGGTTATAGATCCTCCTTTCGGTCCACCGAATCCCGAGCCAGAACCCGAGACCCTTTGCTATACCCAATCTTATCAAATAATGGGGAGTGGTTCAGGTGGATATTTTCAGACACTCGGTCAAATGGCTCCCGATCCGGCTCTTCTTAACGGCGTTTTGCCGGAGGCTTTTCCCGAGTTTGATAACCCATTACAACCTTGGAGTGGGTATAACCCTCTAGCGTCGGCTGATTCAGCGGTTGGACTTAACTTAATAAGTTCTGGATTTATAGACCCCACCGTCCGGAGTATGGATAATGAGCTTCAGCCCACCAGAGTCCTCACTATGGAGGTGAGCCCTGATTGGTCGGCTATCCTTGGAACTGGGACCGCCAAGGTTTCAGATCTGGCAATTCCATCATCTTCTACCGCTATTTCCGAATCCTTTTTATTCTTGAACGATCCCAATTATGCGAGCAGTGGCGAGCCTAAATATCTTCAAGCTGTTGCCTTGAGGGCTCGTCCGAGCAGGCTACGCACGAACTTTATTTTTAGCGAGGGAACCATTACCCCAGAGATAGATGGGGTGTTATGCAAATACTCTCAGGCAGCAGCACCGCCAGAGCCTTGGGGACAAAGAATGATTCCGGTTCTGACAACTTTGCCCTACACAACAGGTGTTCCATCATTTTATTATCTTCCCTATAATAACAAGTTTGAGGGATGGGTGCCGCCATTCGGCATGTATAACCCCTTTGCCGGATCATCTCCCCCCGGCGGCGCTTGGCAGCCTCAAAATCTACAGCCGTTGAGTGCAAATTACCTCGCAACCTCTCCGCGAAATGTCATTGTCCCATATTCTGCTCCCGGGTCTGATGTGTATGACATGAGTGATATCCTGACGATTGAAGCACTACAGGCCAAAGTGGAGGATGGAAAAATATTTGGTGATGGAACTGTTTCGGAGATAACATTAAATTTAACCAAAAACACACAGCCTAGCTTTATAAACTTTGCCAATGATCTATATATTAACACCGGCTATCTAAATCTTTATGACAACACCATTACAGTGGAAAACAACTTTCACCTTGGGCCTGTGTTTGGCGATGGGGATTATGGAGGAAGTAGCGTCGACGTCTGGCATTATACAGCAATCTATGAATGGGTTGATGATAATGGAAATCTTCATCGATCGACGCCTTCCTCCTATATAAGCCGGATTGGCCTCGGGGGAAGCCCAATATCTGTTATGCAGCCGATATTTACCTCAAAAAAAATTACACAGGTTACGATAGCGGTATATAGAACCACACAGGGCGGCTCTATTTTTTATCGTGTAAGCAAGCTTCAGCCTAATACAATGCCGACTTCCCCAGCCATCCCCAATAGTTTGAGCGACGAAAACATATACCTGAGGTGTATTAAAAAAGGGGACTTTATAGAATTTCACGACAATATGCCGGATGAGGATATCATTGGAAATGAAATACTTTATACCACCGGGGGAATCCTCCCCAACGTGCCACCACCATCATTTAATTTAATGACTGAGTTTGGGGGAAGAATATTTGGTGCTGGATTGGATAATCCCGACAGAATTTATTATTCAAAGATACAAGATCAAAATACCAGTGTTGAGTTTTCTGATGCTCTCTATATCGACATACCTCCCGAGGGTGGCGACATTACTGGACTCTCATCATTGGATGCTAATCTAATTATATTTAAGGAAAACAGTGTTTATAGAATATATGGTTCTGGGCCCAACGATACCGGGGGTGGTGGTTCCTATAGTGAGCCTTTGCGTATCTCTTCTAGTTATGGGGCGAGCGAACACAAATCCATAGTAAGCACGTTGGAGGGAGTAATTTTTCGTAACTCTTCTGGAGGCATCTATCTTCTCGACAGGAGTCTGAACTTTTCCTTTATCGGCGCACCGGTTCAGGATGGCAGCGATTTAGATATTCTTCACGCTACGAACGTACCGGCTAAATCTGAAATACGATTTATCTCTTCCAATGGAGAGGCCCTTGTCTACGAGTATGAATTCAAGAAGTGGAGCCGCTTTACCAATCATGCATCCACTGATGCTTGTGTCTGGAAAGACAAGTTTACAATGGCACATTTAGACACCCAGCCCATCGATGCGGTTCCCCCTTCTCTGAGTACGGACCTCCCTACTACGGTATGGACTCAATCAGATGGATATTTGGATGCCGGAAGCCCTATATCTCTTAAGGTTGATACTCCTTGGTTTAAGCTGGCTGGCATAAAGGGGTTTCAAAGATGTACGTGGCTCAGTCTCTTGGGGCAGCAGGACGATCCTCATGACGTAAATGTAAAATTATATAGAGACTATGGGGCAGCTCCCACCGAAAACATAAATGTGGATGGCGCTGACTTCTCTATTTCCCACAGCTACGCCGCTGCTGAGTGTGGTGATTATGCCGATCCAGAATGTGGGTTTTACGGATGGCCCGGTGACACCATTTATCAGTGGAGGCACAAGCCTATGGTTCAAAAGTGCGAAAGTATTAAATTATCTTTTGAAGACCTACCGGCCTTGTCTGGCGTGTACGATCCAAGTATCGCTACAAATTTTACGCTAAAGAACCTTACGTTGTATATTGGAGTCAAGAAGGGTCAGTTTAAACTTCCAGAGCGGAAGACAGTATAGGAGATTATTATGGCAGAATCAGGATATAGGATGTCCGAGGCCGAGCCCAAGCCGGAAGGCTATGAAAATCGCGCTCAAAAGAAGAAGAGGGAAGAGCAGGAGAAAAAGGATAGGGATAACCCGAAGACCCTTTCTGAGGGATATTCCCCGGTTTCCCTAGTTGAAATGAGTCCAGAAGAGCAGGCAGCTAATAGGTTTTTCCATCAGGCTATGGAGGGACAAAATAGAGGATTAGACCAGCAGCGTTCTTTAGGGTTAGGGCAAGGTGCAAGAAATTTTGCCTCTACCTTTGGATCTGCGAGAGGTGTTACCGCTCCACAGGCATTGAGGGAGGCAGCGAATGCCCAACTCCAGCAACAGTCAAACGTAATTGCTCAGGACTTGGGGAATAGGTTTCAGGGCCAACTGGCCGGGAGTGCGGGTCTTCAGAGGGGTGCAATGACCAGAGACCAGCTGGCAATGAATACACTGTTGGCTAATGAGAAACAACGACTCAATCGTGATCTTGGTCAGGCGGAGGTAGATATGAATCAGGCACAAATAGACGAGAAAAAGAGTGCAGCTTGGAAGCAGATGCTTGGGACGTTGCTATCTACGGCGGGGGCTACAGCACCTTATTGGGGACCTCTTCTAACAAGCTCTGATCGACGGATGAAAGATGATATCAAAAAGGTAGGTGAAAGCCCAGACGGACTCAATATTTACAGATTTAAGTACAAGGGCGAAAAGAAAGAATACGAAGGCGTACTGGCGCAAGAGCTTCTCAAAACGAATCCTGAAGCAGTTGGCATATTGCCTAATGGATACTATGGGGTGCGCTATGATTTAATTGATGTGAACTTTGGAGAAGCTAATGGCTGATGCGAACAACAGCACACAACCTTATTACGGTTATACACTACCCCCTGAAGAGGTGATTGAGGAAACCACAGAAACGATTACCCCGGGTCTAAGTGAAGAAGACCTAGTAATGAACCGCTTGCAGGAATTAGTAGCAGAGGAAGAGGCCACTAATTTTCCCGGAGATCTAGAGGCCGCGATGCTGAGGGCTCGGCAGCGAGCAGAGGAAGAATTTAAGATGCCACCGGGGACACTAACCGGGGCTGCTTCATCAGGAGGGGGCAGGTTTAATATAGGGGTTGGTCAACCTCAAGTGATGCAGGAGCGCCAAACCCAGCGCCAAGCGGCTCAATATTTCCGTCAAGAGGCGGAAACAGAGGCAGCAAGACTGTTGGAGTCGATGCCTCAAGACCTTAAGCAAATGTACGCTCTTCAGAAGAGCCGAGGAAATGAGGCCGGCGCACAGAGGGTATTGGATGAATATGCTGCCGTTGATGCAGCCGCCGCAGAGCAAGGAGTACTCGATGAAGAAGCCGCAAAGCAGAAATACAGGGCGGGGGTGGAGGAGGCCGCTAAAGCGGAACGTCTAAGAAAGCAGGCGGAGGGTCTGGCGAATCAGGAGCTACTACAGGGTTTGCAGGGTATAGCTACGGGCCAAGGCGGAGGACCCCTTTATAGAGATAGTTACAAGCTGTTTAAACAATTCTCTGAGGCTGCCAATAGCGGTATGTTTAGCCCGGAACAAAGAGAAAAGGCAGCAATTAGGGCTGCGGAAATAAAAGAAGAAATACAGCTGTTAAATGAGGAGATGGAGCCAACACCCCGACACACTCCGGGAGTAATTGGGACCCGGGATTATACTGACGATCAATGGAGATTTGAACAGCTTCGGACTTATTATAATGATGCGAGGAAAGCTGCTGAAGAAAACTTTAAGCTGGACATGAGTGGCGGAATGGGTGGAATAGGCACCATTCTTTCCACTATTGGTGTGGCCCTAGGGGCCTATGCCTCAGGCATGCTCGGTGGGCCCAATCAGGCACTTGAAATTCTACAAAAGCAGATTGATAGAGACATTAAACGACAATACAAAAAACAGAAGAACAAGATAGATAATCTTGATCTGGACTTCCAACAACAAACGCTTATGCTTGATATGGTCAAGAAAGACCGGCTTGAGCTATATGCCCGCAAACTTCAAGAGCTGGCTGCTCAGGCAAACACCGAAGAACAGCGGCAAAAGCTTTTGTCGTTAGCCGCACAGGCAGCCGGTGTTGCTAGTAATACTCAATTTAAAGTTAATCCTGAAGTGGCGCTGAAGAAGCAACTTCTTATATATAACCTAAAAACCGGCCAACCTCTCGATGGAAAGGGTTCAAAAAGAACAGCCGACGAGAAAAAGCTTTCCGCTGAGCAGGCTCAAATAAGGAACCATATTAAAGGAGCAAGAGCGGCGTACAAAGAGGCAAAGAGAACAACATCTAAGCCCGGACAGTGGGTGGCCTCTCTTGGCGCGGAGGCCGGACTTTACAGGGATGTGGTAAGGGGTCTTGGGTGGATGAGTAAAGAAGCCGGTACTTATTATAATAAAAGAACTCAGGCTATTGCCTATGTGGTAAAGGTCCTACAGGGAGCAAGACCATCAGATTTTGATTGGAAAAAACTCGACATACTATTTCCCCAGCTTCCGGATAATGAAGAACTCGCCGATGCAGACTTTGATGCGATGCAGGAGGTGGCGGAGATGACCCTTCAAGCGGAAGATACCGCCAACGAAATTATGATCAGAGAGGGAATTGGTCTTCCGGAGGCATTTGTACATAGAGACAATGCTGCCGGGAGGAAACTCGAAGCCCTTGGAAATGCTCTTCATTCCGGCGGCCCGGAGAGGCTTGCAAATAATGTATCCGGATGGAAATATGAGGAGGCCCGCCCAATGATGCAGCAGCAAGCTCCCGCTCTTCATCAAATCATAAGAACCCAGCTTGGCGGACAAATCGTCGAGTAACGAGGACAACCTATGCCTTTAAGTCTTCTTAATATAGAATCTGGAAAACCAGAACTGGTGGAAGATTATCAGGTTGAGGAGTTTATCCGTAACGGTACCCACGCGGGTTATGGGAATCAAACTGCCGGGATTATTTTAGAAGATGGGACCCGCTATAATATACCCTCATCCAAGCTCGGGGATGCCTTAACACTCCCCGGGGTTCAATACCAATCCTCCGATATGGCCGAAACCGAGGAGTTCGCAGAGAGTGGTTGGGGTCAGGCCGCAGCGGGAACAGCTGGTGTGGCGCGGTCTCTGAGCTTGGGCGGTTCGGATTGGCTTCTTAAATCTATGGGTGCAGCCGATACGGCCCGGGTTTTGCGTGAGAAAAATCCTTGGACCACATTGATTGGCGAGGGTGTGGGTATTGCCGGTCCACTGCTTATTGGCGGTCCACTCGGAGCGATAACTGCAACGGGTAAAGTAGCCAAAGTCGCTGGAAGTATTGGGAAGACGGGTGTAGCCGTAACCCCTGCTATGAATGTGGCCAGAACAGCCGGAGCAGTTCCGAGGTTCGCCGCACAAACTGGAGTGAAGGCTGGTCGATGGGTTCAAAATGCCTTCCACCCCGTAGTCAAAAACAAAGACCTTAGTCGCTTTATGGTTAATCGTGTCTCGCAGGGAGTGGCTACTGGCGTAGAGACTGCTTTTTATGCGGGCGGAATGATTGCCAGCGAGGAGGCGCTGAACCCTCAAAGTACAGACCCCCTCACCTTGGAGAAGATTGGCGGTGCGATGATTGGGACTATCGCCTTGGGTGGTGCCCTTGGAACTGCAATAGGAAGCGGAACCCTTAAAGCGTTTCGCAAACGTGGTCCCTTAAAGCCGACACGCGCCCAGCGCAAGGTAGCCGGAATAGGAGCAAAGGGGGCCAGTGTGAGAAAAAAATGGGTTCCTCACTCTCTCCCTCACGTTGCGGCGGTTCGTGCTGTAATGGATTTAAACCCAAAGAAGATGACTAAGCTCGGCAACAAAATGAAGGCTTATGCGGATGCCTCCAAGGATGTAGTCGGAGCGAAAGTAAGCACTCCTGTGGATTCTATGGAATTAGTGGGGGAGCATTTAATGGATGAGCGATGGTGGACTCAGGTTAGAAATCATTTTCCCGAGGTATGGGAGGATAAGAAATTTTACATCGAAGCTCCTATTCAGAAGGTGGGAAATTATGGAATACTCCCTCGCTTTAAAAGCCCTGACGAACTAAGCGAAACGCTGGGCTACGGGTTTTCTTATATTCTGGATCGAATAAATGCACTGCCCACCAAGGCTGATGCCCTTCCTCATGTCCGGGATGAACTCCTTATGTTTGACGCTATCTTCGCTGAACGACAGGCAATCACAAAGCAAAGGGAGATTAACATAGGTCTGGCAGCAAAACTTCAGGACAAGAATATTTCTGACGCGGCCAAACAAGAGCTTCTAAATAATGCTTCGACTTCTCAATTTGTGGATACCCCTCTTCCCACTATACCCACT
>Ga0310342_100001787_pt1 | contig 13547 bp, 14 predicted proteins | sample S15DNA20500_MG_FD_206155 | JGI IMG/M metagenome (GOLD analysis project Ga0310342, IMG submission 206155) | Marine microbial communities from station ALOHA, North Pacific Subtropical Gyre - S1503-DNA-20-500_MG | ecosystem: Environmental > Aquatic > Marine > Oceanic | place: Pacific Ocean: North... | reverse complement strand
GTGCGTTAACACCATCTCTGGCGCAGGTTCTAGGATACCAGCGTCAGATAAAGTAAAAAAGCCCGCCATTTGGCGGGCTGTCGGGCTCTTCGGGGTTAGCCTGCAACTTGCAGGGCCAGATTCTTCAGTAGCTTCTCAGGGAATCCGCCACGGCGGATGGCGGCCTTGACGGGGGCGCTGTCGGCAAACGTCGCCGGCACATATTCTATAGCCCAGGGATTGGATTGAAGGGCTGCCTCGATGATTTCCTCGGTCATCACGCGCAGCGGCACATAGCGGAGCAGCCTGCCCTGCTCTTTTACCTGTGCCAGGCAGCGTTTTTCCGTCTTGAACTGGTCAGGCAGGTGCTTGATGTGGATCTGCTCGATCAGATCCCCGACCAGGCTCTCCTTCCCTTCCAGGAGCATCAGCAGCGCCCCATCCCGGATGATGGCGTTGCGTACCATTTCCCGAGTCCTGAGCTGCGGGGGCACGTGCTGCAGGGAGCGGCCGTGAGAATTCACGGCCTTTTCGCACATGCGTTCTGTCAAAAGAGCTGTAACGCCTTCGGTTTCGGCAGCCCATTTCAGGAGCGTGCCGTTGCGCCCCAGGGCCAGCTCAAGAATGCCTGGCTCATCCTGCAGAATGGCTAGCGGTACCGCCTTTATGGCCATAGGGTTCTGATAGACCGCCGCATAGCACACGGCTTTTGAGCGAAGATGGGAAGGGACATTGATTATGTCCCTGCCGTTCATGTGGACGGCGGCCACGCAGAGTGCGTGGGTTTTTTCTTTCCTTGGCACATGCTGCAAGGTGATTTCCCCTGCCCTAATTCGTGCCAGGTGTGTTTCGGCGTTACTCATGCGTTCCCTCCAGCTTCTCAGCCAGGTCGGAATAATCATTTGTTATAACTTTGATGCGTCAGAATAGCAGGGTATGACGTGCAGGCAAAGACTCACACGAGAATCATTCTTCTTGATCCTTCGGTAAGTGGCTGTTATTTTGTCTTCTAACTTGCAATTTCATGGTTATGGAGGATTCGGAATGTCCTACGTGCCTTTAGACCCCGATCACATTTTGCCTGCAACCGAGGTTAATACCCGAACGGCCGGTGTGTTGAAAGAGTTCGCCAGCGGCGAGCGGGATCTTGCGGTTATCCACCGCAGAGGCAAGCCGATGGCGGCCATGATGAGCATCCAGCACCTGAAGGCATTGCTGGAAGAGCTGGAGCAGCTTCGGGCGGCGTCTGCCGGCACTCAGCGCCTGGAAACGATCGGAGACAGGCGCCCGCTAAATGATGGGGATATACAGCAGGCCCTGGGTTTCTGAAATGGATTGGCAACTGCTCTACCACTGGGAGGTCATGACAGATCTCCAACGGCTTGGCAGTGTGCCGTCACATATCCTGATTGAGAAGCTGCATAAACTGGTTGGAGGATCAGGGTTCCCAGAGAAAGGGAAGCCTTGGATGGGCGATAAGTCACACCTGTTCTTTCAGGTTAGCCCTTACTTGATTGTGACGTACCTGGATAAGAATCAGGGCACCGTCATGGTGCTGGCCATTATTCCAGAGGGAGATTATCTAGCGCGAAAAACAAAAAACCCGGCGCGTGGGCCGGGTTCTTTACAACATCCTTTGTAATGCTTGGGGAGAAGCCGGTTGCCGCCGGGTTCTCCAGATACAAAAAAAGGTGCTCCAACACCTTTCTTTGTGACCAGCCTCAAAGGACTGGCCGGTGTCCACGATCCGGCTTGGGGTTAGCGCCTCTCAAGTACGAAACTCAGACACGGGTTCATTCTATCAACCCCTGTTCGAGTTTCGCAAGCGAAACTTTTTGTGACAGGGGAATATGGTGAGAAACCAGCGATTCCTTCCCCCAGGGGAAGGAATGAATGCCTGAAAGCGCCGGATACAGGCCTAGGGTCAATCTTGGGGGCAATTTCTGCGGCCACAATCCGCTGACCCCGAGTATCGCCCTGCCCTCCCCTGCCAAAAAAGGTGCCGGGGGGGTTCCACGTATTCTCACTGCGCTTTCCGAGCGCCTGGAGCAATATTATTGGCGGCCGCGCTATGTCTTGCCCTCGCTTGACCTGGCCAACGGATCGCCACGGAAACAGCGTACAGAGCGCCGTGAGGCTTGTATAAAGCTGCTTCGGGCCATCCTCAAATTCACCGACCTCGCCAGTCTCCGGGTGGGTATTCCCACGAAGACCGGCTTCATGTGCCTGACGCTGGATTATCTCACCGGCGAGACTGGCATGACGCAAAGGCGCGTAGAGCGCGCCTTGCGGGATCTGAAAGCCGCCAATCTGCTCACAGTAAGCCAGCCACGGCAGTTGCAGCCTGACGGGAGCTGGCGCGGCCTCGCGGCCGTGAAAGCCCTGTCCAAGGAACTGTTCGCCGTCTTCGGGCTGAAGGTGGCGCTGAAACTGGAGCAGGTAAAGGCGGTCAAGCGGCTGAAGAAGAAGGTCGAGGCCTGGAATCAAGAAGATGGTCAGACGCGCACACTTGGCGATGCCGCTCGGGTACGCCTCATTACCGGCATGGTTGGCACTAGCCGCCGATCCACGCCAGGCTTGCGGAAACACCAGTCTCGGCAGGATGAAGAATACATGCGGGCTTATACGGCCCTCTGCGCCGAGTTAATGCAGGAGCATCCTGACTGGCCGCCTGACAAGATTCGATCACAAGCAAGCCAGATCCTCGACGCTCAGGGGCGCAAAAAAGCGTAACCTCAGACCCCCGTGGGCGATAATTACCCTCCCCCTCTTGTTTCCCGGCCGTAGACGCCGATTTCCCCTTCCGGAAGGAAGATTCAGCCCGCTTTGCCTGGCCAGGGCGCCTTCCATTTGCTCGGAGCGGCCGAAAACATCCAGTTTATGAAGTTAAGTGTCGGGTTGCTTCACTATTAAGTGTCGGCCCTTAATCAGCCTGTATATAAATACAGTTAACAGCTCGCCTATGGCGGCTGTGGATAAATACAAAAAATGCTGCGCTGTCGGCCTACGGCCTCCATCTGCAAAGAGCGCTTTTTATATGTAAGGGGCTTCGCCCCTTACCAACCCCTTGTAATCAATAATAGGGTCTGGGCTCGATCTGGATTACAAGAGGCTTCTGGCGTTGCGGTTCAAAAAATAGTTTCGTGGTATTCGGTTCCTTGCCTCAACCAGGTACAGAGGACGAGGTGCCGGCGGTTCACCACCTGGGTTCTTAACACCTTCAGAGTGCCGCCTACCATGTCGGCTACGCCGACATTTGGTGCACGATTCAGAATCCGGTATTCTTTCGCTGTTGCTTTTGGCGACGGCCGCACCTCGGGTATGCAGGGGTTTAGGAGAAAGTGATGGAATCAGCAAAGGTGAAGGCTTTGCTTGCTCAGCTTCATGGCGTGGGTACCGCTTCATTCGATCAGGATGACCGGGAAATCATTTTTTCGCTCGCTGAATTGCTTGCTGAAAATGAACTATCGCTCATGCAGGTGGATAGGCCGGAGAAAGCGACCAAGTATCTGATCGCTGCAACGAGTCACCTGGAGTGCGAGTATTTCGGGATTATGTTCCTGGATAACAAGCACCGGCTGATTGCGCATAACCCGAAAATGTTCCGGGGAACGATAGACGCTGCGGCTGTTTATCCTCGGGAAGTTGTAAAGGAAACGCTAAAGCATAATGCTGCAGCGGTTATCCTTCACCACAATCATCCTTCGGGTGAGCCAGAACCAAGCGAGAGTGATCGTGCGATTACTCGCCGACTGAAAGAGGCCTTGGCCTTGATCGATGTGAGAATACTGGATCATATCGTTGTTGGTGGTAAGAATGCCGTCTCTCTCGCAGAGAGGGGCTGGCTCTGATCTGAAAACCAAACCGCCCTTTCGGGCGGTTTTTTCATTTCTGCAGGCTGTCAGGAGGCATTTTTTATCGCTGGAGCGCCATCCTGGTCGCTGATGAATTTCTGGCAAGAATCATTATCTTCAATATGAACCCAGAAGTGGGAATTGTTCTTTTTCGAGAAAAGTTGCTTCAGTTGCATACCGCAACTTGGGCAGGCGGATACCGGGATCAGTGGCGAAGCAATGGCGACCTTCCCTTTTTCGTCCTCGATGTTTTGGTACAACGCTTTAACCAGCTCTAGGTAGCGGGTTTTCCCGGTTGCCACCTGATCTAAATGTCCTTCAATGGTTCTGGTAAAATCGAGGTTCATGAAGGAAAGCTCTGCCAGACCGTCAACCAGGGTCATTCCTTTTTCGGTTGGTGATAATAAACCCTTGCCCTTCCCTCTTTTTTGTTCCTCGATATATCCCCGGCGTTTGATGTTTTCGATAATACTGCCATAGGTGCTTGGTCGCCCTATTCCCAGTTTTTCCAAGGCTTTCACCAACTCGCCTTCAGTAAAGCGTTTCGGCGGTTCGGTTGTTTTCTGCTGGATCTGCATCGAGGCAGTTATCGATTCGCCAGGCGTGACATTGCAAGTGATCACCTTGTCTGGCCTGGCAGGTTTTTCCAAGGTTAAAACTTCGCGCCAGCCGGCTCGCTGCTCAGATTTGGCGGTGGCTCGATACAGGGCTTTTCCTTTGTATTCGCCGACCGATATCGTTTCTGCGGATTCGGCAGAAATTGTAATAACGCGATCAATTGCCGGTACCAAGGTTGAGGCAATCGCCCTCTCGCGGATCAACTGGAAAAGAGAGGCTTCTTTGCCCGACAAGCTATCTCCGGTCTCCTGGATCATGGCAGGGCGGATTGCCTCATGCCCTTCTTGAGCCCCTTCTTTACTTGCCCAGGTCAGCTTTGTTTCACTGACTTCATGGCCGGTTTCGCGTGCGAAACTGGCTATTTCTTCATGTCCCTCATCCGACAGGTTTGGGCTATCCGTTCGGTGATAGGTGATCAGCCCGGCTTCAAATAGCCTTTGGGCGATTTTCATCGTCTCAGATGTGGAAAATTTCAGGTATTTGGAGGCAGCCTGGACCAGGCTTGAGGTTGTGAAGGGGGCTGGAGGCCGAACCTCTTTGTCTTCCTGCTCATTACTGAGCAATATCAGGTCATTATGAGCAGCGATTTTTTCCGCAACGTCACGATCAAAAATGTGCTTGTCGTCTTCGCACCAGCCTTTCGGGCTCAAGGCCAGCTCGACGTCCTCCCCTATCTCTGCCATTGGCAAAAAAAAGTTTCGCTTGCGAAACTTTTCTATCTCTCGCTCTCTGAGTACCACCAGTTTCAGCGAGGGGGATTGAACTCGACCAGCGCTCAAGGCGCACATTGCCTGCTGGCTCAGGATCGGGCTGATCGTGTAGCCGATAATTCTATCCAGAACGCGGCGCCCTTCCTGGGCTGCAACCAGCTTATAGTCAATTTCACCGGCATTTTCTATGGCTTTTTCCAGTGCCGCCTTGGTGATTTTGTTGAAAGTCACCCGCTTGGGTGATTTTAGACGCAGTTCCTGGGCCAAGTGCCAGGCAATGGCTTCGCCCTCCCGGTCCGGGTCGGTCGCCAGGTACACTTCATTGGCTTCCTTGCACAGGGCCTTGAGTTTTGCCACTACCTTTTTTTTCTCATGCGAAACAACGTAGGTTGGTTTAAAGTCGGGCGGCTTCACCCCCATTTCCTTGTCAGGAAGATCCCGGATATGACCAACTGACGCCGCAACCTTCCAGCCCTGTCCCAGGTACTCACTGATTTTTTTGATCTTGTTCGGGCTTTCCACAATCATTAAGCGCATTTTGTTACCTCAATCTACCCATCCATGATGTATCAATATACAGTATAATGATGATGAATACGCACTTTGCACGTCACACGGCATTTTTCGACAAGGAGTGAGGGTAACAATGAAAAAATTGGTCTCTTTGAAGGTTTCAGACATTGAGCCTGATCCAGAGCAACCACGAAAAGACTTTCGTGAGGATGTGCTAAAAGAGCTCGCTGAATCCATCAAAGAACAGGGGCTCAAAACGCCAATTTCAGTCCGGGCGCATCCGAACAAGCGCTTTGGTGGCCCCAGCTACATGATTATTGCTGGTGAGCGCCGCTGGCGAGCTCACCAGCTCGCCGAAATTCAAATGATTGACGCAATTCTGGAGGAAGGGTCTGCCGTTGATCCAGATGCCATCTTCGCTCACCAATTGATTGAGAATATTCAGCGGGAAGACCTCAATCCCGTGGAAAAAGCAGAATTTGTTGCGCAGCGGATTGAGTATCATCGAGAGAAGGGCATAGAACGGCCAAATGAAGCCGTGGCTAAGGAGTTGGGCAAGAGCCCTTCCTGGGTCAGTAAGACCATCCAGATCCTCAAGTATTCCCCGGAGGTGCGTGAAGTCGCTCTGAAGGGCAAGCTGCGGGATTACAGCTTGCTCAAGAAGATTGAGGGGCTTTCGCCTGCGAAAAAACACGATGCCCTGGAGCAGATACGCGCCGGCGATTTCAACGCTAAAGAATTCTTCAAACGTAAGCGCTATGACCGCAAACCTGCTGGGCCGAAGCAAGAAGGGAAGGGCGGGGCAGAAGGCTCTGGTGCTAGCAAGGCAAAGGAGGTTGCCGATTTGCGTTTGCCGGTCGCCGGCGAGACCTGGTTGAAAATAATGGCCTCAACCGATTATGCCTCACTGCTTGACCGGGATGTGCCTGACTGGCGTGAAAAAGGGGCTGATGAAATCAAGCCCCTGATTAACAAGTTCCTTGCCTGGGTCGCTGATACCAAAGAGCTGCAAGTCGCAAATGGCTAACGCATAGGCCCGCCGTAAGGCGGGCTTCCGTTCATTCCTCCTCGCTATCGTCCAGCGCCTTCAGTGTTTCCGCATCGTCCTTTACGGCTAATTTCCCAAAATCCAGTGTGCCCAGAATGTCGTCAAGGCCTCCTTCTGTGTTGCCTTGATCCTTGAGGGGCTTCTCGGCGGCAGCTTTGGTGTCTGTTGATTCAGTGGTGAATTCGGGTGGCACCTCCAGTGCTACAGTGCCGGAGCCTTTCTCCTCTCCAGGGCTGGTTACGTCAACATCATCTTTCTCTTTGTTTTCCATGTACGATGTAACCGCCGCCAGTGCCGCAGCCGATACTGGTGCGGCCTGGCTCTTGCCTTTGGCCCGATTTTTCTTCTTCTGGAGGGGCTTATTTTTTGCTGGTTTCGCTTGCGAAACAGCTTCTTTCGGCTTGTCGATGGAGGAGGGTGGCGGGGCATCAGTTGGGACATTGTCGTCTTGTTTCGCAGGCGAAACAGGGTTTTCCAGCGTGGCCACCAGAGAATCCGCAAAGGCTGTCATGTGGTTATCATCGGGCTCTTTATCCTGGGCGTCCTTGGTGTCCTCCGGGTCATTTTCTGTGACTGGGTTTGGCTTATTGCCCGTTTTTTCTGGCTTCGCTTTGGGTGCGGCCAGGGCCTCCAGGTGCTGATCAAGCGACTCGGTGTCCTTGACCGGGACAAAAGAGGTGTAGGCGATTTGGACCAGCTCGCGGGGCTGAACAAACACGCAAACGCGAGGGGGGAGCGAGAGCACCATATTGGTATTGATGAGATTTTCTTCCTGAGTCCCTACATAGCGGTTTCCTTGCCATATTTCGCCTCCGCTTTTGCGGATATCGGTTCCCTCCATTCGGGTGATTTCCTTGGTGATCGTGCCTGACAAGTTGGCCGCCCATTCCGCCGTGTCAAAGTCAGCACCACCATAAACCGCCTTGATTTGCGAGTTGATGTTGATGCTCTGGGCTAATGACTTGCCGTTCAGGGTTGTGTCGTCAGGTTGCTCAATGTCTTTCATTGACTGATAAGCGGTGACAACATTTACCCTGAAACCGACAACGGTGGCCAGGGCGTCTGCAAGCTGTTTGGATACCAGGAAGCGTACCTCATCAACGATCATGGTCAGGTGGTCGGTTCGCAGTGCTTTTAAGCGCATCGCTTCCTGGATCACTTCAACAATGAACATCTTCGTTGCTGTTTTCACAATGTCATCGGTCAGGCTGCCCTGGACATAGACAACAGCCCCTTCCTTCAGAGCCTTTTCGATGCTGAACCCTCGGCCGCTTTTGGGGCAAAGACTCTTAACGTATGCCCAGCGTTCGAGCTGCGCATTCAGTTTGTTCGCGTCCGAATTCTCCAGTTGTTTCGCAAGCGAAACGATGCTGCGAGACTCCTTAAAGGCCTTCGCCAGGAGGCGCTTTTCTTGTGTCTTGTAGAAGTCCGTGCCGGGGTCGCCGGTTTCCTGGAGGCCGAATGCCATCTCCATTCGCGCCAAACCATCGCGCTCTGAACCGCCGGCGAAGGGTGCCCAGGAGCCTGGTCCGTCATCGTGCAGAGCAACGTAGTAGAAAGGCTTGCCAGCGGCCTTTGCAGCCGCATACATAATATGAGGTGCAAAATTGTCTTTCTTAGGATCGATGTAAATACAGGCGTCGCCCAGTTTTACAGACTGGTCAATCAGGCAGCCGATGATTACACCTTTACCGTATCGGGTTGGCCCGATCAATTGAGTGTTCGTCTCGCGCCAGGTATCGAGCGGCACATGAATCGGTTTGTTGTCCCCGTTCAGGCCAATGAAGATCTTGCCCTTCTTGTAATGTTTCGCAGGCGAAAAATCCTTTGCCTGGAACTTTTCGCTCTCCTTGCGGATATCGGAGATTTCGTCGTCGGTCTGCTGTTTCCGCATCTTTTTCAGGACTTTGGAGATTAGCGTCTCGATGTAGCGGTGGTACATCACACGCAGGAACCAGCCCAACATGGCCGCAGGAACCACTCCTATGGCCTGGTCCTTCGTCAGGTTCCAGAACCAGTCGCGCACTGACTTCGAGCTGTCGGCCAGTTGGTTGCCCGTTGTCATGTCGTAGATATAGAGCATGACGAACGGCAGGCCGATTAGAATCGCGCCGATCCAAAGCATCGTCTTGCGAATAAAGATAAAGCTGATCTGGATGAAACCGTGTTCATGGTGCGATTTCAGCGGCGTCATGCCGATCAGCGACCCGAGGAAAAACAGGCCGCATATTGTGGGCCAATACCAGGTGTTGGCCCATTGCATGACTTGGTAGTTCGCCTCGCCGAACCACATCAATAAGCTCCATTCATTCACTTTGCTTTCCTCCAAAGCTCCAATTTCCTACCGGAAATTGATCAGTCGAAATCACCTATATTGTGCCATCGTTATAGCAAATTTACCTGTATTTATCTTTGATGGTAAAATTGTTGCTATATTTGGGTTATGAATTGGCACTATATGCGTGATTTCGAGTGGCATGAGGCGCCTGAACGGCGCTTCTCTCATGCCTTAAAAGAAGCGCCTGGGCGGGAGCGCCGCCCAGGTCGCGAGGCTTGCGCCTCTTTGCTGTACAGCCCGCTGAACGCAGGCAATACAGCAAATTCACCGGCCCCAATCGGGGAGCGCCCGATATGGAGCCAGGGGCAAGCCCCTCTTTCTGGCGGCACGAGGCTGGACGCCTTTTCGTGCCTGGAAATTCACCCCGCCGCCGTCTGCGACCCGGTTGTGCCCAACCGGGCCTTGACCCCCCGCTTCGCGGGGCTTCGCTTTCCGCCTTCGGCTACAAGCTCGTCACTTCGTAGCCCTTCGGCTACTTGTGATGGGCTGGACGCCCACCCCCGAAGCGGGGGGTCAAGGCCCGCTTGCGCGGGTCTTGACGGCGGCATGGCCGCACAGTCGCGGACGGCTGGGGCCGTCCACTCCTTTTCGGGCGCGTGGGCGCGCCCTCAGCGACCATCCGGTGAATGCCTGACTCGCTGGGGCGAGCCCGACATTCAGTTGCAGACTCACCGCTGGACGCGGTTCGCTTGCAACCGCACCGGCAAGGGCGGCCGTGGGCGGCCTTCCTTGCCTGCCGCTCCTTGGGGGAGCGGCTGCGCCGGGGACTCCGGTCGCGGGGCGACCTCCGCAGGCTTTCGCTCGCTGAACGCTTGGCGAAGGCCTTTGGCAACCCGTTCGCGCCTGCTCACGGTGCGCGTGCGGAAAGCCTTTGCTTTTATGAGTTTTTGTTGTTTCGCACGCGAAAAAGGAACGCCTGATGATTGTTGAATCGCGTAACCCAGATCTGAAATATCCGCGCCATGTCCGAGAGGAAAAGGTCATGCTGGTGCTGGATTGGCTACTGGAGTTTCGTTTCTCTTCTATTCCTATTCTCGCTGCCCGTCTCGGGCAGACGGCAGTTAATGCCAATCGTTTTTTCAGGGGGATGCTCGATGATGGCCTTATCCAGGCTTTCGCCAATGTTCATACCAAGCATTACCGATATGTCATGCTGACATCCGCCGGGGTGTCATACCTGGAGGCTGAGGGAAGGGATGTATCCAAAGCCGTTGTTCGGACGGCCAGGCTTGGGCGTTACTCCCGGATTATTCATGACCTCTCTGTCCAGGCCTGCCTGGTGCGCAACCTGGATGAGTACTCTGAAGTCATCTACGAGCGAAATCTGGACTATGACAGTCAGGAGCGACCGGATGCCGTTGTCGTCTCCAAAAAACATGGCTATTCAATAGCTATTGAATTTGAGCGGTGGCGCAAGGACAGAAAGCGGATATTGCAAGTTCTTGTCCAACATGCAGACAACCTGATCAAAAAGCGATACAGCGGTGTCTATTATTACTTCGAGCATGATGCGGATCGGGCGCATTACCAGAAGATCTTCGATGAACCTGTTTGGCCTGCATATAAGAAACAGGCAAAAACCGGGAAGGTGGTAAAGACTGGCCGGGGGGATTTCAGGCCAGATGAAGTCCAAAACCTTCGCCGCGTTTTTGTCTTTCGCCATGCGCCAGTCAAGGGGGATCAAATCGGGGGGTAGACCTTCCCTCGGATTGATGGAGCAGTAATAGCATTAATGATGCGCTGATTTGTTTTTATTGATGTGGCTAGGCTTGCTTTTTGACATATCAAAATTATATACTTTGATATGTCGTTATTTGGAATGTGAAGGATCATGTTTTCCTTGATCAGGTTCGGCACTTTTGCCATTATTGCATCGTTACTGCCGCTCGTTGTGTTAGCAGATCAGTCTGCCTCAGCGAGCCCAGGGAATTGCTGGGTAGAGGCGGGTGTTCGTTACGATGTCGATCCGTGGTTGCTATACGCAATCGGTATTCAGGAAAGCTCTCTCGAACCGCTCGCCGTCAATGAAAATCCTCCCCAAGGTTCTCGTCCTGGTTCCAAGGACGTCGGCCTCCTTCAAATAAATTCCTTCTGGTTTGATGCGCTCTCAGAGATTGGTATCTCCGAGTCTGCGCTGTATGACCCGTGCCTGAATATCCATGTTGGTGCATGGATTCTGGCCCAAAACTATCTGATTTACGGAAAAACCTGGGACGCAGTAGGAGCGTATAATGCCGGTACGGCCAAAACTGAAGCTGCTCACCAGCGGCGCCAGAAATACGCGGATTCTGTCCGCCGTATTTATGAGCGCGTGGCTGGGAGCCTGTAGTTCAACGATTCATCGCGAGCCTCCTCAAGAGCTTGGCATTGTCCAGTCTGCCAGTGAGGTCGGACCCCGTGAGTATGTCTTCTGCGACATGATGGGCGGGCCTTGGGGCTGCGCGTCTGTTTCCCAGAAGACCCCAACTACATCTGTTTCGCATGCGAAACAGGTTGTGGGGCGTCTTTCTTCGCCTGAATCTGCTGGCTCGCTTAATAAGGGACAGGGTTCTGACGATTCGGCCAGAATCGTCTATGACGGCTCAAAGCCGGTTGGGGAAATTCTTTTCGACTTCGATTCCTCCGATATCACACCTCGCGCCAAGATCGTTCTGCTGGACCTTCTGGATTCCTTGCGGGGCAAAAAACTCCTCTTTCGTGGTTATACCGATGCCATTGGTGGCGGTGACTACAACGATGCCCTGGCTATGCGCCGGGCTTTGTCTGTTCAGGCTTTCTTTCTGAATGCAGGTTTTTCCTCTGCTGATTTGTCGGTGGAGGGGGAAGGGCTTTGTTGCTACGTCGCCTCGAATGAGAGCGACGCAGGACGGAGCCGAAACCGAAGGGTGGAAATTTTTCTGCCTGTCAAACGTCAGGGCGCTGACAAATAAATCAATCAGTCATGACAAGGAGATTTCCAATGACGCAATACGCAAATCAGCAAGACCGCCGGAAGGGGATGTTTTTCCTGTTCGCCCTGACGGCAATCCTCATGCCGAATCTGGCGTTTGCCGCCACTACTGGGGCTGAATTCCAGGCTGTGTATGACTTCGTTTATGGCGCTGCAACGGGTTACCTGGGGCGTTCCATCTGTATCGTTGGCGGCCTGATCGGGCTGGGCTTTGGTGCGGCCTCGGGAAAAGCGCTGCCCGCAATCCTTGGTGTTGTACTCGCGATTTTCGGCGCCCTGGGCCCGACCATCGTAAACGCACTGTTCGACTCTGCATTGATCTGATCGGCCACTGCGGCCGGGCTCCTGCCCGGCCGCATGCCTAGAAGAGGTTTTTATGAACCAGGACGATTTCATGATACCGCGCAATCTTGATGCGCCTCCTTTGATGTTCATGTGGGAGGCTGACAGTGCGGCCATCTATATCCTTTTCGTTTTCCTTGGGGCGCTGATGCAGATGTTCCTGTTCGGAATTTTTTGCGCTGTTGTCGTTGGTCGTGCTTATGCACGACTGAAAGAGGAGGGCGGCAAGGGGCTGCTCATGAAGATTATTTATTGGTACACGCCTTCGACCTGGCTTACACAGCGTCACCCCTCGCACATTCGGGAGTTTTACGGTGAATAAGCAGAAATTTTCGTCATTGCTGGGTGACACCCTTGCCAAGTTGGCGACCTGGCGCATGGTCTGTGGTGTCATGCTCATCAGCAATCTGGGGCTGGTCCTTTATATGTTCCAGCTCGAAACCGCAGAAAAAACCATTATCGCGCCACCGAATTTTGACCGGCCGTTTTCAATACAGGGCGATGAGGTCAGTCCCTCCTACATCGAGCAGATGACCCATTACTTTGCCCAGCAACGGTTGACTTATAACAAGCGTAATGCCGGTTCCCGCTTTGACGCGCTCTTGCCTTTTTTTGCGCCGGCGGCCTATTCGTCAATGCAGGCGGCGCTGTCCAGTGAGGCGCGCCGGATTTCCAGGAACGATATCTCCTCTGTATTCCATCCCATGGCAATCAGTATCGATGGCATGACAGCCATCATTAAGGGTGAGCTGATCGGCATGATGGGCTCGCGGATTATCAGCAAGAAGGTCAAGAGCTACCGATTTGAATACGCCTACAGAAATGGCCTTTTTTCCATCGTGTCGCTCCGGGAAGTTTTGGAAACACCTGGGGGTGACATCATTGAAGTAGAAGAAAAAGAGGGCGGGGGTATGGTTGACTCCATCGACGCGGCCCGGTCCGACACGGAACAGCAGGAGCAGGCGCTATGATGCAGTTTATCAAGGTTTTCTTCATTGTCCTTTGTCTCTTTGCGGGCAATGTTATTGCTGCTGAATCAGAGACCGTTTCCAATGTTCAGAACCTTCCTGTGCGGGATGGTGACAGCATTACGGTGAACGTCTCGTCGCGAGAACTGACCCGAGTCGGCATATCTGGTGCTGGCCGCCTGGAGAAGGTCTGGGGCGCTGCGGGCATCATGGAAATCAACCCTGAC